>Ga0272441_10001019_pt1 | contig 60589 bp, 89 predicted proteins | sample SSMProp6N_FD_193582 | JGI IMG/M metagenome (GOLD analysis project Ga0272441, IMG submission 193582) | Marine sediment archaeal communities from Little Sippewissett salt marsh, Falmouth, MA, United States - SSM-Prop-6N | ecosystem: Environmental > Aquatic > Marine > Wetlands > Sediment ...
ACAGCGTCAGCCCACTCGGGATCGTGCTCGAGGGTAATGAGGGTGTTGACTCTTGAACTGAGCCAAAACGTAGAGCCGCCAGACCCGAACTCCAGCACGATCCATTCCGGTCGCACGATCCTCTCGAGGAACTTGCGTGCTCCAGGAGTGAACCACGGTCTGTTTCTGACTGTGTGCACTACTTCACCTTGTGCAGTGAGGACGCTTTCTCGGCCGCAGCACCAACGGAGAGCTCCTCGCTCGCTTCCTTGGTCCCGCCCTTCCACTTGCAGCGCGGACAGACCCAGTCGTTCTGCACCGGGCCTGAACCCTCCCTCACCCTACCGCACTTTGCACAGCAGGTGCGGCCGTTTTCTACCACGTTACGCTTCTCCATCAGCCCACTCCTCCAACTTGGCAAGCACCTTGGAATCCTCTTCCACGTCAGCGTACTCAGCGAGGACCTCCCGAATCGGCCCCGGTGCCAGCTTCCCCGCATTCTGTTTGAGGTGGTTCTCCGCTCAGTCGTTCAGACTCTTCGCCTGATCCTTCTCCTCCACAGGATGGAACACCGAGGTCACTTTGCGGAACACGAGTCTCTTCCTTGTCAAAGTATCCGTCCTTCCTCAACTGCTCCTGCAGGTTCTCCAGTGTAGCTACTCTGCAATCTTCACAGATGTACTGGTGGAGATAGGGGCGACCCTTGCTGTCGTAGTGCTGCTGCTCGCACAGCAAACAACCGAATGGGGGCTTCTGGGGGTGGCGAATGATCGCACGCTTCTCGTGAACAGCCATCACGCCGGAAGGGTCGATCAGAATGGGCACGCCAAACAGAAACAGATGCCCGCCTCTCAGGTGGTCGAAGTCGAGGCTCAACAGGTCCAACTCAGACTGCGACAGGACAATAGCGATGAGCTCGTCGGTGGTGACGCGGATCTTCTTCAGGTAGTCGATGAAGCTCTCACGGAACCTCACCGTGAAGTCGTGCTCCTTCCTGCAGCCCGGGATGTCTTTGATGTCCTTCTTGTCGTCAGGCATCATCGTCATCCTCCTCGGTGGACTCTGGAAGTTGATCACGACACGGACACGTGGGACCCGCGGCTCCCGTCTCGGCACAGATCACCGCAGCCTTCATCTCCCTGGTAAGGTCCACAGACACGCCAAGTCCCTTGCCGTAAAAGTCCTCCTCACCATCTGGAGGCCTCAGCCCTTCGGGGGAGATCCGGTCGTCCCTGTCCTTCGTGGCATTGACGAAGGCCTCCCTGAGCATAGCCTCTGGAGCTTCGGGAAACTTCGGCAGGGTGTGAACCGCTACCGTCACATCGCCAACGTTTCCCTCCACCTTTGTGACTCCGAGCACCTGAACCACGCTCATGTCGAGGCCCTCGATCTCGTCAAAGTGAAGGTGGTCCCTGCTACTCACGGCAATGACCATAGCGTGTTCCGGGTTATGGGCAATGATGTTCATCATCAACATCAAACGCCCCGGCCCATCCCAGGGCTTCCCTTCGCCCGGGGAGAACTGTACCATCTGGAAAGCCAGGAACACCCAGACGCTCCTGGTCTCTTCGCTCAGGTCCACTTTTTCAGTCTGTTCCATCAGGAGCTCCTTCTTCTCCACGGGTCCCCCCGTCTGTCACAGGCTTATTCTTTATCGGCGTCTGCTGCCGTTCCATCCTCTGCAGACGCCGGTACATCAGTTGTTGCTTCGCCGCTACCGACCGTAGAACCGCCCCCATCAGGCTCGGCACAAGCTTCGGATTCAGGTTCTGAGGGTTCTGCGTCAAGTTCGGGAACCTCCGGCGTAAGTGGCACGTCCCACAACTCCGCAAGTCTCTCCACGTACTCCTTTGCTTCTGTCGCGTCGTCCTTGATCTTCGTCAGCTTCGCCTTCATCTTCTCGTTCAGCTCCGGGTTCGCCAGCTGCTCGTCGCAGAACTCGATGGTTGCGACAGAGGTCTCGTATGCTCTGGGCAACAGCTCGAGAGCCCTGTCCGGAGGCTTTACACCGAAGACGTTGTACAAGAACGAGGCGATTAGCAATATCACCATCGCACCGCTCGTCAGTTTTCCCTTTCGCGTCATTGCTGTCCTCCTTTACACAGTGGTTGGGTTCTCTCACCTGGCTGGCGAAGTACACGATCATCGCCCTGGTAAAGGGATGATCCGTACACTTGTGGCCTGTGTCCTCTATCAAAAGATCGCAGACATCCCAGCCAAGCTCCTGCAGGAACTCGTGAACAGCGTGCTCTGCATCCTCCTCTGTACACGCTATGATTCTTACGATGCCGTCAGCAGTATGGTAGCCCTTGAACTGCGTCCGGAGCCTACACGTTGCTACGAAATCATCGAACAACGTTCTGCTCCTCCGCGACGAACAGAACGAGGAACGTCTTGCCGAGGCAAGAGAAGCTCGTGCCGTAATGGTAGACAGACAGGTATTGCTCGCCGTCCGGGGAGATCTGGAACGGGTTCTGGCTCACCGGGGGTTCGTAGCTCACGTCGTCTGCGTTCCCCTCCGAGATGAGCACGATGACGCCAGGACCCTGGATGAGCCCTGCGTACTTCGACCGGATCGTCCCGAAGGCCCCGTAGAACGTCACGGTGACTGGGGGAGTCTCAGCCTGCTTGGGCTGCATGTCCTCGACCTGCTGACGGTACCTAGGGTTCGTACGCATCAGCTGCACGTGGGCACGCAGCACGTCCTGCGGCGTGAACATCGGAGGACCAGACTGCACCACCGGGGGTGGGGCGGGGGCTGCTGCCGGTGCCACTGGCAGCGTGGTGTCCGGCATCGGGACAGGTTGGGGGGACGAGCCCGCCCGCGGAGGCCCGGCTACGGGTTGAGATCCGGGCGGGCTCGCTTGTGGAGCTACAGCCATTGGCGTGTCTGTGGGCGTTCCGTCGTCGGCCATAACGAGATTTCCTTGCTGGTCGTATAGACCGTCTACGAGCACTTGCTGATGTCCGGGAGGCGTTGTGTTCTCTTCTCTATACTGTCCACCCATTGGGCGTGCAGTAGGGACGAGCGTACCGCCGAGCGTTCCCTTGCCATACCCCACGGTGACCTCCCCGCTCGCCTCCTTGCGGAAGTCTCGGCTCATCCCAACGCCCACGTCTGGCGGTGTGGGATCTGGGGGCATCGCCCCGTTCTGGTCCATCATAAAAGCGGCGAGGTTCCTGTCGTCCACTTCCATTACCTTCTTCTCAGACGCCTGAACCACCCCGGACTGCTCGACTTGCTTCTGCACGCCTACGCTCTCGTGTCCCACCAGGTTGTTGTCCTGGTCATACAGCCAACCGTTGTCTCCGATTCTAATGCCCTCCGGGAGCGGCGTATCGACTCCACGCTTCGGAGGGTTGAGGACATCTCCAGAACCCATGACGAACTCCTTACACCAACAAGGTACTACCTTCTCCACATCAACCCAACCGTAACCTCCGTCTTCATCTTACCCATCCGCAGAAAGCGTGTCAAGGCTGAATAGCTAAAAACTTCGTGATCGATCCACTGATCAATCCTACACAGTATCTTAACGCAAAACTGCCCTGTTTTCAGACAGCTAAAGAAAGGCCCGCTGGAGCCTTTCTTTCCTGGTTAATTACTTTCCGAACAGCCTATCCCACCACGAGCCCTCGCTCTTGGCAACGAGGATGCTCTTGGCGGGCGACCGCATCAGAAGGTTCAGCTTGCCCTCGTGGGTCCGCCTCACGATACGGCAGTGCCTGCCGGACAGCAGCAACGCAATCATCACAGCTTGGCCGTGGCCGAACTGTGAAGGCGTCGGACAGAGGATCACGTCCTCGTTGTCGTCCACGACGCCTGATTCCAGCATCGCAGCGATCTGGGCCGCGAACTCCATCTCCGAGCCGAAGCGGTAGTTGTCGAGGTAAAGGACTCGATCTTCCTCCTTGTTGAGATCTAGGAGCTTGAAGATGTGAGGACCCCAGTCCGTCTGCCGGATGTCCTTGACGTAGGACGATGGCAAGATGACGTGACACTTCAAGTCCATAGCCCCTCCCCTCAGAAGTCTCCAAGGTCCGAATCCGCTCCGTCGTCCCGCCAGCTCTGGTCTTCCTGCTCGGCCTCGGGAGCTGAAGACCTGGCAGGGGGCTCCGGCTCCTTGTACGTGTACTCGACGAAGGGCTGCGGTCTGGGTTTCAGCAGCCCGCCCGGCGTGCCTCTCGTCTTTGGCTTGAACGCCCCAACCGTGGCACCAGCCGCCTTCTTCGCCCCTCGCAAGCCGCAAACGACCAGAAGAGCCACGAACACGATGATACCGAAGAACTCGAACAGTATGGCGTCCGACTGTATGTCGCTCATTACTTCCTTTCCAGGGCTTTCACCCTGTCTTCGAGAGCGTCTATCCGCTCCTTGTTGTCCACCGAACGCTCCCACCCGTCCACGACAATCCGCCGCCCCTCTGCGTCGGACTGGGGGATGCAATCCCCGCTCCCAAGTGCTATCAATATGACAAACGTGAGGAGAAGCGTGAAGATGATCTTACCAAGATCGCTCATTGGTTCTCCTGTCCAAGAGCTAAAGGCAGACGAAGTAAACCCAGGCCGCTACCGCCGCGAGATCGACGATAACGGCCAAGACATAGAACGACACTCTGGGCCGATCAAAAGCCCGCCACCGTCTTTGCGTCAATGCGGTTCCCCTTCGCGTCCAGCAGCACAAACTCGCAGAAATCATCGCCCGCGGTGCCAAACAACGTTCCGTACAGCTCCATCCTTGCAGCCCGGGCTGCCACGTCCTCGGGGAACCCAGGACCGAATGGCTGCGGCTGCGTAGCGGCTTCGATCATATCCACACCGTCCCACGTCTGAACCAGATGCATGCTCCGGACCTCCTCACCGGGTAGAGATGCGAACCCAAACGTTGTTCCGCCCAAAACGCAGGGCCTCCGCGTGCGTCTTGAATCGGAGATCAATGTGGATTCGCTTCGACCTCCTCATCGCAGACCCGGTGTCATCTGCGACAACGCTAAAGGCGGGGAACCCGTTCACAGGAGGTATGCGAATGGTCGAGCCGTATCGAACCCGTTTGGGGTCAACCGCACAACCTGGCAGGTAGGCAGACCTGCCGGTGGCCGTTTTGCCATCCGCATACTTGCCACAACACTTCCTGCACGGACAGTACGCAGTCACAACGGCACGCACCCTCCGCTCTCCAGCAAATGACTCGGTCGCCAACACGACGAACACAATTGCCACCAATACAGATCTCATAAAGAGACCTCCTGTAATGGGCAATACGGAACAGGCTCACTGTATTATACCCCAGAAACATTGACCTTTTAGAGTAGATAAAGAGAGGGGATACAGCAACAGAAGTTGCCGTGCCCCTCTCCAACCAAGGAGGACACTCCTGGTCAAGAAGCAAAGCCAGGCCAGGAGGCGTTTGGGCATCTCACTTTGTGAAGCCTGACTTGTTGTTTGAGTGGAAGCGCCCTGCAAACGGGAACAAGGTTGCCTCGGCGTAGTCATCCACGAACCGAGTAACAGCAAAGTGGAGGACGCGACACTGTTTATACGGGCAGCAGAGCAGCGTGGGGTCTCAATCGTAACATGGGCAACAAGGGCTTGAAGGACGGTAGATCTTCGGGCAGCACGGTAGTTCCGGTCCGAGTTGTGAGAGGGACATCACTGGTTCGTCGAAAGAAGAAAGGCCGGACGGCACATTGAACAGGGTACCAGCAGCGGCGTAGCCGCCCGGCCTGTATTAGCAGCCTAACAGGAGGTCGTCGTGTGGGTAGCAATCCACGTCTGGCTGCTCAGTTGGTCATTCGGTCGCGGCCATCTCGTCGAGAGCCGTGGCTTCGGAGAACGAAGTCAAGCCCGAGATGAGGCCGTCCTCACCCAACTCGTCTTCTGGCGTCCACACGTACGGCTCGGTCTGTCCGACCCACTGACGCCAGAGGTCTCGGAGGAGCCGCTTCTGCATGTAACGGAGTGCCCGCATGTGGGCATAGCCGTCCGACATCTCCGGATCGCGAGCTTTCTCGTACGCCTTGCGGGCGTCGTAGGTGTCGCGGAGGTAACTCGACTTCTTGATCATCGTGTCACCGATGACGTGCATCACTGCCCGGCGTTTCGGGCTGTACCCGGCTGTGATCCACTCTTCCCTCGTCAGCTTGTCTTCGGGGTCGCGGCTGTTCACCTTGGAGACCCAGGTGGCCATCGCACGGCCCTTGTAGGGGGCGAGTCCGAAACGCTTCCACAGCTTGCCCGGATTGGCATAGTTGCTGAGGGCTCCGGCGTTGCCGATGATACGGGCCAGTGACAGAGGACCGAAGCCCTTGATGTCCAGCATCCACTCCCAAACGTGGTCCGCAGACGCCTCTTTGACCAGACGCACCATCTCCTTCTCGATCCGCTTCTGGCACCTGCTCAGGGGCTCCTTTGCCTGCTGGAGGGCAATGACGAACGGTTTCGCCATCACTGCGATCCCCTGCAGATCCTCCGGGAGCTTGTCGCCGTCTCCGTCTCCTCCCTTCAGGATGTTCTTGTGGACCTTCTCCGAGTCGGAGACGAGCTTCTTCATCTCCTTCTCGCTCAACTCGGGACTCCAACCGAGAAGGCGTCGGATGTACGCCTTCTGCTGGTTCATCAGCCGAATCCCGGCCTTGATGGTGGCCTGGTCGCTGGTGGTCTGTTCACGGAGATCCTTGATCACCTCCGGATCCTCCGGCCACGTCGGCGTCGTGTTTCTGTCCGCGGTCTCTTCGAGCGTTGTGTTGATTTCTTCGATCAGGGCACTCGTCATCTCGACCTCCTAAAGTGAGATGTGAGCAACGTGTGCTTGCACTGGGCAGCAGTGGTAGAGCAGCGTTGCTCGGTTGAGTTCACGGTCAATGGTGCTATGGAAAACACTCCCAGACTGGACAAACAGGGTGAGGGCAGCACGTACTTGACGGTCAAATCGGGCTGGGGGTAGCATTTCGCTTCTGGGCAAACAGGGCGAGAATAGCACATACTTGACGGTCAAACCGGGCTCGGGGTAGCACTCCCACATAGGGCAAAGCCGCGACGGCAATATGGGGGTCAACTTCATTGCGGGCAACGCAGTCTTGCAACGGTCACAGCGTCGTGTTGTCGTCGATCTCCACCCAAAGCTCGTTAGCTCTCTGTCGAGTCACGTAGTCTTCAACCGGATCATCGTCGTTCGGCATCAGCTCGACCAACCTGTCGTACAGCATGGCCATCTTCTTCACGCCGACAGCGACGTTGACCCGGATCCGTGCGTACTCACGCAGCTCGCGGGCGTTGTGCTTACCGAGCGTACGTCCATCACCCAACAACTTGTCGAGGATGCAACACTCGATATACGCTTGAGCCTGATTCACCACGGCCTCCGGGTCGTCAATGAACACGCCGGACGTTCTGGCCATCACATCAGCGCTGCGGACGGAGCTTCTGACCTTGACCTTGATGTCCTTGTTCCTGGCACAGCGGAAGTCATGCACCATCGAGCGAAAAGCACGCCTGATGACAGCATCAAGTGTTCTCTCCTTCAGGTCAATACGTGCTTTCCACGCTGCTACTGCGTCGTCGATCACATCGTTCACACTCGTATGTCGCGCGTGAGCCTCTCGAATGAGGCCCATGATCTCTGCAAGCATTCGACCTCCTTGAGTTGTGACGAGCCTGGATTTGTTTGGGTAGCGCCGCGGCAGCGGGCTCGTCTTTGTTGTTACAAACTCAACAGGGTAACCAACGTTACACGGGAACGGATAGTCTCATCTTCACGCTCAGACCTCCTTAACGGCTGGCTTGCAGGTTAAACGGTAGCCAGGTATCGCGTCGAAGATGCCAACGTACCCGGAGCTCACGCCGTCCTTCTCGATCCGGCGGTGAGTCTCGCTGGACACGAAGATGGAGTCTGACGAGCAATGGGTGCTGGTGCCTTGGCCTTTGTCTTCGTAGACGTTCCAGGAACCAGTGTGCTCATTGTGCTCCAACATTACAGTACGACGCTGATCCCTACCTACAGTGTCGACGTAGTCGATGTCACACTGTATGACGCCGTACCTATCACACAGCTTCTTCAGAGCTCCGAGGGTCTTCGGCTTGACAGGGTTGACGGGGCCGACCGAGTGGTAGTGCATCGTATTGTGATCCGTATGCACAACCGGAAAGTGCTCCAGAAACCATCTGCCATAGGAGTGAACGCCTACGGCGTCCTTTGACACGTCCAGGTCCGACCTCATCAGCTCCCCTTTGTCGTCGTACTCGAGCTGAGCACGGACGTAGAGCTCCCAGTCTTTCGAGAATACGTTGGGGAAGATAGGCGGGAACAGGAGCCTGTAGGAGTCAGGGATCTGGTACGCCCCATCACCTGCGTAGACGCACTCGTAGAACACCTCCTGACGAACCTTGGAAGCACCGGTGGAGAACAGGACGACGTTCTCCGGAAGCTGCCCTGCGTACGCACGGAGGGGCGGCATCGTCTCTACGACCCACAGGCCGTAGTCGAAGACAGTTCCGTCTGCGTAGTGCCACTCACGGTACTGAGCGACCTTCCTCTTGGACTTAATGTTGAAGTACTTTTGGTCCTCGTAGTCGAACATCATGTCGACGGCGTTGGCCTGCCCCTCCAGAATGGAGGAATCGTAGAACGAGTCCCAACCGTCCAGCCACGGCGAGCCTGAATGACCCATCTTGTGCATCGCTATGATCCCGATCTTCGGGTCGAACGGAATCACGATGACGTGCTGCTCCAGATCACGCTCCAGGTCGGGCAGGTCGGGCAGACCTGTGTAGGGAGCTGCCATCTTTCGCTCTGGTTCCCCCTTATCCGACTCCTCGATCCGACCGGCCTCTTCGATGAACCTCCTTGTCTCCTCGATGTCATTGAAGATCCCAGGCTCCGAGGTAACGAAGGAAATCTTGCTCTTGACCTCTTCGAGCCCAAGCTCTCTCACAGCCCCACCGAATGCCTCCTCCAGGAAGCTGCAAGCGAAGCCTTCCACGCCGCTGAGGTCGACCTCGACCTCGTCTGCGTTGGACTGCAACGCCGGAACCAGCACGTCCTCCCTGAACTCCTGGGCCGAAGCTGGCCCGTCGTCTCTGTAACGACCTCCCGGAGTCTCCGAGAAGTCCTTCATCCGAACAGTCACCTTACCTCTCATTGTGTCCTCCTTGAGATGGTATCTTTGGGCAACAACTCTTCCCTGACAAGTAAGTGAGCGATGGGTGTCACGGCCACACTGACGAAACCCCATAATGGGTAGCACGTAGACCATGGCTGGATTGGAAGTCAGTCAACTGTCAAATCGTCACGCAGGGATTGGGCAGCAGGGAGGAATCGGCAAGAGCAGCGAATCAGTGGGTAACACGGATAGCGGGTAACACGGACAGCAAGAAAATACTACAACGGTAATCGGTCCTCCGTCGGTATGAGAGCCCCGGATAACAACTCGGATCTAACCGTCCAAGATGCTGAACACGTCCCCGCTGACCTCCATGTAGACCTCGTCCTCAGCAAGGGACTCAGCCTCTTTCAGACTGGTGGTCGGGACAGTCTTGTAGTTAACGTCCATCAACAGGTTTGAACCCACGGCCAGCTCCGACAGAAGGTCCAGCCTTCCTTCGAGTCCCCGCAGGTCGCTGACCCGAAACAGCTCGTCCAGGTCGACCTTAATCACCACGGAGATGAAGCAATTCTCGTCGCACATCTGCTCCATCTCTTCCTTGGTCAGGGGCTTCGTAATGTAAACAGGTATCGGCATTAAAGACTCCTCTGGGAATCACAACAAGTCAGATCGATCATGGGCGACATAAGCCGCACGGTCAATCGGGCGGCCGGGCAACACTGGCTCATTGAGCAAAAGCGGGTTTGGTATCTCTCGGTAAGCTTGTTGGGTATCTCGGCAAGCTTGTTGGGTATCTCGGCAAGCTTGGAGGCATTGGCTCATCGAACAGAACTCGGTCGGAAAACACATGGGCCTTGAACAGCAGCGCGATGGGCAACAGGAGCTGGTTGGCACTGGATGACCGGGCAGCATCAGGTGGACGACCAAAGAAGGAACGGGCCGGGCGGCAGAGCCATGGGAAGCAGGAATTGGGTGGCCCGGCCCGTATAATTGTAGGCACAAAGAGGGTAGCACGAGTCCCGCGATCAGCATGCTGGCCATGGGTACCAATTTACCACTGGACTAATCTGCTTCGCCGTTGTCGACCTTTCGCAGGTGTTCGAACAGCTCAGGGTGGATCTTCCTCGCTTCCTCTTCGGTGATCAGCGGTCTCACCTCAAGGGCAAGGATCGGGTACTCCCGCACTTCGACTGGGGAGTTATCCGTCTTCGCTGTCGGTCCCCACGCTTTCACACAGATCCCGTCGTCGTCGTTGTAGGTCAACTCCCTGTAGTCTCCCCACTCCCTTGGGATGAGAACCACGTTAGAGACCAACACAGCCTCTCCCTGGTCGTCCAGGGCGTCCTCGACGTACTTGACGTAAACGTCCTTGATCGCCGTCAGCTCTCGCAGGTCGAACTTCCGTCTCAGGTAGGAAAACGTCGTGGGATCGGTCTTACCGTCCCACACGTGAATGGCCAAGGCTCCGGAGAGCGGGTCGATCTCCAGGCGTACCTGCGTAGGCTCGACCTCCTCGGGGTTGCCCCCGAAGCCGTCCACGCAGATATCCAGGCCCCCACCCTTCACCCAATCCAAAAGATCGGACGGGAGGTGGATGGTTTGTCTACGCTCACACTTGAGAACCTTGACCTCGACCGGTAGCTTCATTCCGTTCTCGCCGGAACTCGTCACGTAGCTCACCGGGATGGTGACCTTGATGTTGCCCGTCGTGCGTCCCTGGATGTACGAGAACTCGGACCTGAATCCGGTGGTCCTGTCCAGGAGCACCATTATCGGATTGTTCTCCTCGCACCAGACGGGGATCTTCCCGAAGGGGATGCCGTGAGCGTCCATCACGAGCCATTCGATGTAGTCGTGGATGCGTCCGTGCATCTGGAACAGACCGAACGGGAAGTCTTCCCTTCCTCGCAGCCACACGGCGTAGTGCGGATCGGTGACGACTCGGCCGGGCTTACCGAACATGTTGAACGTCTCACTCACCTCCAGGCTCCTTTTCCATCTGCTCCCTACAGCTGTCGAGGAGAGGACCGACGAGCCAGCCTTCATCGCTTTCGATCCTCCCTTTGGCACAGGGCAGCATCTCACCCATCAGGCAGTAGGCTTCATCCTTTGCCGTCTCGAGGTCCTCGTAACCCTCTTTTGAGGCAGTGTAAACGAAACTCGATCCTTTGGCCCGGAGAGAAGCCATCGCCGTGAAGGTCTCCTCGTTGATCTTGAAGACCCTGATGCTCACGTCAATCTCGCCCATCTCCATTGAGCTCTGAAGAACCGGCTGAACAGACTTGATGCTCATCTGCGGGTTGTTAGCCAACGTCCAGATAAACCTCTGGTCGTCGTCCACGGTCTCGTCTCCTTTGTCCTTGTTCAAGAACAAGCCGCACACAACCCCCAGCACCGCAGCACCGATCACCACAAAGGCGATCAAGTGGGCCAGGATGGAGACTACACCGAGTCTCTCGCTACTCTTCCAGCTCACTGTGCACCTCCGACACCGACTCATCGAACGACCAGCCCGGAGCGATCTCGGCCACCATGCACGTGATCAGGTTGATCCCTTTCTGCACGCACCAGTACCGGAACGACCCGGATGCTTCGATCTGCTCGATGATGTCTCCGGCCGCCATACCACGCTTCCTGTACGTGGTCAGCTGTTCCTCTGACAGCTCGACCTCGGCGTCAACCTCCAACCACTTCTCGCACGCGTCGTGCAGGGCGTGGCGGATAGCGTGGGACACCGGCTCGATGTCGGAATCCGGATGGAGGGTCGTCTCCATCACGCACACGCGGTCGTGACCCACTAGGCCGAACTGCTTCTTTATCTCGCTTCTTAGCATTGGTGCTCCTTAATTCCCGGAAGGATCGGTGGAAGCGTCGTCCTTCTCAGCAAGCTCGATCAGGACGGACAGAGCCATCAGCAGGCCGATCAGCGTGGCACGCTCAATCGACAAGCGGGTGAACGTGTCGTCCGTCCGGTGCAGCTTGGCCTTACGCATCCTGGCGACGTGGGCGACGTAGGCGTCACAGGTGTGCCCGTAGGACTTCAACACGTCGGCAATGAACGGGTAGTCCTCCGACTTCTCATGCACCCTCTGGACGAACGAACTGTCCGTGTTCTCGTCGCCCTTGGAAACTGCCAGAGCCTTCGAGAACCGCTTCCCGCTAATTGACTGAAGGAACTTGACCGCTTGGCTGCTCACGTTCGTCCACCTCCGCACAATGGATGAGGGCCTCAACGAGGCTCATCATTCCGATTAGACGGTCCCTGGATCTGACGATCTCAGCAGCCTCGGCCGCATCGCTGGAGGCTTTGGCCAGCTGAAACCCAACGGAAAGCTCCGCGTAGGGCTCCAAGAACGCTCCGCATAGGACCGGGTACTCCTTTGACTTCTCTGTGAGCCTGCCGATAAGCCTTTCACGGGCAGTCTCGGCAGGCGTTCCAGCGTTTGCCACCATCTGGAGGACGAGGTCTAACGAGTCCATGCTCCGGAAGAGCTCAGCCGCCGTCTTGGGCATTACAAGCCTCCTCTGCTAAGGACAGCAGGATCTCCACCATCACGAGCATCCCGATCTGTCGGTCTCTCACGCCAAGCAACACAGCCAGACTCCTGTCGTCTGTTGCGTCACGGATCGCCCGATCTATGATCGGCAGCCCGAGAACTATAGGCGCGATGAACGGGTACTCGCTCATCTTCGGAGTTAAACGCTTGAGGAGCCTTTCCTTCTGCTTCTTCCCCGTTGGTCCGTCTAGCGTGAAAGCTTCCATTCTGGCGACGAACGTTTCATCGCTGATGGTCCGTAGGAACTCAACAGGGGTCATTCTTGCTTCTCCCAATGGAAGTCGCCGTCGATGTACGTCCCGTCCGCCAAGATGATGCCGGTCAGCCTTTGGAACAATATGATGCAGAAATCCTCGCACGTTTTAGGCCCGTCAAGGCGGCGTACCGTGTAGTCGTCGTGCTTGCTCACACGCACCCTCGCGGCCTTTGTGTCGGAGGGGGTGAAGACGACCCTTCCACGCTCCTCCTGGCCACGCTCGAAACGCACGTGCAGGATGGAGTACACTATATTCGTAGTCGCCCATCCGAACGGCATCAAGGCGTTCCACTTCTTGGCGGGGACCCAGAACCCGCTATCGTTGAGCTTCATCTTCCTGGTATAGAACGCGTACCCGGGAATGAAGTCTCCCCCCATTGACCGCTTTGCTGTGTCTCTTGCCATCCAGATCCATGGCCCTCGGGCCACTTCAGTGGACTCGTTGCGTACGCTCCCTTCAGTCATCGCCCTCGCCCTCCTTCTCGGTTACGTTCAGCAACTGGACGAAGCCGATGTAGTTCTCCCGGATGACGAAGACGCCGCGGTCGAACTCACCGACCTGCATGGCGGCGTGGTAGATGGCCCGCAGGCGTGTGCCGTTGACCAACCGCAGCTCCACGTTGATCTGGCCGTTGTTGTTCGGAACGTCCACCATCTGACCACCCTGAGAGAAGCTCCACACCTTGGCCTTGACCGGCCCTGTGGTGTGCAGGATGTTCTCCTTGTCAAACTCCTCGCTCGACAGCGGCGGGGCGAACTTGGTCACGACACGGACGGCCTGGAGAGCCTGAAGCTCGGCCATCAGGTCGTTGACCTGACGCTCCCGACTGGAGTTGAGCTGCATCGACTCGCGGAGCTTGTCGGTGAGGTCGCTGATCGTGTCGGATTGGGCCTCGGCCAGCTCCTGCCACGTCTGGCCCCCGCTTGTCTCTCCACTCACGCCAGCGGCGGGGAGAACCCGGTACTTGGCGGCAATGGCAGCGTCGAGCTCACCCTTCAGGAACGCAATGCTCTCCTTGACCTGCTCGAGGTTGACCGTCGCCTCTTCCAGCAGACGCTTACGCTTTCCGTGCTCTTCTTCGATGTCCTGCAGCTGTGCCTGGATCAGTTCAAACTGGTCGTCCATCATTTACTCCCTTTTCTCCACACGTGGAGCTCAGCCTCGAGCGGTATCACCCTCGCACTTCCGTCTCGATGATGTATCAGGGTCTCTTCCGAACGCGGTCTCTCCCGCACACGCTTGATGAACACGTGGCGGGGCGACACTCCGTTGGCCAGGTACTTCGAGCCCTGCGGGAGAACCTCGAACACCTTCACGCTCTCCTCGTCGCAGTCGGTGACGAAGCTGAAGAAGTCTCCAACCTTCAGATCACGCAGGACCGGGTGCTTGTTTGGCTTCACGCCAGGTCTGTGATCGCACAACTTCACAGCAATGTCCTCCTTGGTTGTGTCGGCTTAGCCGACAGGTGCGTACCAGTACATCTCCTTCTTGACGCTCTCCGGAAGCGTGTCCTTGGCCGGACCCGCTTTCCAGTGAATGTCTCTCTCGATGCCCAGCCCGAGCGGTCCCTTCGTTGAGGACAGCTCACTGAGCATCACAGGACCCATCTCGACCTCGAAGCCGTCCACGATGCACATGAACTCGTGGTCCACGGCGTCGGGACTGTCGGCCTTGACGTATACCCCACTGGAGTCGATGCCGGAGCACTCCAGGACATACCACGTCCACGACCCGCAGGGGTCGAAGAACTTGCAGTGGACTACCGCGTCACCGCGGAGACCATCCTGCTCATTGATCTGGGGCAGAGTCCGTTTCAGCTCCTGAGTCAAAAGCTCCATTCTCTCTTTCCTCCTGCAGCTTAGCCACAGTTTTCCTCTTAGCTCTCCGTTCACTGAGTTGCCACCTGAAACACGCCGTCGCTGACACAGGCCGCCCGAACGCGTCCTGGAGAAACTCCAGCTTCTCCGTAAGCACTGCGTGCCTCTTTTCCACGACCGACCTTGGAAGCTCTCCATCTCCTGTCAGTGCCTCTGGCTCAAGGGCGTTGTAGCACACCCTGATAGCCTGCAGGATCGCCCTGTCCACACGGTCAAGACTACGAGGAATTGGTGTGTCTTCGTTTACGTCTGGCACCACGTTCCCTCCGTCCTGTCTTGTACTGACGGACACGGTTGATCCCCTTGCCCAGCAGTTGCCAGTCGTTCTCTCCGCACCCGTCTTCCTTGTCCGGGATGATTGTCACGACCGTGATCTTACGGCCCTGACTGTCGCTCAGACCTTCCCGGATGTTGACGATGCAGCCTTCAGCTTCGATGTGGAGAGTCTTCTGCTCGTGCAGCTTCACCACCCTCGGCCACGTCTGTCTCGACACCTTCGTCTCCCTTCTCCACAACTCTCTTGCGGATGATCGAAGCGATCTGGGCTTGCTCGTCCTCGAAACTGCCACGCTGGATTTGATCGATCTCCTGCCTCATGGTCTTGGCCTCCTCGCGGTCCTCTCCGATGAAGCCCGCGATGAGCTTACCGCCCTCTTCCTTCTGGAGGAACTCGGCGTCGAGTCCAACTGCTTTGAAGGACGAGTTCAAGGCATCGATCCCGTCCTGCACGGACTGACCCCATGATTGGATGTACTGGAGCAAGACTGTCTTTGCGGCCTCGTTGATGTTATCCACCTTGGTCCCCTTGTTCCACCCTCGGTCTGTTAAAGTTCGCACACATGGCAGCAGCGGAGATGGCACCCATCACGCCGTCAGGATCCTCCCTCCACTCGCCGTAGTTCCAGTAGGCGGCCTCGTTGCCTTCCCTGTCCATCACCCGAACGTAGCCGCCCCACTGGTACCGTACCCGTCCTTCATCGATCCCTCCTTGGAACGTAGTTAGACCACGACGGTATCATCTTGGCCACGAGGGACAACTCCGTCACCACGTCGTCCACGATGATGAACTGACCGACCACCTCGTAGTTGCCACGCAAAACGATGGGGAGCCAAAACGAGTCGTCGTCCCATATCTGACACATCTGAGTGTAGGGGATCTCCTCGTAATCGAAGATCTCAAGCGCCTCCATCTCGCTGTCTGCATCCGGAACGAACTCCGCGGCTACGTCGTGGTCACACCCTAGGGCCACGAAGACTTCAACGAGTTGGTTGTCTTCCGGATTCTTGGGGAAGTAGAACGACAGGTAAGCCACACGGATAATCTTCTCGGGAATCAGCCCTGACTCCTCCTCCAGCTCCCTGAAGGCGGCGTTGGCTGGATCCTCTCCAAGCTCGACCTTACCACCTAGCCCGTTCCACTTCCCGCCCCCGAACAAGTGGGCTTTCTTCAGCCCGAGGACGATCTCGTTAACCCTTGGGTCTGTAGGCAGAACCAAAACAGCGAGCTTATCCGGTACGACAAATCCCATCTCACTTCCTTTCTGATGGGGCATTAGTCGGCTGCCTTTTTCTTCTTCTTCTTCTTCGCGGGACGGAGGTAAAGTATCCGCTTCAGCTCTTCCCTGCGCTCGTTGAGGGCTGCCGAGATGTCAGCCTTGCTCATCTCGCAGTACATGTGCTCCTCGCAGAGCTCATCCTCGGCAGACATCAGGACTCTCCCTGCAGGATGTTGAGCAGCTTACGCCTGTGTCGGAACAGGTAGCTCTTCAGCGATGGAGAGTAGCCTCGTGTACTGGCAGCCAGATCGCACCAGTCGCGGGAGAACTTGAGCAGTTCGTCGTGCATCTTCTCCCTAGCTACCGGCTCGTTGTCCGATACCTCAACGGGTTTCACCTCGCCGTAAAGCCAGTCCGTCCTTTGAGCGTAAGAGAGATTAAGCGTGTTGACGAAAGACGCCAGCAGCTGAGTGCACGCACTGCGGCAGCTGGTACCAATCCTCCTCGACAGGAGCTCGCCATCGCCCCCGCTGCCGTCGTCTCTGTGGGCGGTAAACGTGAACGTACCGTTCCGATCCCCGATCTCACTGTCAACGAACCAGGCTTTGATCTTCACTCGACCTCGGCTCATCTCCATTTGGCGGTAACCCGTTTTCTGCACCTCCCGCCACTGGCTGATCCTCCAGCCGTCCTTCTGCGACTCCTTGCAGGTCCTGACGAGGCCGCAGTGACCCGTCAACAGGTAGTAGGCTTTAATCATCGCTGAGCTTCTCGGTGCCTGACTCTCACCAGACGACCTCTTATCCTCCTTCCCGTCGAGGAAAAGGATCGAACAGAACTTCACCTCGGGGTCTCGGTAGTGCTTGACCCTCCTCCCCTCCGTTAACGAGACGACTCGCACCGATCCGTCCTGGTTCTCTATCAACCTCGACGAGTAGCCATCCGGGCTTCCAGCAATCTGCTCCCAGTCTTCAACGATCCAGCCAAGCTTCCTCAAATTGGCCGCACAGATGGACGCAGGGAACAGCCTCACCGCACCGCACTCGACCTCGTTAATGAGGAAGTTTACCTGGCTGACCGCACGCTTCTTCGCCTGCTCCAAACTATCGGCCTTGAACTCGATGTCGTAAGGCCTCTTGCCGCCTTGGTGTACCTCGATCCGGAAACCGGGACCCAGGTAGGCGGTGGGGTTGTAGGGGCTACGATGTCGCTCCTGCCACGCAATTACGTCAATGGCGTACTTGGAGCCGAACAGCGGCTCTGTACGAACGGAGGCTGCGATAGAACATCTACGCCTCAACTGCCAGGGACTGACCACCCAACCGCAACGCTTGATCAGCTCCATTACCACCCTCCTTTCTTGAAAGCCACGAATTGACCGTGGATTGTCATCACGCCGTTCTCGCGAATAGCCGCCCCGCAGCTACAAACTATCCTGCTCCCATCACACTCTGGGTTGATACACCGCTGTAGTCCTGTAGTGTTTCGGTACATCGTCTTGCACTTCAGGCACTCCCCTTGATCGCTCCCACACAAGGGACACAGGAGATCAGGAAGCGTAAACAGGCTGTCCACGTTCTTGCCGTGGATCTTCTCATGGTGCTCATCACACACAAACACGTCACAGACGTTGCCCCAGACGTTTCCCAGGGCCCGTCTCTTCACAAACGGACGGCCACACACCCAACACATCGGAGGCACTCCCTCCTTCATCTCATAGGCAGTGTAGGTGTGCCACATCCTCTTGAACGTCCTCCTGATGCACTTGAGGAGCTTCGGACGCAGCTTGCCGTCGTACCCGTGCTGCAGATCCCAGCTAAGACTCACCTTTCAGCTCCTCTTCTACCGCCAGCATTCCCCGGAAGAAGGCCTTGGACAGCTGGTTCTCTTTGTCTTGAGCTGTGCGTACGGCCAACAGACGAAGCCGCTCCATCGTCTCGGCCCAGTCGGACTCAACCTCCTGCGGGTCCTCGTTGTCCAGGTAGTCTTCGATGTCGATCAGCTTGTAGAAGCCGTCGTCCATCTCCTTGAGTGAGCCAAGGCCCAGCATCATGCACACGTCGCTGAGGTGGTAAACATCCGCGGCTACCAGTGCGGCCGAGATCAGGTTCAGGATGTCAGCCTTGGTATGCGAGGACGTTGAAGCCACCTCTATCGTACCTCCGCAGTTCGGGCAGGAGACCTTCATCATTCCTCTTCCTCCTCCGCGTCTCTGTGATCGGGGAGATTCCCGTCAGGGAGAATGAACGGCTTCACCATTCGGTTGGCCACGTACTCCCGAGCGTTGTGGGAGCCGCAGGAGAGATCGCCGTGCAGGTTGGTGGCAGAGTGGATCAAGAACAGGAGCCTGTGAAGGTACTCGTACACCAGGTTGAGTGCGTTCTCTCTCCTGGGGACCATCGTCTTGAACAGCTTGAAGTTCTCCTCCCACACCGTGCTGTGGACGTGGGCAGTAACTCCCCACCAGTCCTGGTCCGCGAACATCTCCGAGAAGTCGGGTCCGACCATCTTCGAGATGTGGATCACGCTGAGCTTGATCTCCAGAGGACCGAGCACTGTTTCGAGCGTGTCGCCGTCCTCCGGAAACTTCAAGAGGGCTCTGAGTCTGGTGGACATTCTTCCTCCTTTCCGAAGATCTTCTCGCGACTGAACAACTTGATGCTTGCACAGTTGCTGCAGATGATCGCCACTACATCCATTGGCCTGCCAGCCAGCAGAGCCACGAACGGCGGTGCACTTAGGTGGTTGCCGAGCTGAATGTTGAACATTGCGTTGCTCGGCTTCTTGCAGCCACACACCTGCGGGGTACCGAAGTGCTTCCGCAGGTGTGCGTTGACAACCTCCAGCTCTTCAACTGGATCCGGTTTGTCCTTCTCTTCCATCTGTGTCTCCTACCGCTTGCAGTCTTCGCACAGGACGACGCCAGGAAGGGCCACGAAGTCCCTCCCACACTTGTCACACACGATGATCTTCGTCGTCGTCTCAGGCTCCTTGCATGAGTCGCACAGGCACCTGACCGGCTTGCCGGTCTGGTCGGGATGAGGCGGCAGGTCTCCCTCTCCGGGTACGATGCGGACTTCCTTGCCACACTCCTCGCACTCGAGGGTGACGCCGTATTCGTGCTCCGTAGCTCTCTTGGCAGCCTTCTCGACCGACTTGTTGTCGATGCACTCCGGGCACTCGACGAACGCACGGATGATAAGGTCCGTACCTCTCAAGTAGACCGTGTTGCTCACAGGCTTGCCACAACAGGAGCACTTGACCTGCTCTGCTCTGCAACCCGGAGGTACGCCGTCTGCTTCGGGTCTCACGATCTTGGCGTGGGCACCCTGGTTGTGCTCGAAGCGGCCGTCCTTTTCCTTAGCTGCTGGAGGGTACGCTTCGTAGCCTGACACGAACTGGAGCCTTCCACAGGTTCCACAGACCAGAGTGATGAGCGGTATGCCGTCCGGATCGTCAGCCTTCACACTGGCCATCTCGTGCAGGAACATCGGTGTGTCCAGCATCTGCACGTTGGCGTTGTCGCACAGGCACTGCTTCTCGAGCGGCACTGTCGGTATTGAGTCCACCAGCTTTTTCGCCGCCTCGTTCTTGGCTATCCACGTCAGTCGAAGCGTGCTTCCCTTGTCCCTGAGAGTTGATTCGTCTCCCATCACACCCTCCTTACGGTCTTGAGACGACGCAGCCCAAGGTGCTCACGCATACACGTGGCACACAGCCGGACTGCTCTGTAACGCCAGGGCCAGCGGTGGGACTTCACCCAGGTGATGTAGAGGTCCCTCGGGTGTCTTGGTCCACAAGGAGGATCTCCGTAGTATCGACCACGGTAGATGTTCCTTCGCAGGCGACGGGCTATCGCCCTGTTCGTCCTGCACCGCCAACCCTGGCAGAAGAGACTGTTAACCTTGTCCCTCTTCTTGTTCGCCTTGTGCAGGCCCTTCCTCTTCCGTTTGTCCCCCCTGGGAAGGTTCTTCGACTTGCTCATTGTCGATCTCCTCGAGACGCTTCTGAGTCAACGTTCGCACCGCAGCCGTAATCCAACACGTGGGGCAGCAGTAAATGTAGTGGTCCGTCCCGCCGTTGGCCTTTTCCGACGGCCAATCGACGAGCTGGTGCCAACCCGAGGGGACGTGGGTCTGGTGCGCCACTTCGACCTCGTGGTGCCCACACACGTCGCACGCCATGAAATACTTGGTCTCTGAACGTCGGCTCATTCTGCGTCCTCCAATGGTTCGCGGCACTCGGCTATCTCGACGAGTGCACGCAGCAGGAAAACCATTCCGTTGAGTTTGTTGAGGTCCGCACGGACCTCAGACATCGTCCTGTCAGTCTCGGGGTTCCTCTCCTCCTCCTGTGCATCGATGATCTCCCGCAGCTCAGCGAGCTGCTCCTCCACCTGGTTGCGTAGAGCTTTAGCTAAGGGGAACTTCATCAACTTCTCAAGCTCTCTAGTACAACCTAGTGCGTTGCCAGTGATGAGCTTATTGGCGGTTGCGATGTCCTGCATAGCCCCAAAGACGGAGTGCTCCTCGAGGCTCAACAGGAAGGCAAGACCTCTCGGCAGGTCAGGTACGGTGCTGTCCATCACTCCTCCTTGTTCGCACAGGTAGGGCAGAGCTTCCTCCCGTCGATCCGGAGCGTGCACCCGGGACAAATGGCCAGCCTACACTTCTCGCACTTGTCCGGCTCGTCTTTCAGCTCTACGTCACAGACCTGACACCGATACCGGTACTCCTTACACTCGGTGCGGGCGTATATCGCCGTCCGACCATGCTCCGACTGTAACTCTGCGTAGCACGTATCCACGTCCGGATTGCAGTCCAACAACCCTTTGAGAGCGGCCTCGTGGCAACCTGGGCACAGATACACATCCTCGGTGGACAGAGCAACGAGGCTCAAGCACCGCCTGCACAGAGGAGCGTGGCAGCTGTGACACAAGAGGATCGGGTTGTCTTTTGTAGGCTCCGACTCACAACGGGAGCAAACGGCTGGCTCCCTTGGCTCGAGCCCGGTATCCAGATCGGTCGAGCTTGAAGACTCCCACTCCCTGAAGCAGGGCGTGCAAAGACGGCGGTACTTTCCTGCGCGTACGTACCTGCGACACATTGAATCAGCACATATGGGCTTGCCGCAGTTGTCACAGCAGGCCGTCTCCTCCTCAGCCGTGAAAACCGTATCGCAGATGTAACACGTGTGCTCGGGCATACCGTCTGCCTTGTCCCCGGCTTGAAGTGCCTCGTGTCTCGTCTCGCTGAGGGCCCGTGCGAGAATGAGCTCCCAGATGCTGCTCGGGATGCCCTTCGACGCGGAGACGACGGCCTTCATCGACTCAATGATGCCCCTGCTGCAACGACCACAGAGGTGCACGCACTCGCCGTCGATCATCGTAGACCCGTCCGTATGGGTGACCTCGACTGGGCTCGACCTCCTCGTACCCATGTCGATCCTGCGGCCACAGTTGTCGCAGTGGTAGTCGATCATTTCTCCTCCTTAGTGGTTGAAACCACCTCCTTCACCCACGGGTTCTTCTCGATCTCCCAGAGCGTCAACCACGCGGCACCGAACTGGCACTTCCCCCCTCCGGAAGGGAAAGGGATATGGATCAGGCCGTCCATGACGGGGTCGGAAGCCCCAGGCAAGCACATCCAGTAGCCAACGTCGCAGCAGAACCCACCCTCTTCGAGGTCACTGGGCTGGTCTGTGGGCTGGTTGTCCTTGTCTGGGTTCCTCCAGACGATCTTCACGGGATCGCCGGGCTTGACATCGCACTTGATCTTCGAGCTCTTCCAGTCCAGCTCGAAGCCGTCAGGGTCGTCCGCTATCCCGTTCATCACCCTAACGTAGAAGACCGCCTTCTCCAAACCGGTCATACACTCGCGGTACGTCCTGTAGAAGATGTCCTTTATCGCCCGCCACTTTACAGCAGAGTAGTCCGCGTCTACACGAACATACTTACGCGGCGGCTTAAACCCTGACGGCTGCTTCTGCATGTTCTGCATGTCAGGGGGTCTTTCGTTGCCCATTCTCAGCCACCTCACCCGAGATAGGTCACACCTGAGCCCCTCGATGGCCTCGTAGTTGAAGTTGACTCTGGCACGGAGAACCGAGCACCAACAAAGCAACACCCCAGTGAACAGCCACCCAACCACTGAAGCGGCTATGAGCCAGTTCATTACATCTCCTTTCCTGGTTAATTGACTTCAGCGTCCGTCTTCCAACGCTCGTATCCCGTTTTCCCACCCGCCCCCCGGGCTCTTCAACTCCAACTTTCGACGAATGTCCCTCTTCTCCCGCACGTAGTTGCCATAGTCGTCCTTTTGGTTGAAGACGTGCCTGCTCATACCGGCCCTCCGCTTGAAGGTGCGCTTGAAGAGGGTCTCATCCTTACGACTCAGTGGGCGTAGCCTCCTAGTGTCTGGGATCTCGCGGGGTAGACAAGCCTCTTCTTTATCCATTCCACATCACCTGTATGAGCTTCAGAAAGACGACGCCCAGGACCATACCAACCAGACCGCCGAGGAAGCAGCCCCACGTGAAGCCCTTACGTAGATAACTGTCTGCTATGTCCTCGTCGTCCAGCCAGTTGGTCACTTAACTACCTCCTTGGCCTGTAGTAACCGTGGCTTTGGTAGGGGGAAACACTCTCCTCTCTCTTTCTGCTCCCCCTCCTTTTTCTGTACCAGCTTACGTGTCTTCGGAACCCAAACTCGGGCATCCGTGTTTTCAACCACGGAAGGTTCCACATCGCCCAACCCTGATCACAGAGATCCTCGTATCTCTCGGTCTTCCACTTGTCCGGAGGCAGCTTGCTGACGAACTTCTTGGTTGTGTCTCTCCTGGACCACATTGTCTTAGCCTGCTTGAGCTGTCGCTCAGCACGCCACTCCTCCCTCTCCCTATCACGCTGACGCTTCCGGTCTATTTCTTCTCTGTGTCTGAAAGGATTCTTCAAAGTCTCATGGTGAATGTGCTCGACCTTCGACGCGAAACTCAACGAAAGGGCATCCTTCCTAATCAGCCAACCAGCCCTTCCGAAGCACGCGAGAACAGCGTCCTTAACTCTTTGTCTGGAAGAAAAAAGAGTTGGGTATTCGTCCCTGGGTATCGACAACCACATACGCTGTCCGGCAATGAAGTTCTCGTCGAGGAACTTGTTGAGTTCCCGTATGCTCTGCTCAACGCGGGTTCCTTCCTCTTTGGTAGGCGTCCCACAGTCGTCTGGAGCAATCGGCATTACCTCACTCCCTTCCTTTCCTCCATCAGCCGTATGACGTGCTGCAGCTCTTTCAGCTCCTCGGTCACGTCAAGGAACCCCCTGCTGAGGGAATCCTCGATGTTGTCCAGCTTCCTGTGCAGAGCGTCCAGCTGCTCCTGGTTGATCTTGGATCTCCAGTGGCCGTCTTCCGAGTACCCAAGCTTATCCGCAGCTCTTCGCTTGGTTCTTCTGATCTGATCATGAAAGACACCGAAGACGCACAGGAGAGCCAGGATGATCAGAGCGATGAAGACCTGCGAGTTTCTGTTCATCTCTCAGTCTCCTCCCGGGGCCGACAGCTCCTTGAGCTTGTTCTTAGCCCCAGCCGCAGCCTTAGCTTTCGCCATGCTCTCGAGGGCCATCTCGGTGTTGGCTCTGTAGAAAGTCTTCGCGTAGATGGACCACCCGTCCTGGGGGTTCGCCGCAACCACCGCTAACCGATACTTACTCGGGACGCAGATGATCGGGACCTGGTAGAGCTGCTCCGTGCCGTCCGCACCGGCCAGGTTGTGGGCCTGCATCACCTTGAACGTCTCGTACTGGTAATACCCGAGCAGGAGCACCCACTTCACTCCTGGATTCTCCTCGTCCGCCTTCGTGAGCACCTCGTGGACACTATCCCGGAACTCCTCCATCTCCGCACAGGTCCGGTGGATGTCTACACGGCCGATAGCCATCACGAGAGGGGAGCTCTCAGGCTTAGCGGTGCAGGACATCCCAACCCTGCCGTCGTCAATCAGGTAATCGAACACTACCCTCGGCATCGCTTACTCCTTCACTTTCGGTATGATCGAGAAGGATAGACCGACGAAGCTTGCTTTCACTTACGCTTTCCCTTCCTCGAACGCGACCACCCTACCTTTCAGGTGCTCGTCGTTCAAGACATCTGCGGAGGGGATGATGTTCCAATCCCCATAGTACTTGTCGTCGTAGACTGCCATGTCTTCCACGATGGGGAGCTCGTGGTACACGTCGTCTCCCCTGAGGAGCTTGATGCGGCGGGCGTAGGTGACCTGCACAGCCTGGTACGGGCCGAAGACCGGGCCGTCGAAACCCCAATCGTCCAGCTCCTCGTTGGGTGTGTTGCGGCCGTGCCAAAGGCTGATGTAAAAACCACCGACCTGCTCAATCGTGCCGTCAGCCTTAAGCACCTTGAGAGGCGGCGTCGTCTTATTGACGACCTCAGCGATGACTCTTTCCAGCTGCTCCAAGAGCTCCAGGCGGCGTGTCATCTCCTCGCTCAGTGTGGGGAAGGAGTTCACGACCACGTCGCTGCTCCCGCTACGAAGCACAGGAATACCACGCACGTACCGAACAGCGTGCTCCTCAAGAGCCGTCACCAACTCAAACGAGGACAGGCCCCTTGCCTCGTGAGGTGTATAGGTCTTGCAGGGCTTGATGGCGTCCACGTCGTTGTAGACGAAGTTGATCACGGCAGCGCCAGGCTCAACCACCGTCCTCCCCCGCCCGAAGCCCGTCACCACAGTGAACAGACAGCTTGGGCACTGGTAGGCGTCACCGTGCCAGTACGTCGATGGGATGCCCTCGACTGCGGGGTCAGCGACGACTACTCCGTTGTGGGAGCACTTCATCATCACCCCGCAAAGGACGCAAATCGGGTTGGGCTTGCTCACGTTGTCCTCCTCGATTCGAGTTTTCCAGGCCGCTCACGCACCCGCGATTACAGCGGTGTGGGAGCCCCCGGTAGGCCCCGGTATATCTTCGATATACCGGGGAATGAAAGTAGCCGAGGTCTGGGGGATATCCAGACCCCGGTGGAAGCGTAACTCTACAAGATCCTGGCCTGGAAGGGATTCTCCCAGACCCGCTCTGCCGGACGCCATCTTTTCTGGTCTTCACTGGCGAGAGACTTCTATTAACTCGTAATGAAAACCACACGTTCAGCGGAGATCAAATGCTACGTGAGGATCAGACACCAATCGCGGGTATCAAGTGCTCCGTGAAGATCAGACACCAAAAGCTGTCACTTCTCCCCGGCTCAGTCGTTGAAACACACATAATGGGTATCAAATGCTCTGTGAGGATCAAACACCAAGTTCTTGGGTATCAAACTCCAGGAGGAGGCCTCTGTAGGTCAGAGATGTATTGGATATCCCCTGGGACATAGACGAGGATCGATCAGTACAACTCATCAGGGCATCAAACAGACCTATTGTGTCATTCTTACGGCAGACAGTCGGACAGTGAGCGACGAAGGTGTAAAGGGAACCACCGCTTCTTGGGGGAGGAATCGCAGGGCGACACTCCGGGCTCAATGACACTGTCACAGTGGTAAGCAATCCGGGAATGAGAACCCGTTGGGGAACGCTCGAAAGGCGAACAGACCATTCCTGGGCAACAAGGCGTCATTGGACAGCTGCGAAGCGGGTGTCGACGACTTCAAGTGGGGGTGTGGGGCAACACTTCTTTGACGCCAACGAGACAACGAACAACGCCGACTTAGATACCACCGTAGGTCGAATCGGCATTATGGGTAACAAACACGTCTTCGTCTTGGGTAACAAACCCTTCCCGGGTCAGCTTGCTTCTTCGGTAGCCCTGTACTCGGCCTCAGTCACGTTGAACATCCAAGCACACGCCGCCAACGCGGTGTCCAGTCGATCCGGGACGAACACGAAGTGAACGTCGTGCTTGCCCGTCGCAGGATCGGGCTTGGGCTCTACCAAACGAAGAACCCTCTGATACCCCTCTCCGTGGCCGACCTCGTACAGCTTGCCCCACTCGGGATGCTCCTTATCCTCGTGGAGCATCGTCGCGTCCATGTCATTGAGCCACTTCTCTTCTCCGTACAACTCGATGAGAGAACGCTTCGATTCCTGGTTGCTCTCCCGCTTAATAGCCTCCAAACTGGGGCCATCAACGAACACGTCCTTGGCGAGGTGAATGCCACGCCACGCCCAAATCTCGAAGCCATCGCTCCACTTGGCCGCTGGCTGGAACTCTCCCTTCTTGTTCTTCTCGCTGTGAAGACGCATCTCTGCGTCCACGTTGATGTACCTCGGACGATCAACGGCCAGGACCATCCCGTTGCTGAACCACCACATGCTCGTAAGAGAACGGCGAAGCTCGTCAACGGCGAGCAGCACGTCGGGAGTCGCTCCATCGTACGCCTGACCTATCTGCTCGTAGAAGCGACCCAGACCGCTGCCGATGCACTCGAATGTGGGCCAGCGGGACCGGTTGATGAAAGCGCTGTGCAAGGTACGCTCCGTATAGATGGCCTCCGGGTGGAAGAGCTGCTCGGCCATGTCGTGAAGAAGGACCGGCTTGTCAATCGCGTCGAGAACGTGACTGGCGAAGTTCTTCATTGTTTGAGATGGAACGTAGTCGGGACGAATGTGATGGGCGTCCATCTTGTGAACCGTCTCCGTCTCGAAATGCTTCTCGAACTGCAAAAGGTACCGTGCAGCCCAGCGCTGTGTCGTGCGAACGAGCTTCTCGAGGAAGTACGCCTTGAACTCCGACCATTTCCCGTAACTGGAGTTCGGCACCAAGAACTCCGGCTCAACGCTCAAACTGCTGTCGCCGTCGAGCTTAACCCCTCTCCCGGCTAATGAAGCAGACGTACAGATGTTCTCGGCAATGCTGTCCTGGTTCTGGAGGTAGTTACCACAAGCCTTGAGATCGAGAAACTCGTAAGATGCTCGGTGCAACGCGGGGCCGAAGACCCTGTGGGCGGCGTGCCGAGCGATCCTGACAACTGTATTGCGGATCTCCGCCGATGTGAACTGCCCACAGAACTCATCCAAGCTCTTTGCACCGAAGCTGCCACGCTCGGTCGGTTTGATCCACATCTCCATTGCCAACCGCCACGCCCTCTCTACAACAACCGGGTCAAGGGTCGCAATGTGGAGGCCCCCGTTAATGGCGTCGTCGAACCTGTCCACGCCAACGTTCTGACGAGCGATAGCATTCAACAGGCTGCGGAGCAGATAAGGAGACACCGTGGGGAGCTCCCCCCGCTCTATGGGAGTACAGTTGGGGGTGTGGAATGGAATAAGGGAGCTGTTCGTACCCACAATGGCCTTCGCAATGAACACCTCGGCCGGGGAACGGAACCAGAGCAACCTATCCATCCTGACCGGATGCGCAACGGGCGGGGCCCAGTACCGCGACGTGTCGGTGCTGGGGGGAACGAACTCTTCGAATAAGGAGTCGGTGACCCGCTTGATCAAAACCCCACAACGGGCCCTGTCAGTTTTCCCCTTCCCCATCTCGTCCATCCTGTGCTGCGTCGCGTAGACCTGGGCGGCCTGCTCTCTCTGCGGGGACGTGCTCTTGTACTTGAAGTCACCGAAGGACCTTGGCATCACGGACTCCTAAAAGCAAAGGTTGAAGAAACACCGACGCCTGCTCGCAAAGGAACAGACGCCGGTGGTAAAAACTGACTGCTGGGGAACACTCCCATGACAAAAACGGGGTCGCTGGGGAACACAGCCTGAAGGGGAGTAGGAACCATCTGGGGGGAGCACCAGAGATACGGTGGACTCCCAGAACGGGCACTAAACCTGGTTGGAGGCAAACAGGGGCGACACAAGCACTGGATATCAGCACAAGAACGGAGAAGTGCCGGGGGAGCAACAACCAACGCCGTTGCTCAGGCACTCTGATCGTGGGCAACATGAGTGATGCGGAAACGATTCTACGAGGTATCAGGGGAAGAAGGCTGGCGAGCGGAGCCTGGAACACGAGTATCAAGGGTATCAAACACTGCACGGGTACTTACCAGCTTAGAACCCCTCCACTTCGAGTCTGGCTGCGTTCCACGTCTCCTGGTCGTTGGTCCGCACGGCTCCGAACAGGAACGTCTCGTCAGGCTCGTAGTAGGGAGAGTCCGTGATCACCTTGGTGCATACGTCGCACCAGTACGCCCTGCCCCACCCGTCGCCGTCAACAGAGGTGACGACATCGAGCTTCGATCCTTTTGGGTACCAGCGAGCACAGCCGTGACACCTATGAGCCTTGCGTGTGATTACGGTCTTGGTCCACGTCATCATCACGCGTCCACCTTTATCGTCTTCTGGATCTCGCCCTCGCTCTTATCGCCACGCTCTCCCTCAGACCACCAGTAAAGACCTTTGAGCCTTCCGAACAGGCCCTTACCCTTACGGTAGTCTTTGAAGTGCCCGCGATAGGTGTGCAGTGCCTTCTTCATCTTCTCGCATTCCCCGTTTGACCCGCTGCCTCCGCTGACGACCTGCTTCATCGTATCGATCTTCAGAAGCTTGAACTGCAGCTTCCCCTTCTTCTCGGGGTTCTTGCTCTTCTTCTTTCCCTTCTTGTGCGGATGCTTCTTGTCCACGACGGAAACGTTGTTACAATGCAGAAGCGACAAGGCCAGCATCAGCGGGAAGGTCGTGTTCTGCATGAAGTCTCTTATCAGGTCCTTATCCACGCGCCTGTAAGCACTCCTAAACATCGGACCAGAGGGCCCCATGAGTATTGAGCGGTCTATGATAGAGCCGTCCTCCCTCAGGCACATCGCTGTGAAGAACCCGCTCTCGAGCCCCCGAAGTGTTTTGAAAAACGTTCTGATCACGACCAGCGTGGACATGTCAAAGACAAGACCTTCCTCTGGAAACGGAAACTGAGTGCCGAGAAGGGCAGGGACGACCTTTTTGAGGTCTACTGTCCGCACAGACCGGGGTCCGAAACGAAGCACGTGAGAGCCACACTTGTACAGCCCTACACCTGAGGTTCTCTCCACTTTCCCATTGGCTCGAATGGTCTTTGGGAAGTTCCACTCGAACCATGAGCTTACCCACGGGGGAATCACACATGGAAAGTCTTCCCAGCCCCACAGATCCTTGTCGTCAACCGACCAGTACCAGTGGGCTACCTCGTCCATGTCAACGAAGACCGTTGAGGATAACAAACCGCGGCGCTGTGGGGGGCATGCGGAGGCGTCCAGGATCTTATCCCTGTACTCGTCGATCATCATCTTAGTGACCCCAAGAGAACAATGTCCATGCTGGTGGCGGGTATCAATCCGGATTCAGTTAGTCGCTCTGGATGCGAACCTCCTGCTCCTGGCCCAGCTCTCTGGCTGGACGAATGCCGTAAAACTCCGGTTCCAAGATGTGTGCACCGTGGTCGGCCCTGAGAGCCTTGACGATGTACTCCTCCGTGACCGGAGCGTTGGTCACCGTATTCCCGCTCTTCGAGTGCAAGTGGACGACCAAAGCCTTACCACTCACCACATCGACGAAGCGTTGACCGGAAACCGTGGCACTGAGCAGGACGATCTCAACCTCGCTGCTCGAGGGCAGAAGCTGATCGTACACGTCGGGATAGTCGGCCTTGAGGATACTCAGGACGGACTTCGGCAAGTCCTTGGCCGCTGGAAGGATGACGTGACTGTTACCCGTCTTCTCCGAACTCTCGACCGTGAAACCGACGGCCTTGCTCTTGCCCTTGATCGCCGCAAGAGTTCTCAGTGCACTCCTGGTTCGACCGCCGCCGATAAATCTTGACCTTGGCCGCGGCACCGGTCCGAACCAAATGTTCCCGTGTCTGACCCTACTGGCCATATCAGGCCTCCTCGAAGCTGTGATACACCCGCGGATGCAGGTGCGGGTTAAAACGAAGTACTCCCTTTTGACCCTCGAACTCTGTTCCGTGTTTGCCTTTCACGACAACGAGGGGAGCCATGAACCCGAGGACCTCGAAGTCCTCGCCAATCCCCCTACCGTTGGGTCCCCCGGAATCTGTGTCCCAGAGCTTCCCGTACTCGGTTCTAAGAACCTCCATCAACTCGTCCACTGTGGCGTTCTCCGCCACCAAGACCCCGGCATCGAGAGCAGCATCGGCCACCATCTGTCGTCTCGCCGCCTCTGTTGGGTCGCCACTCATGGTTCGATCTCCACAGTCTTCAGCCGCCCCTTGTGAGCAGCGTCGATGTTGTTCTCCCTGAACAGGTCGTAGACCGACATCGTCGTGATCGACTTCGGCGTAATGAGTGTAGCCCATCCACCCACATCGGTCAACTTCTCGTTGTAGATGCCAACGACCCCTACGTGCTCCCCTTCCGGAAGACACGTTTTGATCCATTCCCAGGTGTCCAGCTCGCCGCACGGGTGCCTCGTAAACTGTCTCGCCCACCACTGTGCGTGCTCGTGACCGATGGCCTCGAAGTCCACACACATCGACGAGAAGTCATCGTAAGCAAACAACTGGAAGAGGTCAGTCCCCGTACGCTTGTACCACGGGCCCCAACCTCCGCTCTTCTCTTCGGAGAACCCAAGCTGGCTCAACTGGTTCTCGAACTCGTTCGGGTCCTTGACACTGAACTCACTCGTCGTCGTCGCAAACGCTGGATCCGCCATTGGACGGAATCTCCTTATTCCTGAACACCCCGGACACGTAGAACGCAAGACGGTTGAAGTCCCGCGGGTCCGGACCGAGGAACCTGTACTCGACATCCTCGATACACGCCTTCGAGTTACCCAGGAGTCTCGCCAGTCTACGGCCAAGCACCTCGAAGGGGCTCGAGTTTGTGTTCCTGAGAACATCGAGCTTGACGGCGATGCTGGCTTCCGCCTTCCCCCTCCCAGCGTCAATCCTTCTCGTCCGCGTAACCTTGTCCATAGAATTGAAAGGGGTCCGGTTGCTATTGAAAGCCAGCGCAGCGTTTCCAACACAGGCGCTGTAGTGCTTCTGACAGAGTCCTGGGCAGATTGAGACAGCCAGCTCGAGCATCGTCGACATGCCCTTCGCACAAGAGTCACAGTAGTGGAGTTTGCCGCAGTCTGACATCAACCACCCATCTTGTCTTTCCACTGTTTGCTCTGACCAACGAAGGCCGCAACGATCACAGGTGTATTCAACTGACATTAACCATGCTCCTCCATTATCTTGTCCACCACAGCTCTCGCCTCCTCCTCTGTGTCGAACTGCATTAGATCAAACACTTTGTCGCACTCGAACGAGTCAACGATGTCGTCCCCTTCCATCACGAGCTGCTCTACGGAGAGGATGACACCGTACTTGTAGCACTGTCCTTCCTCGAGATCGTCAGGATCGGCGTCAGGCATTGCTCTTAACCTTTACGCTGTAGTTCGCTCCGATGTACGCGTCGTCGTGGTCGTCCGGCCAACCCTCGCTGGGCATCGTAGACGCCATCGCCCTCACGGTCTCCGTTGGGAGACCGAGGTACAACCCGACCTTCTCGAAGTCTCCGAACTCGTGGCACTCGCTGTTTTCATCGTAGCCGATCAAAGGCACACGAGCCTTGACCGCATTGCAGTCCGGATCCTCCGGCCGGAGCGTGAGCTCAGCTACGATGTCGCTGTCCTCGTTGCCTGTAATAATGATAGCCTCCACCCTGGCACCGATGACATACTGATGGACCCTGGCCAAGTGCTGCCCGAAGATCGCAAGGAAGCGACAGGCAGCCTTGTTCATATGTATCTCAGACATCAATCCTCCTTGAAGAAGAGTGTCGGGGCGTGGCAAATCTTGCGATGGGTACCATATGGCAGTTGACCACGCCCCGACAGCATATCCGGGAACAGGAAGCTACCAGGAACATTCAATGTGGATAACAGTGCCCTGGCGGCTACTTCAGACCTGCGTTGAGGATCAGGTGTTCATTGCCGTCGAGTCCTATCACGCTGACCGCCTCCGTGGCCGAGAGGAACTTGTAGTACCGGCAGGCCCGGCCGACGGCATCGTTACGAAGCTCATCCATCTTATCTTCGTCGTAGACGAACTCCGGGTCCTTCAGCTGCTGGCTACACGCCTGCAGGAGTTCCTCCGTTCTACCCGCACACCCGGCGTTGTAGACGGCCTCTTGGGTCATCCCGTGTCGCCTGGCAGCGTCCACGTCGTCCGCAGCGATCCACGTGCTTATGGTATCGCAGTAGGTTCCGTCGACCAGGTCCAGGCATACCTGGAAGATCGATTGGGGGAATTCCTGCTGGAGGTAGACACCATAAGACTGAACCCCAACGCAGTACGTCAACGGGTGATCGAAGCCCTCGATGCAGCCGAAATCAATCAAGTTGTTCACGGCTTTCATCGCGGCCTCAGCCACTGCATCGTCGTCGGGAACCTCCTCGCCTTCCTCAACCTCAGCAACCGGATCGATCTCCATCTCCATCCACACCACCAGAGGGACGCTTAGGATCCGCGTCTCAACGTTTTCGCCATTCGTCCCCATCTCCTACTCCTTTATTTCCCATTGGGATTGACATCCGCCATCAGAGCCTCGAACAGGTATCTCCACTTATTGGCGTGGATCTTAGCAGATCTCTCCGTCCTGAACGAGTCGAGGCCGTGGCACCGCTTTGGCCCACCAGTACCTGTACACCGAGCGAGGATACCAAAGGAGCTTCGCTCCACAAGGTACGTCGACCCTCTGACCAAGAAAAGGATCTCGTAGGTGGACATGAACCACCCATCTTCCAGCTCACTGATCACCTGACGCAGAACGGATGGCCCGTAGTGTACGGTCTTGTAAGCCACAGTCCGCTTCACCCTGATCTGGTCGCCAGCGTCGTTGATGAACGAAAACGTTGAGTGGGACCTGACAAAGGGAGGGAGCGGTGAGAGAGGGTTGTGTGGCATAATCCCAATGGGGGAGTCAGCGAAGGGCCACTTTCTCCACTTTCGTGTGTCCTTGCTCAGACACTTCCACTCGTGATCGCAGATGTCATCAGGGAACATCGCCATCCTCTTCCACCTCCACGAACATCACCGTGATAGCACGGCCGCACTTCGGGCAAGAGTAGTTGTCCGCGTCTTCCGGGGACAGCTCCTCCATCAAGTCTGTGTTGCCGCACCTGCACGCAAGGGTGGTGGGGAGGGCTCCGTTGATCCCAACGACATCAACCTGCTGCAGGCTACAGATGTCCGGTACGTTGTGGTCATGAACGTAGGCCTCGACGTACTCTCCCTCGTCGTCGCTGCCCGGCTCGACCGTATCGGGAACCACGACCGTGCCCCCGTACAGCAAACTGACGGAGAAGCCGACTTCTCTGTCACTCATATCTCTCCTTCCCAAGTCTCCAGGTGCTCGAGGGGCGGTAGGGTTGGAAGAAGATCCCGAAGCTTGTCAGCCAGCTGACCGTAATCGGCAGGCGGCTCGACGTTGTCTAACTCATCGAGCAGCCCCCGGATCTTCTTAACCGGAACAAAGACGTCTGAGCCTCCCTGATCCGACAAGAAGTACTCTTGCTCGTAACCGGGACGATAGTAAGTCATCTCGGCACAGTGATCGTACTTGGCGTCAGAGTGCCTGTCGAACGGGATCTTGTGCTTGCGGAAGTCGTCCTCGACGTTCAGCTGGCCGTACGAGGCTTCGTACTTAGAGCAGTCGAAGATCATCCCCTTCCGGATAGCCTCCCGAACGGCGTCCTCAGTGTAGACCTCGATGCTCTTGTCTACATCGGCTCCAACCTCACGAGCCGAGCTCTCGTCGCACTCCTCGATGGCAGAGACAATCAGACCAACCAGCTCGTTGATGTCACCGGTGAAGTCCTTCGTGACCCTGAACCAGATCTGTCCGGGGAATCGATCAGCCATCCCACTCCACCTCCCTGAGCTCGCCCCGAGAGAGCTTGAAGTCGCAGCCCTCGGTCTCGCAGTAGACTTCGATATTCTCTACGTCGATCTGGGTCACCTTGCTGTACACCCGCACGTACCACCCGCCAGCGTTGATCTTCTGGATGTCCACGACAGGAGCCTCTTCCTCGCTCTTGTATCGAAGACAGAGATTTTTCTCGCCGCACTTTGGACACTTGTCGTTAAACTCATCAGGCATAGACGTACCTTCCTTGTAGTAGATGGGCTTGGCGGGTAACAGGCTGAACCTGGTTAGTTGGCTTCTTTCTCAGCACACGCCGGACACGTCAGCTTCTCGTACGCCTGCACACGGAAGACGCCTCTCACGATGGCGTCCCTGACTCCCTGCAGGAAGTCATTGAGCTCCTCGAGGCCGTCCCAGTAGAATGCCCAGGGCTTGCAGCCGGAGTAAGAGTAGACGAGATGATCCTTCCAGATCACGAAGACGCTGCAGCAATCGTCAGGGTCCACATCGACGTAGGTATGCGGGCGGGCATCGAGTGCAAGCTGCATGTAAACGAGGTCAGCCATCGCATCGATGGGTGTCCTCATCATCTCACGGATAGCTCCTTCGATGCCAGAAGTACGGTCCCACTCACCCTCCGGGACGGGGCCGCCTCTGTGCCTGTGGCAGGTGAGCCACCACTCCGCAGCCGACATCCCGTCGTTGACATCCGGGTCCTGGTCGTACCAGGTCCAGTGCTTGTTCACTCGCTCGACATAGGGGTACTGTGGTGGTTCTTGAACCACTCCCATGTGGCCTCCAATCCTTCTCCGATAGGAGTTGTCCCCTTCTTCAGACCGCCGAGGCTGCTCGTGCCGAACGGTAAGCCGCACGACCTGGCAATCTCGTTGGATCTTCCGGGATATTGGTGCTCGTACTTCGGTTGGAACCCAACGACCTTGGGGATCTCCTTCGTCACCAGGCTGTTGATCGAGTGTTCCATCCCCGAGCAGATGTTTACGGTCTTGCCCGGTTCGCACCCCTTCATGTTGAGGATCCCGGCAATGACCTTCACCACGTCGCCTACATAGACGAAGTCCCTTACCTGCTCGCCGTCTCCGCTGATACCCAACGACTTCTTAGGGTCATCCAACAGGCTCTGGAGGAACGTGTGGATGACACCGGTGCGACCGAAGGGTCCGTACACGTTGGACAAGCGTAAGGACCAGAAGGAGGGGTTGTTGCTCTCAGCTACTCTGTAGGCCGCACACAGGTTGTCCCCATAGAGCTTCGTGGCACCGTAGGGGTCGATGGGAGCCTCATCCCCCATACGCACAGGGACGCGAACGGGGTTGCCGTAGACGGCGAAGCTGGAAGCGTGGACGAACGTGCTGCGCGTGCCGAAGTGCTTCATGCAGCTTTCGATGAGAGCAGAGGTCACGACACAGTTTGCCATCGTGTACCGCATCGGGTGCCACAAAGACTCCTCCACGTCGATCAACGCAGCCAGGTGGACAACAGCGTCAGCCCACTCGAACAGGGATTCCACCTTCCCCTTCAGCCCACCATCCAAATGCATAGGCACGTAGATGAGCCTGAAGTTCTTATCACAGCTCGTGAAACACTCCGGGTGCACCCGCCGCTCGTTCCCATGACCTATCGTGCTGAGAAGCTCGTATCTGAGCTCGTCTGAGTCCACGACACAGAGGTTCCAGCTGTTCTCGTTCTCGATGGCGTGCTTGACAAGGTTCAGACCGATGAAGCCCAAACCTCCGGTGATTAAAACGTTCATTCATCGCACTCCTTTGTTGTGCACGGACCAGTAGCCCTGCTGGATGCCCGCCCGAAGCTTGGCCGGGTTGAACTCCAGTGTGCCGCACACGGGTTCGCTCGGAGCGTACATGTTGATCTTTACCCTCCGCAACTTACGGATCATCTTCGTTTCTGTGCCAGCAACCTTGGCTTCGTCGATCATCTCGTTGATGACCTTGGCCCGTCGGATGTCCTCTCGCAGGACCTCGTTGAGGAGTAAGTCGAGTGCTCGCTCGGCCACGAACGCCGTGCTCTCCTTGTACTCTACCACCTGCACATCGAGTGGGCTGCAGACGATCACATCGATGTCCGTGGCTCCGTCTTTGATGGCACTGGAGAGAGGAGCGATGTTGCGTACACCGCCATCCACCAGATAGACATTCCCGTCCTCGTAGGTAGGTGTGTGTACCGGCTTGAAGGCTACGGGGATGGATGTGCTGGCCATCACCCAGTCGATGAAAAGGGGCGGGGGAACTGACTTGTCATACGTGTACTCGGTATACCGACCAGACACCAAATCCACTGCACCGACCTTGACCGAGCAGCTGGACGTGCCGAGGGCGATGAAGTCTAGATTCTCCGTGAGGAGCTCTCGGAGCGGAGTGTTGTCGTAGAGGGAGTCCTTGAACAGAGCCCGGCACCACCACCAGCGCTTCTTCAGGATGTCCTTGGCACTCTTGATGCCGAGGTACAGATCCTCAAGGGTCTTCACGCTCCTACCGCCCTCTTGGGCCAGCATCACGGCTGACAGGGCACCGGTGGAGACACCGAACGCACAGTCATACTTCTTCGTCTCCGTTAGAGCCTTCAACGCTCCAACCTGGAAGCACCCTTTCGCCCCGCCTCCGGATAAAACCACAGCACGCTTGCCCATCGTAAACCTCCTAAGAGCCCAGGCAGTCAACCTTCTTCATAACGTACTTGAAGATCTCGTCGTCCCCTTCTTTGGCCCGCGGGTTCGGTTGAGCAGTCACGAGCCACCGGGGAGCGTCGTCGATGGTCCGCATTACAACAAGATTGTTGCTGCCATCAAACACGAAATAGTCGAAGGCCAGGCAACCGTCCGAGGAGTAAATGGCGACCGAGCCATCCACCCCATTTCCCTGGTCCGCCATCTCGTGCTGGATGCGGGTGAGGATCTCTGCCAGGTAGCGTCCAAGGTTCCTGAACATACCGTAGAACCGGAACCGAGACCCGGAGTCCTCGGGATCTTCCTCGATGCCTTCGTCTCCTTCCAGCCAATCTTCGAAGCACTTGTTGAAGTAATCCACGGCCTTCTTAGGGATGAAGACATCCCCCTGGATCTCGAAGAACGTTGACATTGAATCCTCCTTGAATGAAAGGCTGGAGTTGCCGGGGTTTGTTTTTTCCGAGCGGGTCTTCAACTACACCGGTTTGTTCAAGCTCGAAGGAGTTGGATCCCATTTCCCACGAACCCGATGCAGAGGACGGGCGGTCCACCTTATCCGGCCTTTGCGAGCGGTGACCAATCGCTCCTTCAACAACATCTCCAGCCATAAAAGTAGCCCCGTCTCTCCGGGGTGTCACGCCGTGCGGCATAAGCCCATCATCCGCTCAGGGCAATACTCCCGACGTTAGAGGATGGGTAGGGCGGCACTTATGCTCCGCCCCATCAGTGAGTGCCTTGCACAGTGGACCTTACACCAGTTCGGCCGACCCAAAATAGCCAGGTTTCCTCTACGGTCCCAAGGACCTCGCCTTGCGAAGGCTTTGGCTCCTATCATAAGAGGGATGCTCCGGGCAGCGAGCTGCCACTGAAAGGAACCTCGGGTATACAGGCTTACATCGTATCCTGGCACCACTCACCGAAACTCTCCCCTTCAGCTCGAGGAGTACCTTGCAGCAGACAGAGGCGAAAAGGGTAACACAAACCTGAAGGTCTACTGCATCTTACTTGTCTCTTCGTCGATGAGAACCTCGGCGTCGATGACTCCCTCATCGCCCAGACGCTTGAGCAGGTTCAGGAGCCCGCTCAGCATCCTCTGGTGCTTCTTCCTGGTGTCTAACAGGAAAGAGAGCAGGAGGAGAAAACAAACAACGTACGCGTAGTCGAGGTTATCGCATTGGTCCCCCAATGGGGGGGAGGGGCCAGCCGGTTGATGCCTGACGGGGGGAATGAGCGGCAGTGAGACTCGCCGTCAGACGACCGACTGGCCCCATGATCAAGAGCAGGTAGCATCGCTTTGGGTAAACTCGCCAAGAAGGACCTGCTCGTTTCTTCTAAGCGGGGAGCCACCTTTCGTTTCTCCGTATCCTGGGGTCTCCCCTTCCCGCGGGCAATTCAAGAACAGGCAAGGCCATAATGGGAAACAAACGACCCGCGGCCTGCTCGTTTCTGTCAAAGGTTGTGTGGGCAGCATGGACCATTCAAGTTCGCGTTCAAAACTGGGTAACAAGAACGCGATGGCGAACAGCTACTGGGGAGAGTAACAGGGTTCGAACCTGCGTTCGCCTGAAAGGGTGGCCACGTCAGGCGAAACCAAATACATGGATTGTGCCTTTCCACTCAGCCATACTCTCCCATTATTCGCTGGCGACCACTGCGGCGATGGGTACCACATCCAGACTGAGTCGCCACAAGAAAACAAGTAGGTGCCCGCACCGCTTCCTACCTTTTCCGCACGCCTGCAATCGGCAAGGGCACCGAACGACCGCGGTCGCAGGGATGCTTGGGTCGGCGAGACACGGGAAACGAAGGAGAAGTAAACTGGCTACCCGGCTCGGGCCCTTCCCACGTGGTTAGACCCCACCTTTGGCTCACTTAACCCCCTGCCCCCGCAGACTCACCTTCGCCTCACGTTCAGAGTAGAGACGGCTGCGGAGAGTACACCCGTACCCGGTAGTCCACGATACCGGTGGGAGGGACCCAATACCCAACACCGGACGGACTCTGAATCCGGAAACACGGGCACCTACTCTTCATCCATTAGGTCGGTTTCACGTAACAGCTCCTCCATAGGGAGTTCGCAGAACTCACAGTCGCCGTCGCAGATGAACTTTGTCGGCTTCTTGCAGAGCACTGTGCCATCCTTGGCAACCAGAGCTCGTGGGCAGTCTATCACTGGGCATCGTGGCCCTGCTGGACACATAAAGTTTCACCCCACCTGCTTAGAGTAAAGGGGTCGGGTGCCTCCCCGCGGGGGGAGACACCCTTGGCCCGGAGCTGGGCGCTATGTTCTCGGCTTTCTGACCCGGAACCGGTTCATCCGACTCTGGAAGACGAAGTCTCCGGTGCGGCCGCTCTCGCTCCCGAGCGGATCGCCGACGTACTTGTTCACGACCTGGAACGGTGCTGAGATCTCCAGCTTGATGCCCGGCTTGACCTGACTGGGGCCAGGGTAGTAGGTAGCCAGCTCCGATTGGAGCTTCTCACCATGATTCTTGTACAGCCGACCCATCACGGCCATGAACCGGGCAATAGGGTCCGAGACCGGTGTTCCGCGTCGAACGGGGGAGAAGATTCCCTCGCCCGCTTTGACGAGGTTCTTCGTTCCAGAGCCCCACGCTGGCCCGAGGCCGACTTCTGTCAGCTTCGGACGCAGATCGATGGGTGCGTATTGCGTCACGTTCTCGTGGAAGTAACCCGGGTCCGGAGGGGGGTAAGTGTCCCCGTTGAGCTTCACGCTGCCGTCATCCTGCAGCTCGGCAACCCCCGTGGATCGTGCCTCGCCACAACCAGGAAACGGCGGGGAGAACAGGTTCACGAGCTCGTTCGTGGCTTCGTCCACTTCCTTGGTGTCTTTCGGAACCAAGATGCCGTCTGCTTCCTGCAGGAAGATCCACCGCTTGGGAAGCGCCAGCGTGGGGCTCACGAACTCTCCCTCGCGAAGCTCCAGGAGCTTCATCAGGAAGAAGGACAGCTGGTCGAACAGGGCCTTCTTGTTTGGGAACAGGAAGGACGAGTCCGGGGTCTGTCCCGCCGGGTTCAGGTCGTAGTACTCGAACCTTCGTCTGGACCGAGACCGCGGGCTGTAACGCACCATCTTTCCGTCACGACGACGCTCCATCAGGGCGTCCATGTAGGTGCGCTCTCCGTCGTCGTAGGGCCACAGCAACGTGATGTTCTCCCGCTGCAGCTGAGAGCCCCCGAGCTCGAACACGAATCCACGGATCGCAGCGGGATCCACGAAGATCGGGAAACCGCACTCCCGGATGTCAACACCTTCGGCTTTGAAACCAACGCCAGCCAGTGCTCCTTCCGGACCAGCCAGTTCCCTCAACCCCGCTCGGAAGTCGACCATTGTCTCGATGCTCATCACACCCTCCTCGTTTTGTACCTTGCTTAGTGCTCCGGGCCCCTTACTCCTTTCGAGGGCAAGCCATACCTAAAACTGTAGGCGCAACACAGATGCTGAAGCAACCGACGTAACCATGTGTTAAACGGTTACGCCGGTATGCAACAGCACAAACGATCCAAGTTATTATACGCCCAAGAGCGTACGTTTTTACCCACGCCCAAGAGCGTACGTTTTTACCTCGGCCGCAGAGGGTCCTTCGGGTCGCCTAACCTGCAAGGACCGGTGCACTCGGCGGTGGCTCTCTTGATGCCTTCTGCCAGGGCACCTGCTGTGGCGTGCTTGCGGATCGTTGACTCCAACCGGATGTAGTCCTCGACGGACATGAAGCGAACAGCATACGTCGTGTGCAGCTGACGCTTCACTTCGTCTCCCTGGAAACTGGAGCCGATGTCAATGCCAAGCATGAAGACTCCCGTCTCCTGCACCCACTCATTGATCTGCTCCGCAGCGGCCTTCGAGGACTCCCTCTGGTTCATGACCCACTCATCGCTGGACCCATCCACTTCCCACACCCAAACTTCCTGGAACGTCTTGACACTTGCTTTCACGCGAAGCTCCCTTCCCAGCTACTCTTCCTCTTCTTCGGTCTCCTCGGTCTCTTCCCCGTCTTCCCCATCCGTCTCGTCGCCCGTATCTGCCGGGGCGTCCACGCGTTGCTTGGTGCTCTTCTCCACGGTCACGGCCCCGGTCCTGCCGTCGACCTCGAGATGACCAGCAAACAGAAGGTTGCCGTCTGCGTCGTAGGTGGTGACGCGGGGACCCGTGGCGGCGATGTTCGTTCTCTTCTTGTAGAAGATCGGCGTGACCGTGATCACATGAGATGTGTCGTCAACCTCGACCGAGTCCGCATCGATCCCCTCTTCGGGTGGTGTAAGTTTCAGCTCCATCGTAGCCCTTTCAGTGTTTCTTGAAGAACTCAACGAGCTCCTCTGCCTCTGGGAATCGGCCGGGCATCATGTCTCTCAACAGGATGAAACACCCGACCATAAATGATCTCTGATTCTCTGTCAAGAACCAATTCCTGCCCATACGGGACACTAACTTGTTACCGTCGGGCAGCGTTACTTCAACAGAGGCTATGTGGTATGGTTGGTCGTATGGGTGGATGTAGGTCCTCCCCTGCAACCAGAACCGCACCGCATAGCTGCTGTCCTCTCCGTCCCAAACAGTGGCCTTCCTTATCAACAGCGACCCGTCTGTAGCTTCGTCTATGAAGCGTAGATCAAAGTCATCTTGGTCATCCAGACGGATCCGAGTAATGCTAGCCCTCGGCCCTCCTGCGGCATCGTCCAACATTTCTCGGACGGTCTCAGCCAGTGCATCCTCGAGTATCTCTCTGTCTGTCACAGCTTTTGAACCCCGCCCTGAAAGATCTTCTCCGCTTCAGCCGTAACCTGGGGGTCAGGCTCAAGAACGGATACGGTGATTGGGTTCAACAAACTGTGCTTGTCGCTGTTCACAGACTGATCCACCTCGATCCTCCGACGATTGCCAGACACGGTGAACACGGGTAGCCGCAAGATCGTGGGGTTGGTGTTCCTGTGCATCACCTCGAAAGGGTCCAGGAACGAAACCATACGCTGCTGCACCTCCCAATACGTCCTCGCACTGAAGTCAGCAAACGTCAACCCACCATGCACGTGTATGGGCTTACTCGGATCTGGCAGGTCATCGACAGAGCTTGCTCTTGCTATCCCGGCTTCTACCTGTCTCTGGTGCTCGGAGGGGCTGAGAATGTCCCCGGGCACCTCTCCAACCAGGAACTGCAGAAACGGACGCCAGTGCTCGCCGGCAATGATCTCCAACTCGGAACCACGATCTCCGATCCCGTGTATGAGAGGGAGTCCTAGCGTGATCGTTGTTCCCTCCAACTCCTTGCCCTCGTCCCTGATGTACCGTGCCTGTATCGAGTAAGGCACGCCTACGAACGAGTGAACGATGGCAAGGGAGCAGATCTGGAACTCGGGGATGTCCTTCATCGACCGAACCTTCGCGAAGTCCGTACTGTCTACCGACCGACCTTGCTTCTTGTCTGCAGGTAGCTTGCTCATTCTATTAACCAGTAGTTAACTCAGAGAACCTCGGAAAGCCCGAAATCGGTAACGACCTTCTCGCAGAGAAGTAACCTGTCTTCCGCCGTCCGGCACACGGGCTTAGCACCGTAGATGCCCTTGGCGAACGCCACCGGGTCGACGGAGTCTGCAGCCGTCAGACCACCCAAGATCCACGAGACGGGGTCGACGGCACAAGAACGGACGCTGCCCTCTGTACTGTGCAGGAACTGCGTGATCCTCGGGTAACACAGGCAACTCCCCTGACCGCCGCCTCCGGCTAGATTGGCCCTCGCTATCGTAGCGATCAGCACTCGGAGCTTCTCCCGAACGCCGAAGCCAACCAGAACGGTGCCCTGCTCGAGACTACCCAAGAAGTCGGCAATGGTCTGGATGTTGTCCGTCATCCCCGCCTCGGGGGAGGTAGCGTCCAGGGTCTTAAAGGCCATCATCACAGCGTGACCGGCGTAGGGGTTCGTGGCAGCGGTCGTAGCTGCCTTCGCTGTGGCCTCTAAGATATACTTGTCGATGGACTCCTGCTTCGTGTAGCTCCTGGGTACCTTGATCTCCGGCAGGAGGTTCTGAAAGTCCGGCCTGGGCTCCAGGTCGAAGTCAACCAGCAGAATCTTACTCAAGGCTTCTTTCCTTTCTTTTTCTTCTTAGGTTTGGTGCCCTTGCTCTCAGCAGCCCTACTCTGGGCCTGAACCAAATTGCCGCCGGACCCCCAAACCTCCCCATAGTGTGTCACGGCCCACTTCAGTATGAAAGCCGCGTCAGCCTCGTCGTCCTTCGAGTTGGGGAGTTCCAGGTTGAGCTGCTCGTTCGCAGCAGCTACAATGGCGTCCTTGTTACAGTTGCCCTTACCGGTGGCAAACTTCTTCAACGTTCCGACCGGGATGGAGTCGTACGCTGCGAGCTCGTTCCTGGCTGCCCACGTCTCCAAAGTGGCCAAGCCTCCGTTGTAGTAGTACTCGGCCGCACCACTACGCCAGTGACCGTGTGCCATCTCGTAGACGAAGAAGTCCGGAGACAACTCATCCAAATACGCAGCCAGGCGTATCCACATCATCCCTGGACCTTCGTGCCTGTTCGTGGACAGGTCCCACGCACCGAGCCTGAGCTTGTTGATCACGGCGTACTGTGCCCAGGTACAGTGCGACTTAATGTCGACGCCAGGCTCTTTGATGGGCATCTCCCATCGCCAAGGATTGACGTTCGGATCGTACTCCAGCCCTGACGGGCAACGAAAGCTCCCATCCGTAGGAACGTCGAAGTACGCGTAGCCGAACCTCGCACCAGGGTCGAACCCTGCGATCCGCACAACCTTCTTCATCATCTTCCCCACAACCTTGCTCATAGAGTCCCTCCGATCAGCCGCTGCAGAAGGCCAAGCGTGATGAGACAGTCGTACGTAGCGTCGTGAGCCTTCTCCGCTTCGAAAGACAGGTCGTAGGTCGGGATACAGTGGCGATCCAACGCCCACTTCACCCGTGCCCGTATCTCCCCTACCCGGTACGAGAAGGATCGAAGCGTATCCGCTTCAGTGGGTCTCTCCTTCAGCTGAACGCCTTTGACCCACATACCCGTGTCGATCACCTCGTCCGCACCGAACTCAAAGTCCGACCCGTGTGCTCTGAGGTAATACTCCAAGAATGGTACGTCGAACTTGATGGCGTTGTGTCCTACGAACACGCAGCCCTTCTCCCTGTACTCATGAAGCAACTTGCCGACCAAAGGGAAGAGCACCTCCGGGGGTATGCCTTGGTTGGCGAGCATCACCGCAGAGATCCCGTTCACCTCCTCGGACTTCTCGGTGACAGCCTCCGGGCACTTCACGTAGAAGCCCTCGCTCTCCACGATCCGCCCTTTGTCCGTAGACACGATACCCACTTGGAGCACGGCTGAGTTCTGCGGCTTAAACCCGCTCGTCTCGATGTCGAACACAACCAAATGGTTGGGGAACTCGTCGAGCTTCATACGACGTAGAACGTGAGGCACGTAGTGCTGACGGATGAAGTCGATGTGCTCCTCTACTGTTGCCACCCCGTCGTCTCTCGCACCAGTTAGCCCTCTGTATCGTCCGGCTTCGTCTGGGACATTTCCGCATCCCGCGTAAGACAAAACAGTCTCCTTATAAATGACCTGGCCCACGATGTGAATGCCCTGATCACAGAGCCGAAACCTACGACCCTGGTTCCCCGATACGTGTACTCAGCCATGATGTCAGACACCTGACTCTCGCTCAGGATGCCGTCGCCGACGAGGGACCACGTCGAAAACTGGTTCAGCATGAACCTCATCGCTTCCTTGTACACGAACGCAACGGCCAAATCGTCGCACTCTTCGAGCCCGCTGGCTTCCAGGATCTCCTCCTCCGTCTCGAACTTCTCTGGACACTCCTTGGAGTGCAAGTAGAAAAACTTGCCGAGGTGACGCCCCACAACTCTGAGCTCAGCCAAGCAGATGCCATTCTCGTCGCACTCGATCCTTGTCGGACACTCAAGGTCCCCAAGATTCACGAGAGCCGTCCTGATCGCTATCGGCAATACCACGACCAAGTCCCTATCGGGGTTGTTCCACTTGGACTCCCCAGCCTTCTTGTACAGTAGGGGCATTACTCGCTCTCCTTCTTCCTGTATCTCACGAAGTAAAACTTATCCATGAAACACCTACGACAGAGGAGACCTGACTCCCCCGCTACGGCGTAGACGTTCTCCTTCTCGCAGTTCGTGCACTTGATCTTGATCATCCGCGTCGGGTGTGTCCCGAGTTCGCACTCGTCGTAACCAAACACGCACCGACAGCAGTTGTGGTAGACGCCCTTCTGCTTGAGGCACTCTCCTTTCCTAGCAGCTAACAACTTCTTATTGTGTGTAACGCACTGCGGGGTTACTCTGTACCGTCTGACGTAGGCTTCCTTGGTAGAGGAGGTAGGTAAGAACTTCATGTCCATATCCTCCTCAGCGTCCTGCTTCGAGTTCTCCTCCTCTTCTTCTGGTTCTGGACACAGTCGGATTAGAAGCCGCATCAACACAAGATCCCGGTAAGTCGTAGTCGACCGCCTTGGGATTCCCATCGCTCGCTTAAACTTGTAGAGGAAACCCCACGGGAGCGCTCTCTTCAACAACAAACCGGAACACGGTCCTCCAAGGGTGAACAGCTCCAGCTCGTAAAAGGCACGCTCGCCAACGATCCTCGCGTTGCAATCACGAACCTCTATCGGTGCCCAGTGTGGTTCAACTACACCGTCAGCCAACACAGGTGTGCCCTCTTTGAGCGTGTCGATCCCACCAGCGAGAACGACAGCCAGCAACTCCCCAAGCTCCTCCGTGAGCACTTTGTCCGTAGCAAAGCCCAAAGAGGACTTCACAGCGTCTCGGTAAGCACCCGGAATCTTAAAGTGTTCAGAGATAGCAGCTACGTACTCGTCCAGAAATGGACCGGACAGCCTCAAACCCGTGAAGGCGTAGTTGACAGTGGCCTTGATCCACTCCTGGTTCTCCAAGATCTTCCTGATGCTAATAGCGGGCATCACGTTCTCCGGGTATACAACCCAAGGATGAAGTCGATGTACTGCGACTCCATTATTCTGAAGTTAGCCAGAACCCAGCCGCGGGTCTCGTCAGGGTTCCACCTGGAGTCTAACAGCAACCCAGACGTAACGCCGCGTAGTACGCCCACACCATCCGTTACCGTCTTCGGCAGAAAGACCCTTCTACTCGCCGGGTCGCCGTCGAACGTCTTAGCTACGTAGTCGCTCCTCAACTCGATGTACGGCTTGCAAAGCATGATCGCACGGAAGAGATCTGGAGGCGTCTGCCTCAGCTGAACCACCTCGTGGTACGTTGGGGCCACGATAGCGTCACAGGCTGAGTAGATTCTGTGCCTCTCGGCTTCCAGCTTCACAATATCGAAAACCGCTGTGTGCGGCTTAGCCCACTCGGGCAGGGAGACAGAGTAGAGTGAGAGGTTAAAGCCCCTCGCGATCTTCAGCAGGCTGGCGTCCACACCGCTGCCGTCTATGAACCCAACAAAGCACAAGTTCCTCGGGTAGGTGGGGACCGGTGCTCTTGGACCGAAGTAGCAGTCTGCTACGGGACGCTCGTGGAATACAATCCTGGTCCCAGATCCATCCTGGTCTGCGAACCTCCTGCTGTTCGTGACGAATACGTCGTATCCGTAGTCGTCCAGGGAGCTGCCCACATCGTTGAAATGCCGCATGTCGGAGGCGTCAAACACGTTGTTGATTACCAGCGTGTCACGACCTATGTACAGCCTGCACCGCTCCATCCACGGGTAGTTCTCCCCAAAGGTCAGGAGCAGGTCGAGGTTATACACGAAGTCGTCTGCCTCGCGGGTGTTATCGCCCCCTATGATTCGCGTCTCGTGACGCTTGGCCAGTTTGCAGTTGATCCTGGAGGCCAACCCTACGTATCTCTGTGAGGTTACAATTCCAATCTTCATTCGTCGAAGTCCTCGAAGTCGAAATCCTCGAGGTCTATCTCATCCATGTCGAAGTCCTCTGGGTCACTCAGCTCTTCGATCATGTCTTGCACTGTTACCCCACGCGGCCGTCCCTTCCTCTCGACCTTGTAGGGTCCAAGCCTGACTGTCGCGTCGTAGTTCTCGAAGGGACCCCAGTCCGACCACGGTTCCAGGGAGCTGCCCCTGAAAAGAAGGTGCCCATTGTCGTTAATCTCGTGCTCACCGTTCAAACCCTTAGCTATGGAGAATTCTTCGTTGGAGACAACAACCCTCTCACCCGTCGTGTCTGCAAACACAGTATCCCGCCCATTCGAGGCGATAAAGTGCACTACGCGATAACCGTAACCCAACGTGCTGCCTGCCTTGCAGATCTCAGCCTTAACGTAAATGTGCAGGAGTGGGTAGCCTCGGTCAGCCGCCCAAGACCTGTCTTCTGCGTCAGTCAAGACCGAAGGTTTCCTTCAACTCTTTCTCGCGGATATCCGCTTCGACGGACAGAGCCTCGGCCGACCGAAGGACGCTATCCCGGCTCGCCACGGCTTTTTCTCTTGCAGCAGTAGCGGCAGGTATTACGCTTAGACCCTCGTTCAAACTGTGGCTCGCGTTCCGAAGGGCTTGGTTCGCCTCCCTCCTCGCCTCCGCGACCTGCCTTTTCTGGTGGTCATCCATCATCTTTCTCCTGTTCTAGAGAAGTCCCCTTCTTCATCTTGCATTCAGGCTTAGCCCCCTTCGCTGCGTGCTGCTTAGCCTTGATCCGAACCCTCGAACCTTGGCCCATCAACTTCTTCAGGTTCTCTTTGGACTCCTTGCTCATCCTCGCCTTGACTCGTACCTTTCTGTAGGTCAATTTCATGGAACAACCTCCCGGCTTCTTCGAGGCTCTTGCCTCCCTCCTTGTACCAAACTTGCAAGTTCCTCGCCATCTCCTTAGACAAGACGGTCAGCAGTACAGGTACGCCTGGTGTCCTCAGCAAAACCCACCCGAGCCCAACGTAGAAGTACACGTCCGCTCGATCATCGGAAAAGAACGGCTCCTTCTGCTTCACCAGACGTTCGGCTACCATTCGCACGTAGGACACGATGCCCATCCGAGTCTCGCCGTCAAAGTACCTATCCAGGTAATCCGTGTAGCGGTCGAGGCCTCGTGTGGACAGCCGATCCACAGCGTGCATTGTAACTCTTACGACCGGGGGAGGGTACCCATTTTTCACCAAGTGAGCAACGATGGCTTCGAGAAGGTTGGGGTTATCGTGCCAAGATGAGGCACACCATCGCAGGTAGGACCAGTCTGTACATTCTCGGACCAAACGGCCAAGGTATTTGCCTCGGTCGAACCGAGCCTCATTATGGACCTGATCCTTGTAGGTTCTTCTCATAAAGGTAGGCCCGCCGCCAACGTGTGGCGACGGGCCCTCCAGCAGCGGTCCCAGCTACTTCTTCTCGATGAGCTTGATGACGGCCTCGAGCTCTTTGATCGTCTTCTTCATCTCGGACGCTGCGGCCTTGACAGCCCTCGTCGTCTCCTTCTGCTTGTCGCCAGGAGTCATGTCCTTGTAACTGTCGAAGGCACGACGCACGGCACCGGCAGACTCAAGAACGGCAGAGCACCGCTTCTGGGTCGACGTGAAGACGCGTAACGGCGATGCCCCCTTCTGCTTCGGGGGCTTCTTGCCAGCCTTCGCAGCCGCCTTCGCCTTGCGGGCCTTGTTCAAGGAGGCGACGAGATCCTGCAGATCGGACTGCGAGATCTCCTTTTTCACCATCCGTTCCTGCTGCTTGGCACGCTCGTCCGGCTCGTGGATCATCGACAGCCACGCCAGGGGCTTCCAGGTCAAGCCCTCGTCAACGACGGCCTTCACCTCGGCCTTTGTCTTGTATGCCTTGGCGAAGGTGGCCGACATCTGGATGCTGCTGTAACTCCAGTTGATGCCCTTCCCAAGCTCTTCCAGGGTGTGGTTACCCCAGTGCCCGGGCTTGGTCCGGAGCTCGTTGGCCAGGAGCCCAACATCGTGGTGCAGGAGCACGAGCTCCTTAGCGTTGTTGACGGACCTCTTGGCGATGTCGTCGACCTTCTTGCTCCAACGGGCCTTGGCCTCTTTCGAGACGAGAACGTTTTCGTCTGGCCGCTTGGCCGGAACTGACGAACCACCCTTCTTCTTGTCAACGTCCGGTGCTGCTTGTGGGTTCTTTGCCACAAGAATCTCCTTTCTTTGGTTAAGCCGTCGCTGTGGCCTCTTCCTTTTCCGCTGCCTTGTCATACTTGTCCATCACGTCCCCCATGGTTGTGCCCAGCAATGCAGCACCCAGGGTTTCCAGCTCGACCCCAACCTCAGGAACGACTGAGTCATTGCTGTGGGCCTCCAGGGTTATCGCGGAGATAAGCCCGTACCTACTGGTGTCACCTCCTTTCGCGAAGTTGCTGAGTATCGCGTCCCTACGTTCCTCGCTGACGCCATACACCACCTGCAGTGCGTTCGCCGCCTCGACTGGGTTCTCCACGGGGTCCCGTGTGGCACCATGAATCGAGTCGATATACTTCTGGAACCGCTCCGGGTCGAACACCCCACTCACGATATCGCGGAGCTCGTCAAAGAACAGTTCGTTCTTCTTCCTGATCGTTCCGGCAGTCAGGAGATCGTTCTCCTCAATCTTCCCGCCCAGGTGGATCTTGCTGATCGCGATGTCGAGAACGAGGTAGTTCGAACAAACGGAGTTCACGATGGCGGGTCGTATCTCGATGCGTCCAGCACCCACCTCGCTGTTCCGGATCATGCAAGCAGCGTGGTGTACCTCGCCTCCCCCGCCCCCGTTCTGACGTTCGTAGAACTTGTGATCCCCTCGGGCCGCACCGTCCATGTGGCGGTCGATTTCTGCCGTGAGGGTCTCGGACACGAGATACAGGTAGAAGTTGCTGTCAGACAGCCTCGCGTGCCACGGAACGGCTCCGGCGTCGTTACCGGCCTCGAACGCAGCGTGAAAGATGCTGTCGTTGTCCAGAATCTGGTATCTGTCCGAGAGGAACGCCCGAAGGTACCGCTCCCCGCTCCTGTCGACCATTGTCCTGAAGAGCTTTCTCTTCGGCTGCTTTTCGAACACAGCGTTGTACAGATCAGCCCACGTCTGCCACAACTGCGACACATCGTCGCTCTGCCCAGCACGCAGACGCTTGTAAAGCCTGCTAGACTTCGGCAGACCCACGTACTCAGCCAGTTGGCTGTGTGCGTGCTCGTTGATCGTCAGCAAGCCGTCGATTCCGGGCACCTGCACACAGAACTGATCCTCGGCCACCATGAATCGAACGTCTTCCGTGTCGGCCACGGAGTCGAGTCTCGCCGCACTCTGGCGTCGAAGCTCCTGTGCGACGTTCTCAATAGCTGGGCGACCCTTGAAGGTAACGCCAGCCGCTGCTGCGGTAAGGTTCATTGCTTGTTATCTCCTTTGAGAGCAAGCGAGAATGTGATTTCGTTTCCACTGATACGAACGGGTGCGGTCTTCGTCTTACGGGACACCCTAATGGATGCCCGCAATGCCTTGGCGACAATCTGCCTCTCTCGAAGATTCAGAAGACCGAGCACGACGCGAACCGAGTCGTGCGGAATCGGTGTCTGAACCAACGTGACAATAAGATCGTGTTCTTTGCGGGAGAGGCACTCCACGTGGTCTTCCCCCTTTGTCAGGAGGTCGACTATACGCTTGACGTTGTCAGCCAAGCGACGTAGGGGCGGGAGTGTAGCAAGCCGGATCAATCCTTCAACCTCTCCACGGGCTACCCCGGCGTCTTCGATGGCCGTGAAAAGCCTCATCAGCTTTGGGCCGTCGATATCGATGTCTGGGTTAAAGTCTACAGGAACACCATCGTCGTTGTCAACCTTAAACCATTTCTTTGTCTGTCTACGAGCCATTGATCAACCAGACTGCGGCGTCGAGGAACGCATCGTACCGCTCGACCACAAAGGTCTCGTCGGTTCGCTGATGTACGATACGCACCGTTTTCGACCTCGTCGGAAGCGCGTCATAGTCGTGGAGTATCCACCGACCGTTACCCTTAATGGGGAAAATGAGGCCGCAGTGGTCCAGGTCATCCGGCTTACAGTCTCGGCAGTCCTTGAACGCGCTCCACACGTCAAGTGCGAACAGCTTCGTGAGTAATTTCTTGAACGGAGCTTTCCTCATCGACTTCAGGTTACGGAAATCCAGGTACACTGGGAAGTCTGGGCGCTGCTCGTGCAGCCACTCGAAGTCGAAGTCGTTTATATCCCGGGGAACGAACTCCCCCAAACGAGTCAGTACCATGCGCAACGTAATACCGCGTCCGGCCCTCTCCCGACGCAGGTCGGAGATTATCACGTCCTCGTCCAGCCCGTCGAAGAAGTTATCCTGCTCGTCCATTACCCACTCCTTGGTCTATACCGAGTTCCTCTGCCACGAGCTCAGGAACACTCAACTCGAGCTCCAAGATGGTGGCTACGAATAACTCCCGTCGGTCGAACCGATCCAGTATCCACTTTCGGAACCACGCCTCGTCTTTCTCGCTGAAGCCCTCCTCCTTGTACAACTCCGCGAACTCTTCCTTCAAGTCGTCCATGTGCCGGTCCGTATGGTTGTACGCGTCAATCGTGTCTGTGTAGAGACGAAGATCTTCATTCAACCCCCTCAAAATATCCAGAATGAGGAGGAGTCTCTGTCTCGGTGTCTCCGTTATCCCGCACAACTGCTTATCTTCCTCAGACAACCTGAGTATCACAGCGCCGGACTGAGTACCCGCCGCCTTCTCCTCCTGGCTGAGGATCCCGCGAACGACATCCTTTCTTGACAGTCCACCCATCGAGGCCCCACCAAACACAGCAAACAGATCGTCCAGATCGAGCTCTACGAGTGCCACCATCCGTTTTCACTCCTGGTTAATAGGGTGCGATTCCCAGACGGTCTGGCGCTTAATCCGGAAATGCTGACGTGTCAGGACCTCCATCATCTCTGCGTCCTCGTGGATCATCCGACCCAGCTCTTCCTTGGTGACACGCTTGGCCTTGACCTGCTTGCAGGTATACAGGCTGCCGTCTTTGGAGATCACGATGATCTTGTTGAGACCGTACTTGGTCTGCCGACTTATAAGCAGATCTACTGTTGCGCCCTCCCAGTCAAACCACGTGGTCTGCTCCTGGGTGTCAGGATCACGCCAGTAGTTGACCCGCGTCTGGATCGACCGACTGCTGAAGCTGCTGGAGTTCTTCTCCACCTTCATGAACAGCTCTCGGTATCCGCCGCCCTCCACCTCCTTGAGATCCCCCTTCCTGGACATCTCAAGGTTCCAATTGGCATGGAAGTCCTGGGCCGACGCACCGGGGTGATACTTCTCGATGATGGTCGTCTGCCCTACCTTCTTCGTACGCTCCTTCATGTGGTTAGTGGTGACAAAGATGACGGACATGTTCAACGAGTCAGACGACAGCCGCTTGAAGTACTTCGTCAGAGAACCCGCGGCTGCCATCGCATCGTAGCCCCGACCATCAGCGAATCCCTGCTCCTTGATCTTTTCGCTGCTCTCCTGACCTCCAGAGCCTGAGATGCTATCCAGGATGACGATCTTGACGACTCGGTCGTCCGGATCCTTCCTCCGGAGAAAGTTGATGGCATCCGTCATCCGAGCTTCAGCCTCCTCAATGGTCTCGGCTTCAAGGAGTGCAGACCGTCTGTAACCGTCTTCCCCGACAAGGGACTTGTACAGAGACGGAGAGAACTTCTGCTCCGTGTCTATAACGGCAGCAACGCCACCTACGGCCAGCACCCACTTGGCGAGCTCGAATGCCATTGTGGACTTCGCTGACTGGTAGAACCCGAAGATGTTGACCAACCTGTGCAGCGGCACAACGTCGCAATCGAACAAGTACCTGAGGCAGAGCGGGTACAACGGGATGCCTACGAGCATCTCATCCATCTGCTCCCCAGCGAAGCCTACGATGCCGACAGTCCTCGGGTCCTTCTTCGCCTTCTTCGCCGCAGCCAGTTGCTTCTTTTGGACCTCGTCGATCATTTCAGAGAAGAACGGGGCTTCTTTGGTCTCCGAGACAACTTCTTGCTCCGGTTCATCCAGGAACTCAACGGGCAGGTCGTCATCACTTGTTTTTCTTTTAGCCATTACAGGGGGCCTCTCAAGAAGAAAGGGGTGGGGGCGTGCACACCCCCACCCAGAGTATCTGGTACGCTCAGCTACACGTGACGACACGTCTGCCGGTCCAAGGGAGTACCCCAGGGGTTCCCGCCGTACGCCTCGCTACACCAGTATCTCCTTACTGTTGCTGCTTCTCGCCTCGTGCACGACGCAGCTCGTCCATCGCAGAGTCCTGGCTGGCTTCGGACTCGGGTACCGGTACCTCGGTCTGCACGGGGCCGGGGTTCTCGCTCTGAGAACCGTCTGCCGGAGCAGAGCCAAACTCCGTGGCACCGCTGCCAGGATCGAACTGCTCATCCGGGGGCGGGCCGTCGCCACCCCCACCGAAGTCAGTCCCGCTGAAGTCCGTAGTCCCCGTATCCGTGGGCTGTGCCTGCGGAGGAGGAGCGGTCGACTGCGGTGTCTTCGGGGGGTTTGGCGGCTGCTGAGGAGCCTGCACGGGCTGAGACGGAGCGGGATCCGGAACGGCCGACACCCTACCACACTTGCGGTCCCACGAGCCACGCACACCGTCGGGAAGGAGGTGGGCAAACTCGGAGTTACCGAACACGTAGTCCATCGTCCACGGGTTGGTGGCACGGGTAGCGTAGTTCAGCTGCTTCTCGACGTCGATGTCGAAGTTCAGCAGGTCTTCCCACGGAGCCCAGATACTCTGGCAGATCTCTGCCGGGATGGGCTCGGGCTGCTCCTCGACGGAGACGCGGTAGCCGGGCTTCTCGTTGGAGCCTTTGGGGGGCTGGAACGGCCTGAAGACGACCTTGTGTCCCCCCTCTGGGCTGATCAAATCACCAGCCTTGAAGCGGGAAACCAGGTCCTCGCGCTTCTCGGGAGGGCCACCGCCGTCAACGGTCTCGTTCATCAGGTTGGACAGACCCCAGCGGGCAGAAGCCGGGAGGACCAGCAGAACGGGGAAGTGGGGCTTCCACTTTCCTGTCCTCTCGTTCTTGTAAACGTACTTGCCCTGCTGGTACAGCAGCCCCTGCACGAAGCCACAACGCTGCGGCTTTGACAGCTTCTGCTTGAAGTCGTCCGACTTGATCCAGATCATCCACTCACGCGGACAGGTGCCTGGGTTGTTCTTGACCTCGGCCGCGATGACGGCGTAGAGGCGAACGATAGGTCCCTCGTTCCCATCGAGGTCCTCGCAGATGAACGTGAAACGCTCGGCACCAATTCCGAACTGGCGAACCATCATCGCGCTCTGGAGCCAGTAGCCGAAGTTGTTCTCGTCCGGGCCGAGACGCTGTGGGCCGAACTGCCCGTCACGGTACTCGGGCACGACCCGGAAGATCGTGTCCAATCCGTCCTTCCAGTCAGGGAAGTTGGTACCGTGCTTGAACCCGGGATTGCGGACCTCGAATCCGGGAACACCGTCGAGGCCGTTGCCATCGTTCACCTGCTCGTTGTAGGGTTTACGTCGAGGCATCAGTTAGTAGTCCTTTCTTCGTACGTTAACAAGCAATGGATCAATTTGCAGTTGTTCGAGCCTGTCGTATGAGGTTGGTTCGCCCCACCTTTCGCATATGTCCACATCGATGTCAAGGACCAACCCGAGATCGGGGACCTTGGCACCTCCGCACATGCACAGAGGTAGAAGTTTGTTCACTGTATAGGGCACCTCCTCACACGGGACCTCCAGGATGAGAGCATCGTGGACGGCCAAGACGAAACGGAACGAAAGCCCGAACCTACGCCGCAGCAGCCACAGGTTGTTCATAGCCACGTACAACGTGTCGGCAACCGTGGACTGGATCGGGAAGTTACACGATTCACGCTGCTGAGCAGCGAGAGTCGCCTCGTCAATCGACCTGTCGAACCTCCTCCTTCTTCCGTAAACAGTTTCGATATACCCAGGATCGCGTACACTATCCTTACAGAACTTGACGTAGTCCCGCACATCGGGATACGACTCGTAGAACGTGTCGATGTACCCCTGAGCGTCTCCCTGCGTGCACTGCACGCCCTCTTGGCTGATCTCACGGGAGATCGCCTTAGCACCCCGCTGGTACGGGATACCGAAGTTCACGGACTTAGCCGCGATACGCTCTGACTTGTAGCGACCCTTCACCTCGTTGGAGTGGCAGTCGAGGCCGAACATCTTTATGGTCATCTCGCTGTGCAGGTCCCTGGAGGGGTCCGTCATCACAGCCTTCATCTCCTCGTCGCCAGACACGTAGGCCAAGACGCACAGTTCGGCCTGCACATAGTCTGCTTCCACAAACACATGGCCTGGGGCTGCGACGAAGCAGGAGCGCACCGGGTGGTACCTCGGGTCGCCTGCGGCGATGAGCTTCAGCTCCTTCTCCTGCTTATTAGGGATATTCTGCATATTCGGCCGAGCCGACCTTTGCCTTCCAGTCGTGGTCAAGGGGTTAAGGGTTGTCCGCAACCGACCATCCTTGTCAGCGAGACTGACCAACCCTCTTCTGTACTCGTCGTCATCTGGGTTACGTAGGAAGTTCTTCGTAACCTGCTGCACGAAGCGTATCGTCCTCAACAAACGAACAGACTCGATGTCATTGTCAGCGGCCAGAATGCCCAGCGTCTCTGTGTCTGTGCTCGGCGCGTAAAGCCCCTGTTCCTTCGCAGAGAGCTGCATGACCTCTTCCCACGGAATGGAACCGGTTGAGTCCGTTGACTTCACTGGCGTAAGGCCGAGTTCATCGAACAGGAGATGCCTGACCTGCAACACCGACTTGACGTTGAAGTTCGGGTCGTCGACCATCCCCCTGAACTCGGCTAACATCCTTGCCTCGCACTCGCTGTAGAGCCCCAAGATGTCCACCAACCGCTCGCGGTCGGTGAGCATACCAGTCATCTCCATCTCGAGGTTTGCCGGAATGGCGGGCATAATGATGTTGTAGAACAGGTTCTTCATCTCTCCGTAGGCGTCAAGCTCGATTCTCAGCTTACGGTAGATCCTCAACGTCGCGTCCGCATCTCTGGCTGCGTAGGGAATCAGGATGTGATCCGGAATACCTCGGTAGCCGTGCACACGCAGGTCACTCTTGGATACCTTGTTGTCTTCGAGCCACTTCTGCAGCTCAAGATCGTAGCGTCCAAGAGTGGTGTACTTAACAGCAAGGCTCTCCAACTCCAGGTCCTGCGTCTCGTGCAGCACGTGAGCCGCGTAGCACGTATCAAAGTGAACCTTCGACAGGACGTTGATGCCCATGTCTTCCAGCCACGCGAGGTCAGCCTTGACCAAGTGGCCAATGATCTTAACACCATCCCGGTTGAACAGCCTGTTCAACAGGCTCGCAGCCACGCTGGGATTGGGTGTGAACTTCAGACGGTCGCCCTCGTCCCGGAGCCAGATCACAGCGGCCTTCTTCTCGTCCCAGCTAACCTGGATCATCCGAAGGCTTCCGTCCGTGATGTTACGACCGCTCCACTCGCAGTCCACGGAGAACTCTTTGTACCCTCCGCGTATCAGCCTATCCACGAGTGTGGCAAGCTCATCCTCGTCCTTGATCAGCTCGTAGTCACATGATTCCAACGTATCTACCTGGTCCTCGCCCAGTATCATCCGGTGGAAGATATCCATATCCGAGATGAATCCCGGTGCGAGTGTGGGATCCCGCTGGACCTGTGCTGGGTGAATAGCTGCGAGAGCCTTCCTCCCGTTGCCCTCGATTACAGCACCTCTGAACTTGGTCAAAGTCGCCTTTGTCCCAAAGTACCACTTCACAGCGTCGGCACCGAGTAGAAGCAGGAACCTCGGGTTGACAATCGCGAGCTCCTGGGCCAAAAGACAGGCACAGATTTTCTTGTGCTCCGCTTTCAAGGACTTGGTACACCCGGGCGGCGGATAGAACCTACAAACATTCGAGACGTAGTAACTGGCCCAGTTGATCTCCCGATCCCTCATCGCCCTGAACAGACGTTGACTTGACGGGCCTATGAACAGTTGCAGCCCTCGTGCTTCTTCGATCCCGGGGGCCTTACCGACGATCATCACGTCAGAAGGAACGGGTCCGTAGACCTTGGCCCCAGCGGGGTGGCCAGGGATCATGCAGACCTTCACGAATGGATCTGCCTTGTTGTAGCTCGCTACGTTGAGCTCCAAAGGCTGTGTCAGTGCGTAGCGGAGAAGCCAGTCCAGGGACTCCCCCATCTTCTCTGCCTTCTCCACGAGACACTTGTGAGGAGGCACCGCAACGAGTGTCTCCTCACAGAGCTTGATTCCCTCCCACGGTCGGAAGGTATCAACCTTGTCATTAGACACCAAGCACCTCCTGCAATGATGTACGCTTCAAAGCCTCGATCTCCGCACGCTCCATGCTGCCAGGATCTCGTCCATCCGGAACCTTGACGGGAACGACGTACTGAAACTTGTCGCTGCGTCTAAGCATTGAGCATAAATCCACCATCTCTAGCGAAGCTTCCGGGTCCAACATCACGTAGATGATCGCATCCTTCCAGTGAATGAACAGAAGCTGTAGCTGAATCTCGGAGATCTTCTTTCCGAGAACTCCCACGGAGTCGTCCCCAGAGCTCTCACAATCAAACGGTCCCTCGACAACAGACACGTCATCGTAGCCCTTGGCGGTGTCAAAGTTGTAGAGGACCCGGTTCTTCGGGAAGCCTGGACACGTGTAGTATTTCGGCACACGTCGGTTCGGTGGAGTTCCAAGCAGCCGAGCCTGCCAACCAACGATCTCGCCATGTCGGATCACGGGGATGATCAGCCTCCCCTGCACGTTCCTGTTCGCGAACTCGTGGCAATAGGCCCAGCTCTTCTTCCCGAGCTTGACCGGGTCAAAGCCGCGACCCACCACGTAGCGAACCGCCTCATGTGTTGGGTCGAGCTGATCCAGGGTCGTACACATTCCAGGAAGACCAACCTCCTGAACCGTGGCCTCCTTCCCCTCAAGGACAGACACCTCTCCGAACCTTGCCCGCTTAACGTAACCCCCAAGGCGATCCTCCAGCTCGCGGCGAACGTCGCAGCTCTCGTTGAAGCAATTGCACATCCACCAAAACCGCATAATGCGGTCTTCCTTGCTCACACGTTGGTCGTCGATCTTGGTACCAAAGCGGTGATTGATGTAAAGCCTGTGTCGGGTGTCGCCGCAGTTGAAACAGTTCACCCGGTACTCCTCACCGGAGGAGTCACCAAGCTCGCGATTGATCTCCACCTTGTACTTCTGCGTTACGGCGTCGAGAGTCACCCTGAACTTCATCTGAATGCCCTGGTTGGCAACGATGACTGTCCCGAAGATCTCTCTCAACTTCTCGTAGAGCTCCTGGTTCAACATGGCACGCCCCTATCTAGCATGGTAGTCTTCGTCCTCCTCGCTATCCACCAACGCGCGTATGGTGATAACCAGGGCTCGGTTCTCCCTCTTCCAGGAGTCCAATTCAGCCCTGAGATCCTGAATCGCCGCGTCCTTCCCATTGACTAGATCTCGGTATCGAATGCCGTCGTTCTCTCCCTCCTTCTTGATCTTGACAAGCCTGTCTTCCAGACGGCGTACTATAGCTCTCAACGCGGCGACCTCTTCAACCAACTCCAACTTGGTCTTGGCCATCAAAACCTTCCCTGTCTTGTCGTCCATCGTGGACCCCTTCTCAGTCCTGTCCAACGTCTGTTACCGCTTCTGCTTCAGCCAGCTCCTCTCCCGGGATGAAGGTATCATCATCCTCTTCTTTGTCGCCGCTTTGCTTGACGAAGGCACCTCTGTCGTTCAAAACAAACTTGGAGCTCACGTCGTCTACCCGACTGAGCTGCCAGTTAATCAGAACCTTCTTCGTAGCTGCCTTCGCACCGCGGGCTTTGGAAGAGGCAAACCAGCAAACGTTGTTATTCCCTTTGGTGCCGAGTGCAAAGTGCCCCCAGAACAACCAACAGATACTCTTGAACTCCGCAGACGCGTAGAGGTCGGGGACGACCTTGGGGCCCTTACACTCGGCCGGTGCCAACTGGTGGACGTTCCAGAACACGCACTTCCACTTCTGTGCAATGTCCAGCTCCTCGGTCATCATCGTCTGAGCTACGTGGCGTAGCTCCTGCTTGATGTTGTGCTTCGCCATGTATGGCTGAATCATCGGCATCAACCAGTCGATGATCACGATGTCAGGCTTGCGTCCCTCGTGTGCCTCTTTGAACAGAATGCCGTCGATCTCGTTCATCCCGTCGGCACCACCCTCGGCCTTCTTCGTCATGTCGAACATGTGAAGGTAGGGACCTACGCTTTCCTGCATACACTGGAACAGCTCGTACCACTTGGGGTTCTCTGCTGCCACATCCTCCAATTGCCTACCGAAGATGGACCTCACATCCGTGTGCGTGATGCATGAGTAGATACGTGACGCGAGATCCCCCTCGAGGCCCTGTTCGTAGGAGAAGTAGAACACATGTCTCCGCTCCCTCGCCATCTCACAGGCGAGGAACTGCGACAGCATCGTCTTACCCCCTCCGGACGGACCAATGAGCCCGTAGAGGTTGCCCGGAATGAAACCGCCTCCGAGCATTTCGTTGAGCCACCGCACCCCGCTCGACATCTGGTCGACCTCCCCGAAGATCTCCTTACCCGGAGCGAGGATGTCAACCCTCGGTGCGGTCTGCACGCGAGACGAGAGAAAGCGTTGGTTGATGGTGGACACGAGCTCGGGAACCGGCATTCCCTGTAACGTACCGATATGACTCCCGACCCTGCGCTCATCGAGGAACCGCTGGATCAAGTCAAGCGAGTACCTACGAGGTAGCTGATCCATATCGTAGTTAAAAGCTACTTCGATCAGATTAGCAATCTCGGAGGTCGTGTTCTCGTCCCCGTAAGAGGGATCCTCGGCAAGCCTTCGTTCCACCTCGGCTTCGAAGATATCCCTGGACGGCATCTCCTGGTACTTATCAGCGAACTGAACAGCAATGGCAGACAGGAGCCTGAAAGCAGCCTCGTCTGGTCCACTGAAGTCTTTGGGATCAAAGCTACCTTTGATCCTGGAAAGAATCAGCTGATCCCGCATCAAAGCAACAAGTATCAGCTGTCTCTCCGAATCCGAGATTCTCTCTGGCATTGACCAGCTCCTCAGGTAAGAGTCCCCACTCGCTGTACACTTCTGAGCAAGAGGGGTTTGTCACGGCTTGGAACACTGCCGCCTCTCTGAACATCTCGGCTACGTCGAGTAGGTTCTCAGATCGGGCAACGCAGTAACGGAACAGCGGGCTGAGGTCCTCAACGATGTCCAACAGGATCCAACGCAGTGTAAACCCATTACGCATGAGCGTCTTGAGCTTCTCAGCCTGAAACTGCAGCCTGTCGATGTGCTTACTCTTCTGCGTAGGTGCCACTGCAGCAAAGGCGTCCACCCAACGTTCGGACGTAATCTGCTCGACGTAGGGACACTGCAGTCCGTGATCGGTCATCCCGATGTGTTCGAAGACGTAGCGAACGTAATCCATCGGGTCCAACGCCCTACTGATAAGCCCCTCGGCACACGAGACCCACAGACGCTCCTTCCTTGGGTCGTTCCTCAGCGTGTAAGCTGGACGCTGCTGCCTCCGCATAACAGTATACGCCTGCTTCAGCTTCTCCACACAAATGGATAGGATCACATCGCGGCTGTCACTGCCTGTCTCTGAACCTCTCCTACACGTAGTGTCTGTACGTCCCATCCTTCCCTCCGGTAATGCTTCACACGCTCCTGAGACCTTCTGGCGAAGTACTCGTCAAACGTGTAAGAAAAGTCAACAAGCA
>Ga0272441_10001020_pt1 | contig 60569 bp, 77 predicted proteins | sample SSMProp6N_FD_193582 | JGI IMG/M metagenome (GOLD analysis project Ga0272441, IMG submission 193582) | Marine sediment archaeal communities from Little Sippewissett salt marsh, Falmouth, MA, United States - SSM-Prop-6N | ecosystem: Environmental > Aquatic > Marine > Wetlands > Sediment ...
GGATAAAGATCATTATCATTCATATGTTTCCTTTTCCTGTTTAAAGTGATGTTTTCTTTTTCATAGGGTTTGGACCCAATTTTTTTATTTTTTCATTAAATTCGTTAACAACATCTGAGAATCTTTGACCTTCTGATGCAGAAACCCATGAAAGACGCAGACGATCTGATTCTAAACCAAGACCTTCAACAACCTTTTTTAAAACTGCAAATCGTCTACGAGCGTAATAGTTACCCTCATCATAATGACAATCACCGGGATGACAACCAGCGATAATTACACCATCGGCCCCTCGGAGAAAAGCTGTCAGAACAAGAACCGGGTCGATTCTACTCGTGCACATCACCCGGATTGGGGTAAGAGATGCAGGGACCTTTAATTTACTAGTTCCAGCTAGATCAGCTCCAGCGTAAGAACACCAGTTACATAAGAAACCAACTATCCGTGGTTCAAATTTTTCCACCATTTCTATCCCCCATGAATAAAATTATTCAAACTTTTTCAAAGTATAATTTCCTGTTTCTCATTTTGATTTTTTTCTTAACAAATTATACTAGAATTGGATTTGTGCTTTGAATTTCCCACTGCCTTCATCTGCGCAGACAAGAAGTGTTTTATTTGTTCTTGTGCACCAGGCTTTTATGTCATTTGGAAAAGAATGGCAATCAGCTAATATTTCAAGAATATCACCTGGTTGCAGTTCTTTGGCCTTAATCGCCACCTTAAGAATCGGCTGCGGGCATTTCAAACCCAATGTATCTAAGGTATGTGTAGTCATATAATCTTTCACCTCCCTTAAAATATTAAAATGAAAATGTTATTTGAGCATCGTTTATATCCGCCATGAACTTGGTTGCTCCAACAATTTCTATATCGTCTCTGAATTCATCCTTGTTCATATCTTTAGCTTCCAGAGCAAGCTCGCATAGAAGAATTCTTCCACCAAGGGACTGTACTCCGTCTACTAGTTCTGCCATATCAGGCATACCTTTTGCCTTTATTTTCTCGAGTTCTCCTTTTTTTAGAGCAGGTGCAGCACCAGGAGTAAAGAATAAAACAACTTCATCACCGGAAGCCGCAGCACTAGAAGCCAGTATAAATGTTGGATATAGGCTTTTATTTTCTGCTCCATTACAAACTATAGCCACTTTTTTGCTCATAATAAGATCTCCCAGCGGTGCAATATATGTGTTATATATAATTATTATGGTTTTTTTGTTTATTTAGAATAAAAATCTTTCTAGTAGACTTTCAATTTGAAACATTTATATATCCTAACTGAATAGCTGTCATAATGAAAGCACCTGATAATAAAGATAAAAAGATAATTAAAATGCTTAATGATGATTGGACGCAAGGAAACACAAAAATCGGTAGAAATCTAGGTATATCCCACACAGCCGTAAGATCGAGATTAAAACGCCTTAAAAGAGATATCATAAAAGTGAACTGTAACATTGATATCGAAAAACTAGGTCTAAAATTGTTTTTAATCTGCCTTGAAGCGCGATTTAAAAGCAAAGTTGTTAACCATGTAAAAAACTGCCCAAAAATAATCAACTACTTTGACACCTTTGGAGAATACAACTTTATAATGCTAGCAGTTGCAGAAAACACAGATACCATGGAATCCATGATAGAACAATGTTTCTCATTTAATTTCACTGATATCACTAAATATACAGTGATACCTCTAACAAACTCTCCATCCATGTATCAACCAATAAGATTTTACTCCGAAGATGAAAAAATGAATATGAAATGTGATTTCAAAACAGATTGCCCAAATTGCGATTTGTTCAAAGAAGACAGATGCGTAGGATGTCCATTACATAAAGGATATAAAGGGATATTGTAAAATTCACTAAGGATAGATAAAAAACACAAATTCGAAAAGGTTAGAATTATGCACAGACACATTGGTAAAATAATTTATCCTATAAACTTGACATACGAACCCCGGTGCAGGCACAAAATATGCCAGTAAATTCCATTCAAACAATAAAATTACTTTTACTGCAGTATGGTTGTAAGGTTTATTAAAACATTTCTTTTTTCGTTATTGTGAAAAAAAGATATTGGTATATGAGGTTTACAATTATTTTATTGATTCTAGTTTTAATTTTGATGTTTTTTTATGCTATTATAAGGAATGACTGGTTGTGGAGTTTATTTGCTTTAATTATGATTTTTATTTCTTTAATTCCATCTGTTTTAAGAGTGTATTTAAAAATTAATTTGCCTTACTTGTTTGATCTTTTTATCTGTCTTGCTTTGATTTTTCATATGGGCAATGGGTTATTGTATATTAGTAGTGTTATCCCATTTTATAATAAATTTACTCATTTTTTTTCAGCTGTTGTTGTCGCATTTATTTTTTTGATTTCTCTTTTTGTTTTTAATGAGTATTATCGTGGTGTTGCTATACACACATTTAAGGTTTTATTTGATGTTGTTGTAATTACTATGGCTTTTGGTGTAGTCTGGGAGTTCATGGAATGGACTGGTGATTTTTTCTTTGGTTTGAATGCACAACCCAGTCTTGATGATACTATGGGTGATCTTTTTGCTGATACTCTTGGCGGATTATTTATTGCGTTTATCGGGTTTTTTTTAATTAAAAGAGGTGTTTTACAAAGTTTTTCAAAGAATTTTAAGAAAAATATTGAAGAATTACTTGACAATTAAAGGATTTTTATCAAAAGGTTTTTACTAAAGAAAAAGTATTTTGGTTTGCAGAGTAGAAAATGAACAATTCAATTTTAAGATATGGGGGAATAGTCTTATCTTATATTTTAAAGATAGTTATGATAATTTTTCTAGTTATTTCAATTTGGAAGGTCCATTGGGTTTGGATTTTTGGTTGTACTCTTGCTTTAATTGTTAGTTTAATTCCTACTGTTTTGAAAAGAAATTATCAAATAACTTTACCATTGACGTTGGAGATTTTAATCACAATTGCACTTATTTTACATGTCGGTGGAGGGCTTCTTGGTGCATACAGTATTACTCATTATGATACATTGACGCATTTTGTTTCATCTTTTCTTGTAGCATTTCTTGCTTTTGTAATAATTTACATACTTGACGAATACTGGGATGGCCTTAAAATGGATAAATATGCTATGGCTTTCGTTGTGGTGATAGCTACTATTGCAATGGGGGTTGTTTGGGAGCTTAATGAATGGATCACGGATATTATTTTTGGTACACATGAACAATGGGGTTATAACGATACACTTAAGGATCTTTTTATCGACATGATTGCAGGAATAGTAATGGCAGTTATTGGTGTTAGCATGATAAAACATGGAAGCTTCGATGAGATGACAGATGATTTTGGCGAGCAAATAGATAAAAGAATAATTAAAAGAAAAAAAGATGAGGCTAAAAATGGGAAGAATTAAGCAAATTTGTAGGAAACGATGTTTCTCATTTACTCTTTTACTCAGAATTGTGATGATAATTTCAATAACTCTCGCAGTTTGGAGAAAAGACTGGACCTGGGTTGTTGGAACATGCATTGGTTTATTCATTAGCCTTATACCGAGCATTATCAAAAGAGATGCAAAGTTCACACTTCCCTGGTTACTTGATTTTCTCATTGCCCTTGTTTCTATTTTACATGTTGGTGGAAGACTTCTTGATTATTATTATACGATACCTGGTTATCAACTTGTTACAAGGTTTTTCATCTCAGTACTTGTAGCGTTTATAGGACTTGCAATGATATTTATACTTGATGAGCACTGGGATGGTCTTAAAATGGATAAGTATGCCATGGCTTTTGTCACAGTAATTTTTACTATGGCCATTGGTGTTTTTTTAGAATTTATAAAATGGTTGAATGTAACAGGTACTTATTATGTTAAAACTAATCATGTTTTAATGTTGAATTTATCAGCTGATACCATCGCTGGAATAATAATTGCCATAATTGGCGTGAGTTTAATTAAAACAGGGCAATTTGACAAAATGACTGATAATTTTAGTGATCAAATTGATAAAATGGTTATTGATAAATTTGAAAAAAGAACTTTGAATAAAAAATAGTTACAAAAAATTTATGGAGCCCGGATGGATATATATGTAATTATCAGTTATCTGTTGGGGGGGATATATTAACTAGGTAAATAATATATTAGAATTAAATCTCATCAGAAACGAAGAATCATACAAAAAAGTTATATCAGTTATTACATATTGAACATTGGGGAGTAACTATGAAATTTAGTAAATTAGATGGAATGAAGGTAGTCTCATTAGACGCATTTAGAGTTGGAGAAATTTCAGGTATAGAAATTGATAACAAGAAATGGGATGTTACACATATACATATTGAATTAACAGATGAAGCAATAAAAGAACTAAGGTTTAAAAAACCAATTTTTGGAAATATAAATATTTGTTTACCTATTGGCTATGTGAAAGCTATTGGTGACTTTGTAACATTGAGCAGAAAGTTAGATGGGCTTAAGAAAATACCAGAATGTAAATAAAAAAAAATATTTTATCCACTGGTTATACAAGGTATTACCACAAATGCAAAAAACATTATTTGCAGAAAAACAACAATGAATCCTAATATCTTACTGATACTCCCTTTTTTTGATTTAGAACAACAACCGAAATATATCGAAAAAAATGCTAATGTAAATTGGATTATACTAATTTTTATAACAATATCAATTTCAAATGGGCAGTAACTTGATATATACATAATATGGAAAATAAAAAGAAAAACAGCAACAATACCACTAAATATTCCATATTTCGGGAATTTTGATCTATCAAATTTTACATCCATACGCAATGCACCAAATACCAGATCATATGTTAATTAGGAGATAAGTATAAATCCTTTTTAACTATTTGTACAAAAGGTGAAAAATAATGCAGAAGAAGAAAATTAGAAATTTTTGTTTCTGTCTATTACCCGCGCTTATCGGTATCGTAATAATATTTTTCGGAATTTTAAACATATATGGTGGTTGTGAAATAACAAGTGATAATAAATTGAACTGGGTTTTCTTCTGGGTGTTTATTGGACTTGTCTTAATAGCGTATTCTATCGTCTCAATATATGAAACATGCAAACGAGAATAGAGTAAATCAAATACTATTAAGCATAACTAAAAATTTAATCTTTATAATATTTCTTCTATCCTTTGGTTAACAACATCCCAGTTAACAATGTTCCAAAACGCATCGATGAATTTTGCACGATCATTTTTGTAATCAAGATAATACGCATGTTCCCAAACATCGAGCACCATAAGAATCCTAAACATAGGGTATACATTTGTATTATGTTTCTCGATCTGCATAATAATTGGCCTATTGGTTTTTTTACAATAGGACAACGCCGCCCAACCAGAACCCTCCACGCTTGCAGCCGTCTGAGTGAACTCTTCTTTGAATCGATTAAAGCTTCCAAATTCTTTTTCTAACTTATCAGCAATAACCCCGCCAGGTTTTCCACCGGTTTTATTAGCTGGAGTAAGATTTGGCCAGAACAAAGAATGCATTACATGACCACCGATGTTAAATGACAATGATTTCAAAATTGCTTTCATCTCGATATCAACAGCCTGATGCCGAGCTTTATCTAATTTTTCAAGTATCATATTCGCACCATTAACATAGGACTGATGATGCTTCTGATGATGTATTATCAACTGCTGTTCAGAAATATACGGCTCTAAATCTTTATACCCATAAGGCAATTTTGGCCATTCGTATATTTTGTTCTTCATCTGAATTGTTTCCATAAACTAATACCTCCCTAAACTTATCATAATGCATATGTAACTATCTATATTTAAGTTGTAATATAAGAGACAAAATTTTTGATGTGATGAATATTGATTTTCAAACTATCATTTTTTAAATCGATAAAAGATTCCTAGCTTTGTGAAAATCGATAATATCAACAAAAAAATTCTCTTTCTCCTACAGAAAGATGCACGTATGACATACAAAGAAATAGCTGCTGAACTAAAAAGATCTGAAACTACAGTTAGAGATAGAATTAAAGCATTGGAAAAAATAGGAATAATACAAGGATATACTGCATTAATCGATAAAACGGCGCTTGGTTTGAATTTTTTTGCGATAATATTCGGTAATCCCACGTCTTCATCTGATTTAGATAAAATCACTGAAAGAATTAAAAAAGTAAAGAACGTAATGAGAGTCTATCAAATATCTGGAAACAAAAGACTAGCAATTTTCATGGTTGCCCCATCATATAAAGAGCTCAAAGAAATCATCCGGACACAACTTGTAACACTCGGTTTGAAAGATGAAGAAATCATAACAGTTTTAGAGGCAGATAGCGAATTTATTTCCCCGCTTGAAATTCCTTAAAAAACATTCTAGATACAAAACGTAAATTTTTGTTTTTTTAAAAAAAATTCCTTGGATTATAACAAATTATTTTTTAATTTCAAAGGAATCTGTTAGCATCATTTATTAATCGGTTTTTTTAACTAATATAGAAATACAAGAGGTGGAAAAGATAGTGGTCCCAAAAAAGAAAAAACAGAAAAAAGATAAGAAATAAAAAGTGGTATCTATGCTCCCGTTATACGCCAAAAATCTGAGGCGGCGGAATTCTTAAAATTAAATATTTTATAGAGAGCGGGACATACAGTATATGTTCTCCTCTTCCGCTCTCAAATTCTACAGGATATAACAATAAACTGAGATGAAAAAATGATGATTAAAATTGGTAAAGACGATTTCTGTATATTCTGCATGGATTGGAGAGAATTCGATGAACAAGGCAGATGTAAAACCTGTAAAAATAAAATAAAACAATATAGTGATAAGCAGAAAGATTATGGTTATAACGAGTATAAAACAGAATCACCATCTTTTGAGATATATCAAGATTCAGAAGAATGAAAATATGAAAAATCTATTTTCTTAAATAAATTTTAATGATAATGACATTAAATAAATTATTTTTTAAGAAATTTTTCGTGTTTTTTACGAATAAAAGGTATTTTTTCCTTGTTTAACTCTCTAAAGTATTTTAAACCAAATAAATGTATAATCATCGATTAAATGCAAAATTAGATTTAAATTAGGAGGCTTTATGATATGCCACCAAAAAAAGGTACGAAAAAAAGAAAGATTGAAGAAACCTGCCCTGAAGAAATAACTGAGGAGGAAAGACTTGAGGCGCTTGGGATCTACAAAGAAGATGAAGATGAACAAGATGAAACCTGGAGAGATGTTGGTTAAAATAAAACTATTCATAAAAAAACAAGGATGACAATTATAAAATCTTATAATCGTTAAAACTGTTAGTATCGCAAGATATTTAATTATGTTGAATATACGGCAATTTAAGGTGATATTTATGAGAGAGACAATAAATAGTTTTGGGCGAAATGCAGGTAAAATATGGACTGCTTTAAACACCCATGGGCCTTTAAATCAATCTTCATTAATTAAAAACACAAAGTTATCTTTGAATGATTTTTATGCAGCTCTAGGATGGCTCGCTCGTGAAAATAAAATATCCAAAGATAAATTATTTTATAAACTTGGGGAGACAAATCTGACAAATAAAATTGGTGAAGATGCCGGAAAAATTTGGAGATTACTAGAATCACAAGGAGAATTTGATATATCATCAATAGCAAAATTTACACAGATAAAAACCCATGATGCCTATACAGCTCTAGGATGGCTTGCCCGTGAAGAAAAAATACAGACAACTCACGAAAATAAACAATTAAAATTTAAATTAAAATAAAACTTTTATTTTAGGTAATACCTGGATCGATGTACTCTTCATCTTTTTCGTACTCTTCATCGTCACCACCTTGTGTTTTTTTACATTTTTTACAGATACCATCTTCTTCGTCAGGATTTAATTCTTCTCCGCAGATTTCACAATAATCGGTCATGGTTATCTCTCCTTAAAATTAAATACCATGGGACAGAATCGTTTTACTATTTTTAAAGTCTATTCTATTAATTTGAATTACAGAAAGTATTTATCCAAAAAACCAATTTCGCTATAATATAATGGGCGAGGAAAATAGATGTCATTATTAGATGATCTAATCGGTAACGAATACACACGTTTTCTTATTATATTTATTGGTACAATTATTTTTGTTACGCTTTCGTTTTTCATTTTAAAATATATCGTTAAAAGAATCGCGGGTAGGAAAAAAACATATGGAGAATTTATATTTAAAAAACTTTCCAAACCTGTTCTTCTACTAGTTTTTTTTATTGGATTATATACTTCAGTTAAACCTTTATCTATAATTAGTAATTATTCATCCTGGATTGATGGAGCTTTTTTTATTATTACAACTTTTATTATAGCATTTCTCATATCAAGAATAATTACTATTTTAATGATTGGTTGGCTTAAAGTTCGCAGAGGATTTGAACGGACACCAGGGTTGTTGAATAAAGCTGTCACAGCGATTATATTTGTTATAGCGGTAGTAGTAATATTAGGATATTTTAAAATTGATGTTACTCCTTTAATTGCAGGAGTTGGGCTTGGTGCTCTAGCGATTGGTCTTGCTCTTCAAAGCACTCTTTCTAATTTTTTTGCAGGAGTACATCTTCTATCAGATAAACCTATCAGGGCCGGTGATTTCATAGAGCTAGATGCAGATACATCTGGAACCGTTGAGGATATAGGCTGGAGGTCTACAAGGATTAGAATGCTCACTGATAATCTCCTTATCATACCGAATGGTAAACTCGCTGAAAGCAACATCATTAATTATTCTATGCCTAAACAAGATCTATCCATCTGGGTTCCATGCGGGGTTGCATATGAGTCAGATCTGAAAAAAGTAGAGAAAGTCGCTCTTGAGGTTGCAAAACAGATACAGCAAACAGTCGATGGTGCTGTGAAGGATTTTGAACCTGCTTTTAGATATAGAGAGTTTGGTGATTCTAATATTAATTTTATTACTATTTTAAGAATTGAGAAACCTATGGATCGTTTTATTATTAGAAATGAGTTTATTAAAGCTTTAAAGGAACGTTTTGATAAAGAAAAAATAGAAATATCCTGGCCGATTAGGAAAATTTATAACATTAAATGATTGTGGAGAGTTTATGGCAAGAATTATAAAAAAATTCTCAAGATCACGTGGTTTACCACCTGGAGCCCTTATTCACATTGGTGAGAAAAAAACTGAGAAGATAAAAATTTCTATTATGGATTACAGCATTGGAAAATTCGATGAAAAAGAAGCAAAAAAAGTCGAAGATTGTTTTCCTTTCAAACGTAAACCATCCATCACTTGGATTAATGTCGATGGACTCCATGAATTAGAAGTTATTGAAAAACTCGGTAATTATTTCGATGTTCACCCGCTGGTCCTTGAGGATATTTTGAATACTGATCAACGTCCAAAGATGGAGGATTTTGAAAAATATATTTTTCTTGTGTTAAAGATGCTTTTTATCGATGATAAAACCCATGAGATTCATAGTGAGCAGGTTAGTTTTATCCTTGGTCAGAATTTTGTTATATCATTTCAGGAGACAATCGGTGATGTTTTTGACGCTGTACGGGAGCGTATTAGAAAGAGTAAAGGTCGTATCCGAAAGGCGGGTGCTGATTACCTTGCCTATACCTTGATTGATGCCATCATTGATAACTATTTTTTAATCCTTGAAAAAATCGGTGATAAAGTTGAAAACCTCGAGCAGGATGTTGTCTCTAATCCAACCCCTGAAATAATGCAGCAGATTTACAATCTTAAACGTCAGATGGTTTATCTTCGTAAATCAGTATGGCCCCTTAGAGAAGTAATTAACAGCCTGCTACGTGAAGAATCAAAATTAATTAAAAAAACGACGCATGTTTATCTCAGAGATCTATATGATCATACAATACAAGTAATTGATACCATTGAGACATTCCGTGATATGATCTCAGGTATGCTTGATATTTACATGAGCAGCATTAGCAACAAGATGAACGAAGTTATGAAGGTTCTTACAATTTTTGCTGCAATATTCATCCCACTTACATTCATAGCTGGCGTGTATGGTATGAACTTCCAATATATGCCTGAGCTTTCTATCCCCTGGGCATACCCTACAGTCTGGATAGTAATAATAGCCGTAAGTGTTTCATTATTAGCCTATTTTAAACATAAAAAATGGATATAAACATACAATAATCGTTGTACGAGGATGCCTGTGTCAAAAATTATAATATTCGACAAAAAATTTAAAAAAAATTCATTGAAATACATATTCCAATGTTTCCTTGCATCTCTTACAATACTAGCAGTCCTAATCTTTTTAGACATATTAAACGAAGCAGCATTAATAACCGCTCTAGGAGCAAGTGCATTTGTTGTATTTACTATGCCAACTCAATACTCATCTGATCCGCGGCGACTAATTGGCGGATACATCGTAGGTTTAATCGTGGGTTTTGTTTTCTATATTATTTCAAAATCAGAAATGGTTAATAATTTAATAGGAAACCATACAACATCTCTTGTTTTATTTGGTTCACTTGCAGTTGGTTTTGCTATATTCATCATGGCTGTTACCAATACAGAACATGCACCTGCTGCTGGGATAGCTCTTGGTTTAGTAATCAGCAAATGGGATTATCTAACGATCATTTTCATCATTATAGCAGTTATTTGGCTAGCAGGTATCAAAATAATTCTAAAAAAATATCTAATGGATCTAATATCGCCTCATGTAAATCCACCACAGGAGCATAAAAGATGAAAGTTAGATAAATTTTGGAGAATAACTATTAAATAATCAAAAAAAACAATGAATAATTTTATCTAATAAACAAGGGTTACTTTTTTCCATGAAAAAGGCAATTGTTGAATTTAATTTTAATAAAGAATTCAGTCAAGTCATTGATAAATATTTCCAGTTTGACATAATAGAATCCTTTAATCTTTTAGAAATGTTAAAACTAGATCTTGAAAAAGGAATAAAAGTTGTTTTAATAAAAATCGAAATGAAACAAGGACATACAATTAATGATATGAAACTACCTGAAGGATCTGAGATAATTTCAATTTTAGATAAAAAAGATAACACGTATACTTGTCTAATAAAAGGTCAGGCACCTTTTGATTTGTTAAATAAATATAAAACCCTTAAAAAAGAATTTGATCTAGATATAAAATGGGATACGCCAACAAAAATGTCCAAGGAAAAAATTGTGATGAGCGCAATAGGTGACCCTAAAGAACTTGAAAAATTTGTAAACGCTGTAAAAATCTTTGGAGACATAAATAAACTAAGCTTCCAAAAAGTTAATATCGACGAACGAGGAATGCTCCAATGTCTCACAGATAAACAAAGAGAGATTCTTCTTGCTGCTAAGAAAAATGGTTACTACGAGTATCCACGTAAGATAAACAGTGAAAAACTTGCTGAAAGAGTTGGTATCAGTAAAACCACGACGATTGAGCATCTACGAAAAGCAGAATCAAGGCTTATATCAAATCTTCTAATGGGCTATTAATATTCATTTTTTAAAAATTCGATTGTATCCTCCAATGATTCCTCAACTTGATGTATTGGTTTCCATCCCAAAATTTTTTTTGCTTTACTAACATCAAAATACTGATCTTGTGTCATCAGTTTAAAATATGATGGGTGAACCTTTGTCTTATTTAAAAACCAAGCTATCTGAACCATACCTTTTGCCAATGGAACCGGAAGATGAACAATTTTTGATTTAGAATTACAAACATTTTTAGAAATCTCAATAAAATCATTTATAGTAAAAACTTCCTCACCTGAGATGTTAAATACTTCATTTTCACCAATTGAATTATTACTTGTTTCAGCAGCCTTAATCAAAGCGGTATTAACATCATTCACATGCATGCATTGATTCTTATTGGTACCATCACCCGGGAGTATAACCCGTTTATCCCGAAGAAGGGGCATCATGTTTTCTAAAATTATTGGATCATTATTATATGGGCCAAGAACAAGTGAAAGACGTAAAATAATAGTCTGAAGATTTGATTCCTCGAATGCCTTCTCAGCACGAACCTTATTCCAACCATACTCATTAACAGGGTTCAATTCACATTCCTCACAAATTGGATATCTTGTTTTGTCAACAAGACCATAGACATGAGAAGCACTTGAAGTAAAAATTACTCTTTTAACCTTGTTTTTTCCAGCAGAAAAAAGCAGAGGAAGGACTAAGAAGATCACAGGTTAGAATCGAACAGCAAAATATCCAACTTAGAAAACTTGATCGGATTAAATCAGAATTCCTAAACGTCACCTCTCATGAACTACGAACGCCCATGTCAGCGATAAAAGGGTACATCCAGATGATGTTAAAACAAACCCTTGGGGAGATCACCGAGGAACAAATAAATGCTCTCAATATTGTTTTACGGAACACAGATCGTCTTGATAACCTGATACGGGACATACTCGATATCTCAAGGTTAGAATCAGGAACCATGAAATTCATCCCTGAAAAAACAGATATAGAAAAAATTATGAAGGAAGTAGTAGAAACAATGCAATCATCAGCAGATATTAAAAATATCGAAATTAAAACAGAAATAGAACACAACATCCCTGAATTAACTATAGACCCAGAACGAATACAACAAGTTGTAATAAATATCATAAACAACGCCATCAAATTTTCACCAGATGGAACAATAATCAATGTAAGAGCTAAAAAACAAGAAGATGAAATTTTATTTGAAATCCAAGATAGTGGCAGAGGCATACCCATGGATAAACAGAAAAAAATATTTGACACATTTTATCAAGTAGACTCAGGTATGGACCGGAAATTTGGAGGAGCAGGACTAGGGCTTGCAATATCAAAAGGAATTATTATCTCACACGGTGGAACAATAAATGTTGAAAGCGAACCAAACAAAGGAAGCACTTTTTATTTTAACCTACCCTTAGAACCAGTAAAAAATATTGAAGATCGATTTAAAGAAGTAGATATATTTGGATTAAAAGACGAGGAAGAAGAAAAGGATTTAAAAAAGAAAAAGATGCATAAATTAAATGTTGGAGAGTGGAAAAAATGACAAAAGTAATGGTGGTAGATGACGAACATGATCTAAGAGAAATGATAGATATAATGATGAAAAAAGAAGGATACATAACAGAAACAGCAGAGAACGGAGGCGATTTCCTAAACAAAATCGATGGCTTCCAACCCGACATTGTAACTCTTGATGTTATGATGCCAGGTCTAACAACAAAAGAAATACTGCAGAAACTACAGGAAAAAACAAGTAAACCAAAAATCATACTACTAACTGTAGTAAGATTCTCAGATGAGGAAAAAGAAAAAATATTACAAATGGGAAACGTAGTTGATTACGTCACAAAACCTTTTGATTTTGAAAACCTGCTAAACGCAATAAGAAAACACCTGAATTAAACAGAAATTATATGAAGGTGAAAGAGAGTTGGTGACAGAAACAACAAGAGTTGTCCAAATTAATTACTGGAAAGAAATACGTAAAGATATTCAGAAAACAATTGGAAAACTAAATGGCCTTGTATTACTGACTCATAACTCTGTAGAATTCTTTGATATTGTTGATTTTTTAAACAACGTAAGACGCGATGAAGATCTTAATGTTTTATACATCTCCTTGATTAACAGCTATAGCCAGATAAAAAATGTGTTAAAAGAAAAACCATTGTTTTCAAAAAAATTATTTGTAGTCGATTGTGTATCAGGTTTCCTTGTTGAACTTCAAGATTCAATTGATTGCGTATACCGCAGACCACCTGAATCTCTTGAAGAAATGAAAGATCTGATAGTAACGCACATACAAATATCAGATTCAAATATGATAGTAGTAGACTCACTTTCCCAGTTTATAAATTTCTCAATGCCAAACGAGGCTGATTTAAATAATTTTTACCATTTTCTGAATACAATGAAGGAAAAAGCAATCAGTATCACAACTGACACGGTCATACTATTATATGATGATAAAATGGGTTCAATGCAGAAACTACCGTCGATGTTCACAAACATGATTTTGAAACTTGAGGTAATAAAAGAAAAAATAAAATGGAATGATTAAAAACAAAAAAAAATTGGGTGATAAAAAATATTGAATGTAGAAGATATTGAATACAAAAAAAACACACAAAATTCTATCAACTACTGGAAAGAAATAGAGGAGGAACTACCAAATGAGTTACAAAACCTAAATGGAATTATTCTACTCACATATAACTCAGTAGAATTCACACACATTATAAACTTCCTACAAAATATAAGAAAAGGAGAATTCCTAACAGTACTATACATATCACTTGTCAGAAGTTACAATTACATAAAAAGCGCCCTTGATTTGAAACCACTAAACCAAAAGAAAATCATGTTCATAGATTGCGTATCAGGCTATGCATTTCCAATAGATGAACAAATAGATGAAGCATTCTATCATAAACCACCGCTTAACCTTGATGAAATGAAAGAAATAATACAATTTGGAATAGACAAAACAAATCCAGATATAATAATAATTGACTCGCTTTCTCAATTTATAAATTTTTCAAAAACAACATCAGGAGAACTTTCTCAATTTTATGAATTTCTAAAAAACATTAAAGAAAACACAATCAGCATTACACAAAACACATTCATCCTATTATACGATACTAAACTTGGAGCAATACAATGTCTCCCTAAAAAAAATATGGATTCAATTTTCAAAATTGAAATATCTAAATAAGTAATAAACTTTAGTACCTATAGTATTTCATAAAGAAATTAATCCCCATGTTTATTCTTTTTTTATCATGGTTTTATACACTGGGAAAAAATTCTCTATGGTTTCTAATTTCCATAATATAAATCCTACTTCTTCTTCTGATAATGTGTGCGAGTTATTTTTTGGGATTTTTTCCAAATATTCACCCTCTTCGTTAGTGTATATTATATCTTTCATTCATAGTATAAATACTTATCTAATATGTAATTATAAAAACTTTAATAAATTGCAACAAATTTAAATAGATATAGTCAAAAAACTTAAAAATGTTACATAAAAATTTATATCGATAAAAACAAAATTTCAACGTTTATTTATAGATTTTTCTTTATATAATACAAAAATTAAAACAATTAAAACCAAAACTATGAATATTATCATCTCAAAACCAGGAAGCTTTATAGATGGGGGCGTTGAAGCCTTTTTTACATCTTCCTTGTTATCATAATAATCATTATCCACAACATTGTTATCATCAGAATCAACCAGGTAAACCGCACTAAATTGATGACCAGTGAAAGTATTACCGATAACACTATTGTTATTACAACTTGTAAGAAAAACACCATGATCACGGTTATTAAAAGAATTATTAGAAATGATATTAAAAAACGAGTACTCCACGTTCATACCATAAACATTTTTTGAAACATTATTATTCCATAAAAAATTATCATTGCACCATCTATTAAGAAGAACACCTATTCTGCTACCATAGATTTTGTTATTTGAAATATTATTACCTTTTGATTCATCCCAGAGAGCAATACCATGCGTACTATAAGGAGCATTATGAGTTATCGAATTATTCAAAATCTTGTTATTTTTTGATTTATAAAGATTAATACCATCGGCATTATCAACGATGGAGTTAAAAGACAAATTGTTATCAGATGAATTATCAATATATAACCCATTTGTACAATTTACAATAAAATTCCCATTAATTGAACAGTTAAAAACACCTTTTGTATCACCAAGATAAACACCTATTTTACTATGTTTTATAGTAAAATTCTCCAAGGTAACATTAGAAGCAGATATTAAAACCACAGAAGTATTATAACCACCATCAATAACGGTCGTGCTAACGTTTTCCCCAATAAGTGCTATTGAGCTATTAACAATTATATTCTCAGTATATGTCCCATTATAAACAAAAACTGTATCATTTTCCCCTGCGGCATCAACTGCATCCTGAATATCATTATAGGTTTGACCTTTTCCAACATATAAAACATTCCCATTACCATTGGAATCGCTTGAAACAGATTGTATAAAAATAGAAAAAACACTAAACATAAAGAAAAGAATTATGATATATCTAAAGATTCTCCCTCGCATACTTTAATTCCAAAAAATGATAAACAAAACCAGGGTTATAAAATATGCATAAAAAAATGAAAATAAAAATAACATTTAAACCTAAGGAGTCTAAACCTATAGATCTTCAATGTGAGATTGCAAAAACTCTTGGTCAAAAAACTAGAGGACTAATGAACAGAGAGTCATTACCTGAGGATCAAGGCATGTTTTTCCCATTCATGGTATCATGGATACGTTTATTTTGGATGAAAAACGTAAAAATACCACTGGATATTATTTTTATAAACCGGCAAAAAAGAATCATTGCTATATATGAAGCACCAGTAGAAAAAGGTTTTTTCCTAAGAAATTATTGGAGCAAGGGTTTCTGTAAATACGTAGTGGAATGTAACATGGGTTTCTGTAAAAAACATAATATTTCTAAAGGAACAATAATTGAAATAAAAAAAGAGAATTGAATGCAGGAAGTTTTGTCCTGCAAATTGGTTTTTTTAGTTTTATTCTGTTGTTACTTCTTCTACGGTTACTGTCTGAGTATCCTCAGCAGTGAGCATATTTGAGTCAGTGACCATTACTTTGACGGTATGTTCTCCCGTGGTTGTAAACGTGTATTCTAATGTAGATGTATTCATGTCTACCTGTTCTACATCATCGATATACCATGCATAGCCTGTATCTTCAACAGTTCCATCGCCTAATGTGACTGTAGCTGTAAACTCTGCTGCAGTATTATTTGTAACTGTTTCAGGTACAGTTATTGCTACTGCTGGTGGAGTATATCCAACAGTCACTGTTTCTGAAGCGGTTGATGTTTCCCCATCTGCGTCAGTAACAGTCAAACTAACTGTATGATCTCCAACTGTATCAAAAGTGTATTCTGGGCTTTGTTCGGCTGAATCTTCTACACCATCACCATCAAAATCCCAGGACCATGAGGTTACTTCGCTATCATCTGTTGATGTGTCGGTAAAGGTAACCTCTGTGTTAACATAGATAGTTGGTACTGTAAAACTTGCTACTGGTGCCGCGTTTTTTGGTTTTTCTTCTGTACAACCGCTTAATACTCCTACTAGTAAAGCCATAGCTACTAACAGGACAACTATTTTTATTTTCAAATATTTCTCCTCCCACAAATTCATTTCTATATAGTTCTACATTCTATATATATTTCTATGAGTTACATGAAAAAAATGGTATATATTATTTTCGAATTTTTTATAGTATAAAACTTTAGAATGAATGATTAACTGCAGAAATATACTTTTAATAACCTCCAGTAAATGGTTTTAAATGAATAATTTTATAATTACCATATCTATTACACATCCTGGGTGCGAAATTCTCACCTTTTCAGGAGGGAACAATTTTGACTAAAATCACAGCACATGAACTCGCAAAGAAACAAAAAGAAATATCGGTCGCAGAATTCTTCGAAAGAAACAAACATATACTTGGTTTCGGAAATCAAACCCGGGCATTAGTCACAAGTGTAAAAGAAGGAGTTGACAATGGTCTCGACGCAACAGAAGAAGCAAACATACTCCCAGAGATCTATGTGGAGATAAAAAACCATGAAGATGGCGAATGCCGGCTAATAGTTGAAGATAATGGCCCAGGCATCATTAAAAAACAAATACCTCATATTTTCGGCCGATTATTGTATGGTTCCCGTTTCCATGCAATACGACAAAGCAGAGGTCAACAAGGCATTGGTATCTCCGCAGTAGTACTATATGGCCAACTCACAACAGGCAAACATGCAAAAATAACATCTAAAGCAGAAGAAGACAGACCTGCAGTTATCACAGAACTAGTAATTGATACAAATAAGAATCGTGCAGAGGTAATAGGAAACGGTACAGTTCATTGGGATAAACCAACAGGAACCCGTGTCGAAGTTAGTATAATAGCTGATTTCAAACGAGGGAAAAAATACATTTATGATTACCTCCAGAGTACTTCAATTGTCAACCCTCATGCACAAATAACATATAAAGAGCCAGATGGAGATACCCATGTTTTCGAAAGAACATCAGACGTACTACCCCAGAAACCTGTCGAAATCAAACCGCATCCTTATGGTGTTGAACTGGGAACATTAATCAAGATGGCAAAGCATACAAAAGCCAGGCAGCTTAACTCTTTTTTAAAAACCGAGTTCAGTAGCATGGGTGATCGTACTACTAATGCTGCTATTGAAAAAGCAGGATTGGAAAAAAATCTGAATCCTAAAAATATGACCCGTGATCAGTTCTTAGCGTTACATAAGGCATTTAAAAAAGTAAAAATCATGGCTCCCTCCACTGAATGTCTTTCTCCTATTGGTGAAACACTTATTAAACGTAGTTTGAAGAATGAGACTCAGGAGATTTCACCAGAGTTCATTATTACAGCCTCCCGGCCGGCTTCGGTTTACTCTGGTAACCCTTTCCAGGTTGAAGTTGGATTAGTCTACGGTGGAAAACTCCCAAAAGAAGAATCTGTGAAGCTACTTCGATTTGCAAATCGTGTACCCCTATTGTATCAGCAGGGTGGATGTGTTACAACATCAGCTATATCAGGTATTGACTGGCGTCGTTATGGTCTAACACAGCCATCTGGTAAGGGCATCCCCACGGGTCCAGCGATTTTCCTTACACATGTTTCCTCGACATTGATCCCTTTTACATCTGAGAGTAAGGAAGCAATTGCAGATGTTAACGAAATTGAAAACGAAATCAAGCTTGCATTCCGTGAGTGTGCTCGTAAGGTTCAGCATCATATACATAAAAAAGTACGTCGTGCTAAAACCCGGGAGAAATTTGATCTAATTACACGTATACTCCCAGAAATCGCTAAAAAATCAGCAAATATGCTTAACAAACCCGTGCCCTCATTGGATCCGATTATTACAAAAATTATGGATGTGGTCTGGATTGAGGATGCCATTGAATACATAAAAGTAAATCGTGAACCCGTGCAGACAACCCTTATACAGGACAACCCAGAAGAACATCATGATGCTGGCACTATTACTAAAACCCAGATTCTTGTTGTGAATTATAAAAGGAACCCTCAGAAGTTCAATCTTTATGCAGTCATACCGGAGGATGCCGTAGTTGGAAACGTGCAGCCTAAACCCTCAAAAATCACTAATAATTTCATCAAATGGAATCTAGACGCCATTCAGCCAGCAAACAAGGTTGATGTAGTTTTTGAACTCGCAGGACTTGAAGAGGGTGATTTCGATGAAAATGATCTGTATGTGGAAAACATCAACCCAGGTTTCGTTATTGGTGCTGATAAATGGGAGGGAGAATAAATGAATAAGGATTACACTAATGTTATAAACAAGATTGATGCAATCGCTGCAAAAATCTATGAAGATTTACAGCAAACCGAGATTCCGAATCTTGGCCTACCAACACGTACCAAGGCAAACATAAGGTTCGATGATAAGCTTAACGTCTGGAAATATGGAAGTAACACCACTGAGCGATCTGCGAAATCCCTAGATGGAGCATACATGCTACTTCGAACTATGTACATGGCTGATTTCATCAAAGAAATGATTAAAGTAAAAAAATCCTCCACACTCAGAGAAATGTACTACATCAGCGAAGGGTGGGATCTCGCAAAGTTTCATTCACAGAACGAATCAAACCTACTAGCAGAGGACCTTGAAGTTATCACAAGTTTAATGAGAGAGGATTTCAAACTACGACCTGAAGAAGACGGTGCACGTGTCATTGGAAACGTTACAATAGAAGAAATGACACGTAACAACACTAAGAAAAAAATCCACTGTCAGGACGATGTAGGAGACGCAGGATACTCTATTCCATATAATGTTGAACCTGAAAAAATAACCATCAAAGGTTCCGATGCAGATTTTATAGTAGCTATTGAAACAGGTGGTATGTTTGATCGTCTTGTTGAAAATAAGTTTGATACAAGCAAACGAGCAATACTTGTACATCTAAAAGGTCAGCCTGCTCGTTCCACTCGCCGTTTCATAAAAAGACTGAGCAATGAAGGCAACCTCCCCGTCCTGGTTTTCACGGATTGTGACCCATGGAGTTACCGTATATTTGCTAGCATAGCATATGGTGCTATTAAAACCGCGCATATATCAGAATACCTTGCCACACCCTCATCTCAATACCTTGGAGTTACACCATCTGATATAGAGAATTATGATCTGCCAACAGACAAGCTTACTAATGAAGATATTAACGCGCTTAAAAGCGAGCTAACGGATCCAAGGTTCCAGGACTCATTTTGGAAAGGAGAAATCAAACTACAATTAAAACTTGGAAAAAAATCAGAACAACAGGCTCTTGCAAAGTATGGTCTTGACTATGTAACAGACACATATTTACCAGAAAAACTCACAGAAATGGGGATCCTAAAAAAATAAAAAAAATGGTTTATTTTAGTAAATTGTTGAGTAAGAGTTTTAATTCAGGGAATAACTGTATTATTTTCATCAAGAACAGTGTCATCATTGTTTTACTTTTAGTAAGTACGTACTTACCATTGGAATCTGTTTTAATTAGATAAAGATCAATATTATCCCCATCGTAATTACCTGGGTCCAAATCATTGAAAGTTCCCCCTGTTAATACATACCCGCCATCAGAGGTCTGCTGAACTGATTCTCCGTAGAAAAAAATTGGAATAGTTGTATCAGATCTTTCTGTATAACTACGTGTCCAAAGAACCTCCCCATCACTGTTTGTTTTTATCAGTTGACAATCTTGATCATCAAACGCTATAATAAATCCATCTGGTTCTCCCTCTGAATCAAAAGTTTGTTTTACATCTCGTATAACTCCAAAAGAAGATATAATTTCTTTTTTCCAATCTAGATCTCCATCGTTATCATATTTAACTAAGTAGTGACCTACGCCTGTGATAAAACCTCCATCCTTTGTTTGTTGTACTGAATTACATTGACGATCTATATCATAAGTCAACCTATATTTTACTTCACCCTGCAGGTCTGTTCCAATTAAACAATCTTTACTATTAAAAATAAACCCATCTGGTGTTCCATCTGAATCAAAAGTTTGTTGAATAGTTGTCCTATAATCCGACCATATTTTATCTTCGGGGTTATCACTTTGATAATCAGCAGGATATGTTTTTTTCCAAACAACATTTCCATAATCATTTAATTTTATTAAGAATGTTTCATAATTATAACCAGGACCATCTTCAATTTCTGATCCTGTTACACCTGTTACTATATAACCATCATAGATCTGTTTAACTGAAAAAGCAATATCAAAAGAATTGCTATTTATATCAATCTCGGTTGACCAGCCGTTTACTAATAAATTGCCTATACTGTTTGTTTTAATAATGTAAGCATCATAAGATCCCGCATTAGATGAATATATACATCCAGCAATAATATACCCACCATCACTGGTTTGTTGAACAGAGTAAGAATTTGCAATATTATCTCCTCCAAAAATATTATTTTCCCATGTTACTATATTTCCATATTTATCAAATTTTAGGAGCCAAATATTGCTCGTACCAAATACAGGATTTTTCTTTTCTCCAACTACAATATAACCGCCATCATTGGTTTGTTGAACAGAATATCCATATTGAAAAGAATCAGGTTTAATAATCCTTTTTTTAAACCTAATAACCCCAGATGTATCTAAAGGTTGAGTTTCAGTATCATTTTCATTATATTTTTTTTCAGTGTTAACTTTTAATGCAGCTGCAGCTGTAAAACTAACTGTTAAAAGCATACCTACAAAAATTATGCACATTATTTTTCGTTTCATTTCTTTCTATTCCCCTAAATTTTTTATTCCTATATTTATAGCTATTAATAATATATAAATATTTCGTAAAAACTGTTAATATCTGTATTTATTCCTCAGTCTGACTCCAAAGCTCCTCAGGATCAATAATTAGAGTTCTAAGACGAAGAATATCGTGCTCATCGATTTTTATATATGTTTTACTAAAAATACCACCCTCCATGCCTTTCGGGAAAGTAAAAACATGAACATGTTTACCATTAATAAATTCAGGTTTTGGTTTTTCGATTTCAATACGTTGATCACGAACAGATGAAAAATGATAGTAAAACACAACATCCAAGATAATAAAAACAAACAGTAAAGTTGATACAAAAATCATCCAATTATCAAGAGTAAAACCCGCCCAGTTATAACCATATCCAAGAACAATAGTTCCAATTATTACAACAAGAACCCAGATGATTAAAACAATAGATATAAGTACAAGTAATTTTGATAAAAGAGAATATCTACCTAGGAGTCTATCCTCAAATGCACGAATTTCAAGAGATTGTTCTCTGTTAAACATATATATCCTTAATATTATGTATTATACTTATATGCTTTTAAAATTTTCTATTTATTGTTTTTTAAAAAAATCAAGTAATTTATCTAAGGCTTTGCCACGATGTGAATAACAGTTTTTTTCATCTGCATCCATTTGAGCAAACGTTCGATCATGGCCATCTGGTACAAAAATCGGATCATATCCAAAACCATGATCCCCAATAATATTATGAGAAATCACGCCAACGCATTCACCAAGAAACAATCTTGGCTTCTTATCTGGTTCACCATATGCATAAACAGAACGAAATACTGCTTTACGCTGTGTTTTATCCGTTAAATCCTCTAAAAGTTTCAAAATCCCTTCACATCCAATTGTATGAAAAACATATGCAGAAAAAACACCCGGGAAACCATCTAACCCATCGATAAAAAGACCTGCATCCTCGAGGATAAACGGTTGGTTAAATATTTTTTGAACATGCTTAACACCATATACTGCTACATCCTCTAAGTTTATAGCTTGAATCTCAGGATAACCCAGATTTTTTTGAATTACATCTATTCCCATGACTGAGAGTTTCTGTTTCGCTTCAAGAATTTTCCCCGCATTACTAGTTATAAAACATAAAGTTTTCATCTATATCGTCCTCTTCTTACTATCTCCTCTATTTTTTTTATAACCTGATTCGCGTTTTGTTTAAGGTTTTTTTTATAACATTCAAGTACATAGTTAAAACATTCTGAATATTTTGAATGCGTTGACTCTATAGCCTCCATCAACACATGAAGATCCACGCCTTTAGCCTCAATTTCAGAGTTTTTTTCACCAAGTCCGAAATCAATGAAATGAACATGATCATCTGTTAGTATCATATTTGAAGTTGTTATATCGCCATGAATGATATCATTATTATGTAAACATGCAATGTTTTCCCCTATTTTACGGCATAGGTTTTTTCTTTCACCTTCAGAAAGACTATTAAGAATATCTTTAACACGTTTCCCCTGAAGATATTCCATTGTTATAACACCATTGAGCAGATCGATATCGTATATTATTGGTACTGCAACACCATTTTTACGTGCTTCTATCATTAATTTAGCTTCTTCCTTTGTCCTACTATTTATTAGACGTTTGTCTATATTTTTTATCCGATAGGATTTACTAATACGCTGTTTTTTAACAACAGATTTATCCATGTACTTAGATAACAAGATTTTTGCCTCTGCACCCTGATACAACATGTTTTTTTTAGTCACGCCAAGTCACATCCACCATATCAGTACGGAAACGCTGATCAATGAAGCTCTCCTCAACATTCATTCGTGTTCCACTATTGTGCATCAACAATCCTAGCCATGCTATCATAGCACCATTATCAATGCATAAATCCTTAGATGGCACAAAAAAACATGCATCTCTTTCATCAGCCATTGTTTGAACCATGTTTCGAAGTCTTTTATTACTAGCAACACCACCACCAAGAAGTACCTCTTTTTTTTCTGTATGCGCCATGGCACGTTCTGTAACCTCAGTCAACGCTGCAAAAGTTGTCTCTTGGATAGAATAACAAATATCCTCAAGTTTTTCACCATTCTGATAATATTGTTCAGCTGCTGTGAGGAGACCTGAGAAAGCAATATCCATACCTTTAATCGAGTAAGGCAGCTCTAAATAGTTTCTACTTTTTAACGCGAGTTCTTCAATTTTTGGTCCACATGGGAACTCCAAACCAACATATCTACCAAATTTATCAAGACAGTTACCGATACCAATGTCAAGGGTTTCACCAAAAACACGATATCTGCTCTCAGCAAAAGCAATCACCTGCGTATTAGCACCAGATGTATAAAGCAAAACTGGATCCTTACAACTATTCAGTGTCCCACGTCCAATTTCTAAATGTGCAACACAATGATTAACACCCATAATTGGCTTATTCAATGATAGGGAAAGAGCCCTCCCCGCTGTAGCAACAGTACGTAGACATGGACCTAGACCGGGGCCCTTTGAAAAAGAAACTAGATCAACATTATCGAAACTAATTCCTGCTTTTTCCACGGATTCCCTAAGAATATCAGCAACATGTCCCGCATGATGATTAGCAGCCTCACGAGGATGAATACCACCATGATCAGGATGATAAATTTTAATAATATTAGAAAGAACTCTGCATTTTCCATTATCATTTTTTACAATACCAACACTAACAGAATGTGCTGTTCCTTCTATTCCTAGACTAATCATAATAGAAGGCTATAAAATACATTTATTTTAAATAAATTTGGTTTCAATCATTCTTCGACAACGATTTCTTCCTCATAGAGATAGATTATACCCTTTTTAAAGAGTAAAAATATGACTAAAATCACAACAACAACAGCAATAATCAGGATATAATACCATGGAATCTCAAATGGTGGATCATATTTCTGAACATTACCATCATAAGTATAATCCCAGTTACCATTCCCGCTGATATCGAGATATAAAACACTATTTTCAACTTTTATACCAGTTGTTGTACCACTCACAGAATTATATAAAAGATCACTAGATTCATCATTATCAGTGTCAACACAATAAAAAACAATGTTTTCAATAAATAATCTGATTACATCACAGTTATCTTTTGAATTAGAACCAAGTAAATCCTCGATTTCATCATTTAATAGATCATCGTCATCATCGTAATCCCCAGTAATACTACCATCAATTGAATCATCATCAGCATATCCATCCTCATCAGTATCCAAAGGATAATCATCTGGATCCTCGGTACTAGTACCATACGCTTGCTCTATTTCATTACTCCAACCATCATTATCAAGATCAGCATCCAGCGAAATAGTAAGAGTCAAAGACGGCGACCAATCACTTTGCACCAGATAAATATCCCTATATTTCACCTTAACATGATACTCACCTTCTTCATCCCAACTATGAGTATCAGAAATATATGTATCAGATTCCTCAACTGTTATCCAATCACTAAACGATCCGTCACCCCAATCAAACCTCCAAGATGACCCAACAGCCATAGTATAATATCGATATTCTAATTCCTCACCAGTGTTACCAGTATTTTGCCCAGTGGGAGCATCTGGCACGAAAGTAACACCAGCTTGAACAAAAAAATCCCTATTAATTAAATTAAAAAACATGAAAAAAGATGAAAACAAAAATAAAACAATAATGAACACTGTAAATATTTTTTTAAAACTGAATAAACCACTATTTTTCTTTCTTAAACTATGTGCTTTCCTGAACATGCTATTTGGCATCCCATCACACAATACAACTACTCCAAACTAAGTATTATATTGATATTTTAATGCATCCGCTACGTTATAAAAAAACAATTAGCATCTATTTAAAATTTACTTATACCGATTTTTGCGTCTATTTCTTCTATTTTCCATTTTTTCAAAAGTTTACCCTGGGGCCTATCAATATATTTGATCCCATCCGATCTTGTTTCTGTTTTTATATAATCCTCCCAGTTTTGAAGGAGTTTTTGTTTATCTGAGGAGATATTAATCTCTATTTTTATTTTATCTTCAACATCCAAATCTAGCTCTTTTCTCATGGATTGAATCCTTCGTACTATATCCCGAGCTAGTCCTTCTGCTTCTAGTTCAGATGATAATGTTGTATCCAGAAGAAGCACAATGTTTTCGGTTTGTGTTCTTGCAATGTGTTCTTTTTCACTTTCAACGACTTGGAAATCATCCATTTCCAGTTTTATTTCTTCATCATCGATCTTTATTTTGATTTCTTTTTGTTTCGTTAGTTTTTCATAGAGTTCATCTGCTTTTATTTGTCCAATTTTTTGGACAATATCCCGGGCTTTATCTTTGTATTTTGGGCCTATTTTTGAATGATCTGGTTTCACCTTTTTAATCATAAATCTTGATGTATCTTTTTCGAAAGTAATTTTTTTAACATTTATTTCTTCATTTAATAGGTCAAGTAGGTTTTTAATTTCATCCTCGGTTTTTTTATCGCAAACTAGTGTCGCTGTTTTTAACGGGTATCTTACTTTGATTCCAATCTTAGATCTGAGTGCTCTTCCAGCTTCTACCAGGCGCCTGATTTTTTGCATTCCTTTTTCTAGTCTTTCATCGATGGTTTTTTCATTTATTTTTATGTAATCACAGAGATGTATGCTTTCGGGCATATCATCTGTTCTAAGATTCTGGTACATTTCCTCAGTGATAAATGGGATAAATGGAGCTGTTAGTTTTGTAAGTCCTAGGAAGATTTCATACATGGTTGAATATCCTGCTAGTTTGTCATTGGTTTTTTCTTCAACCCACAGTCTCTTACGTGATCTCCGTAGGTACCAATTGCTGTAATCCTCGACTACAAAATTCTCTATTGCACGTGCTACTTTATGTATTTCAAAGGTTTTAAAATATTTATTTACCTCCTTCGTGGTCTTGTTGAATCTGCTAAGAATCCATTTATCAATTGGTTTTCTTTTTTCAAATGGTAATGTGTCTTTTTTAGGATCAAAATCATCAAGAGCAGCATATGTTGTGAAAAAATTATAGGAATTCCAAAATGTTAGTATGAATTTACCTAGTGTTTCTTTGACTGCTTGTTCATAGAAACGCGTGGACATCCATGGTGCATTTGCTGATACTAGGTACCATCTTAGGGCATCAGCTCCTTCGTTGTCAAGTATAATATCTGGGTCTACATAGTTACGTTTGCTTTTACTCATTTTTTGATTGTTTTCATCAAGTACCAGGCCTAGTGTCAGCACGTTTTTATATGGTCGGTCATCAAATAGAAATGTTGATATTGCTAGTAGCGAGTAGAACCATCCTCTTGTTTGATCAAGTGCTTCAGAGATGAAATCTACAGGGTAGTTTTCTTTGAATTCTTTCTGGTTTTCAAATGGGTAGTGCCATTGTGCAAAAAACGCGGAGCCTGAGTCGTACCAGCAGTCGATGACTTCTTCTTCCCGTTTCATCAGTGTTTTACATTTCGGGCATTTAACTTTTAGTTCATCTACAAGTGGTTTATGTAGATCATATTTCTCTGGGAAGTTTTCACTGAGTTCACGAAGTTCCTTCACGCTGCCGATACAGATTTCATGTTTACATTTTTTATTAGTACACGTCCAAATGGGTAATGGTGTACCCCAGTAACGTTTCCTGGAGAGAGCCCAGTCTTTTACATCACGGATGAAATCACCGAAACGACCTTGTTGTAAATGTTTCGGATACCAGTTGATATTGTTATTGTTTTTTATAAGTGATTTCTGTACTTTTGTCATTGCGATAAACCAGGATTCCATAGCATAATACAACAATGGTGAGTCACATCGCCAGCAGAATGGGTAATCATGTTTGTATTCATGAACTCCTTCAAGCAGGCCACATTTTTCAAGATGTTTTATAATTTTTGGATCTGCATCTTTCACAAACTGTCCCGCCCAAAGTTTTACCTCTGGTGGGAAGGTTCCATCAAGTTTTACAAGCTGAATAACAGGTAGATCATATTTCAGGCCGACATTATAGTCATCCTCACCGAACGCTGGAGCCATGTGAACAATACCGGTTCCATCATCCATGGTTACAAAATCAGCAAGAACAACATACCATGCTTTTTTCTCAGGTTTCACATAGTTAAACAATGGTTCGTATTCTTTACCCTCGAGTTCTTTACCAGAATATCCATCGACAAGCTCATATTCCTCCCCTTTCATCAGTTTTGCTACACATTGTTCAGCAAGAATCAGATTCTGACCATGATAACGGATTTTTACATAAGTCTCATCAGGATGAACCGCAAGGGCAACATTTGAGATTAGAGTCCAAGGAGTCGTAGTCCAAGCCAAGAAATAGGCATCCTCATCTTTAAGTTTGAATTTTATAAAAATCGAAGGCTCAGAAACACTCTTATAACCTTGAGAAATCTCATGAGCTGATAAAGCGGTTCCACAACGCGGGCAATAGGGTACAACCTTATGACCCTTATAAAGAAGTTTTTTCTCCCAAGCTTGTTTCAAAGACCACCAGACAGATTCAATATACTCATTCTTTAAAGTAACGTATGGATTATCCATGTCAAGCCAGAAGGCAATACGGCGGGTCATCTCAACCCATACATTCTCATATTTGAAAACACATTTTTTACATTCCTCATTAAACTTTTTAATTCCGTACCCTTCAACACCTTGTTTATCCTCTAAACCAAGTTGTTTTTCAACCTCTATCTCCACAGGAAGACCATGTGTATCCCAACCCGCTTTACGGAGGATATAATGGCCATTCATCGCCTTATAACGAAGAATAAGATCCTTCATAACACGAGTAAGGACATGACCCGGATGAGGCATACCATTAGCCGTAGGGGGGCCCTCAAGGAAAACATAAGGCTTACAGCCCTTACGTTGATCAATTGACTTCTGAAAAACATTATTATCGTCCCAGAATTTGAGAATGTTTTTTTCGATCTCCACAGGTATATACTTTGGAGGGGGTGATTTTATCATTTCTTATATACTCCAAATAAACAAGCACCCTAAATAAAGGAATACCATTAAAACCATTTCTATTAAAAATATATTTAATAATTACGGATATCACCAGATTTCATAAACTCACGGAGAAGACAAGTAGCATAAGACCCTTTTCTTAGTTCAAATTTAATATTAAAAGCTTTTTTACCAGGATTCAAATTATCATCTATTAAATCATATTCCAGATCCTTAACCTGCCCTAGAATGGGACGTCTTAAACCTGAAGATGAAACAAAGGGCATATCAGGAATAATAAAATCCCTTGGATCTATTTTCTCATTATCAATAATCCTGTGTTCTATCTCACCCATTTCACCATCTGAAAAAACAGAATCACTGCCAAAAAGAATGCCGCTAACAACAGCTTTACTCTTTGAGATCTGTTTATTTATTTTTTTAATATTACTCTTTTTGACCAGTATAACCTTAGCATCTAAGACATTCATTCTGATAGGAAAAATAATATCGCCGACAACAGCCTGGTTAATTGGAAGATCCTTATTGACTCGTTCACTCAAAATCAGATTAAAAAGATACGACTGATAAGCATACACAAACATTGTGAGAAGATTCCTCGGTAACTCATTTAACGCACCAATAAAATCATCAGGGTTTACAACCAGTTTATTAAGCATAGCTTTTTCATAATTAAGATAATTAGGATAACCTTTTAAAGCCTTAGAAAAATCATATGTATCATGTAACTCCTCCCGAAGTTTATAAACCTCTTCATCTTCGCCTTTTATTGGATTTGCTATATAACTCATCACAGCGTTTTCAAAATCTCCTTTAACGATATATCTACCAACAATATGCGTTATAGGTCTAATTATACCAAAACGTTGAATGCCAAAAAAATTAGGAAAACCATTATTAGAGTCTATGTAAGAAGCAATTTTTTGAACCTGATCCATTTCTATATTATTCCCAATGTCTCGAATAATTATATCAAATCTGTTACCATGTAAATCACCTATTTTAACAGGTTGATTAGATCTATAAAAATTACTAAGCATTACATTTTTTATTTTAACTTGAGAGAGTTTTTCAATTGATATATTGTAAAAAGACATGATCTGAGTGGTACTAGCACGTTTATCTTTTGTCCCCCCAAAACTTATCCTTTGACGTGAAATATGAAGCCTATCCGATAACTCTCTTATAAGCAGATTTGTCTCCCAATTAACAGCAGTTACATCAGCAATAGTAAACTTTCCATTAGGATTTTCAGCAGGATGATGTGAAATCTCATTTACTTTAAAATCCTCGGGTTTAGTTCTAAGTTTACCGCCTATACCCTCATATGGGTTGCAAAAAATGTTGATACCTATGTTTTTTTCAGCTTCTAAAACTTTCATTTATTTTTTACTCTTGACATCAATTTTTTTAATGAAAGTTTTTATTTCATCCTCTAATTGTTTAACAGCTTTTTTAAGAACATCCTCAGGTTTACCCTGTTTTACTCGAATATATAATTTTCTTTTTTTAGAATCAGGATGATTGCTCATATATGATGCATATTCAACATCATTGTTTTGTAAAAGTACTTCAGTTATAGGGTTCAAAATTGTTTCATTTTCCCCAATAATTTCCACTTCTATTTCTTTTGCTGATTTTTTAATTATTTTTAATTCCATAAATCTTACACTCCCGCATATCATTTTTTAATATATTAAAGATTATTGATGTCGTAATTTCCATAATCTATAGCGATTTTTCTTCTTTCTTGATTTCTACAGTTTTCACACTCAAGCATTCTTCCTTTATTAACAAGTGGATATCTGCATCTTGAACAGTATGATTTGATAACGCCCAAGTCTTTATCCTTTGTTGCCAGTTGAACACTTGGTTTCACCTGTGTAATCTTAGCTCGTATTATATCACCAGGTGAGTATTCTGTCGAAGGGTCTTTCACATAGGCTGTTGATATCTCTGATACTCTCAGGGTTCCATTTGTATCCCCAGTTATTGCTCTTTTTTTTCCTTTTACATGTATTACATTTGCTATAACCATGTTTGACCTCACGGATGCAACCTCTGCTAGTACAATATCACCTTTGTTCAATTCTACAGGGATGCTTGTTAGAGGTTTGACTATTGCTTTTCTATATTTTTCATCAACATAAAACGTACCGAGTCTTGATGCCCGTATAACACCGTTTTCTTCAAATGTTCCATCTCCGGGCAATAGCTCTTCTGTGGTTGATATTTGTTCTCCAGGGAATACTATTCTATCTTTTGACATTAATTTCACCAGTTTTGTAGTGTAGGCAATCTAATCATAGTTTTAAATGTTATGGTATCAAAAAAAAAGTTGTTTTTTTCCATTGAGATATAAAAATTGATTTAAATATTAGAAAATCTTAACAGATCAAAAATTTTAGAAGAAAAAGGAAAAATAAAGGTATCAGAGAATATATCGCTGAATCCTTTATGCATAGAAACAGTTGATAAATCAGTTGAACCAGAAGTCAAGAATAAACCAATCGTCGATGCCGACATTAGTAAAATAAAAATTAATTAAAACAAAAAATATTTAATCTTTGCTTTTAAATTTATAAACAGATTTATTAAGCCAAAAAAGCATTATTTTTTGCAGGCGGGGATCCTAATATGAACGAGGAAGATAAGAAATCATTTCTTGAGGATTTCAAAAAAGCAGATACAACAAAAAAAATGGACATGTGGTTTTATGCTATTGATCAGGAAGCTTTATGGGATGAAATCATGGATGAAATGTCAAAGATGGCTAGGATAAACATGATGAAACAAGGTGGTAAAACAGCAACTGTGGAGGAATAAAAAAATGGACGAAGAGGGTAAAAAAGAACTAATGGAAGAATTCAAAAAAGCAGATGGGGCAAAAAGACTTGACATGTGGGATTATGCCTGTGCACAACAGGTTTTATGGGAGAACATAATCATTGATATGCAGAATATTGCTAGAGAACAAGGTGTTGACAAAGAACTTGATAAAATGATGGAAGAAGAAATGAAAAAAGCAGGCCAATAAAAAGAAAAAAGTTAGAAGGGGATTTTTTTTATTTTTTTCCAATGCCACCCCATTTTGATATATACATTATACCAAAGACACAGACAACTGTTATAATTATTGCTCCTACTATTGATATAATTGCGCTATTGTTATCAGTTGGTCCACCTTCCTGCCAGAGTCCTGCGAGTTTCATCAGCCCGATAATTATATCCTTCCAAATTAGAGCAATCACAAAACCAAAAGCTGCTGCGATTGCTGTCGCTATATTTATTTTCACTTCACCTAATTTTACCATTTTTTTATCTCCCCCAATTATTTGTTAATAACATTCATGAGTTTAAAAATCTTTACAACATAAAGGATAGGAAATGGGGTTTTAACTTGGTAAAACTAGGATATAGGATAATATTACAAGTCCCTTGGCTGTTTTTTCTACTTTCTTTGCGTTAGATGCCATTGCCATTGCTTTTATATCAACAAGTCCAAATCCAAAAACAGGAGTATTAATCTGGGTTTGAGTTCCTGGTGTGATAGTAGATAACAATGGTCCTTCGCTTGTTTCATTTATTCCTTTTAATAACCCACCCTTGATTTCAACTCTGAAAAATAATCCGGTGGTGTTAACGGTTCCTGTGTTTTTAATAATAGTGTTAAGACCGTTTTCAAATAATGGGAACTCGATATCAAGGGTTGTTGCATCTCTACCATATGTTTTAAAACACATATCTGACTGGTTGTTACCATCAACTACTGTTTTTATCATTTTTGGTTTAGATTTAGGTATCGTTTTTGATTGATTTGACCAGGTTTGTCCTTCATCGATGGACATGTAAGCTTCACCATATTCGTAAGAACTCGAGTCATTGTTGCGTCCCCATATGTACCAGTTGTCAGTCATATTTTTTGTGTTACTGACAATGTAGTATGTTTCATCGATGTCCACGAGTATGTCATTGAAGTTGAATTCCACCCAGGTCATGTTTAGTGTGGAGTTTGTTGAATCAAGATTGTTGATATTTTCTGGGTTCACACTTGATAGAACTAGGTTTTCACCTGTTAGATCTTTTCTAATACTAACATTATACGGATAAACTGCTGTTTCATTTTTACAGATGTATAACTCGACTTTTGTCAGTACTTCTTTTGTTGGAATAAATGATTGAGCAAATTGATAACTGATGTTTTCATCTATATTCGGAAGTCTTCCTATTGGCATTGGGAAACCTTGTGTTTCATTTTGATATTGATCAGGTTTTTCATTGTTTGAGGTTGTTGTAGTTTTTGTTTTTACTGCAGATACGTTTGTGAATCCTGTTAGTATCAGTAATCCTATTATGGTTATGATTATAATTTTCTTTTTCATGTTATCCTCAATATATAAAATAAACGTAATTGTTTATAAATATTACTATAAAAATTGTTAAATCTTAAAATTGCTGATCAACTAAAAAAAATAAAAAAAAGAGAGGGTTGTTGTTTTACTTGTTTTTAGGATATTAGTTCCAGTTTTATGTTTTCCACGATTGGTATGAAATCTTTGAGGTTACCCTGGATTTTCACTACGTTTTCAACATCTGGAGAGTAGTAAATGTTTCCTACCCCTTGTACGATTAGAATATCATATGCATTGTATGTTCCTGCGGGTACTGAAACCGATTTCATATCTCCGACTGCGTATGGTGGTTTCCTCATGATTGTTTCTTGCTCGGCTATCTCAAACTCGTTTTCCATGTCATTATCAGCCATGAAATCTGAGATGTCGATTTGTGGTAGATATTTAGCGAACTCTGGTGGGACAAGGTCTATACCAAATATTTTTCCTATGTTGTTAATTAGATTCAGTAAGTCCAAGTATTTCGATGTGATTTTTCCATCTAATGTTACTGTCGTACCCTGTAGAACCCATGTTTTCCCAGGATTTAATGGGAAGTCAAGTAGTGTGTATGGAGACTCAAAATCAACCTCTAGATTAATTGTTATAGGTATTGCATCTGGCAGTAGCAGTTTTATTAATGCTCTCCCTATATCCAAATCTAACGAGTCCAATAGTTCATCCGTGTTTATATCCCAATCTATCTTTGGTTTCATGTTTATTATCTGAAGAGTACTTTTGTCAATGAAGATATCACCGCTTAGTACTACATCCTCCATTTCTACATTCATATTCGTCGGGTCTTCACCTGTAAGCGGGTCGTATTTTATCTTAAGGTAGGCATCAACATTATCTGTGTCAAAATGCAACTTGTACGTGTCTGATGTCACATCAGCTACTTTTACATTTATGTCTCCTGCTGTGAATTGTATATCAAAATCTCTTTCTGCTAACTCATTGAATTTAAAGTCGATATCATATATTTTATATGTCCATTCTTGTCCCACCTGCCATGTTGGTAGGTTTGCTGTTACAGCTGGTACAATCTCATAGTCGTCATCATATGCTGTTGTTTTTGCGTTTTTATTACCAGAACTCATTGTTTGGTATCCACCGATTTTAAGACTTGGATCACCAAATAACTGTCTTTCCTCAATGGTTTTTCGATCTATCTCATCGGTATATATTGGGAATTCATCTATGTAGGCCTGCATGCCACCTTTCCACATTTTTCCAAGGGTGTCCGCGCCTTCACTAGCATATGCCTCTGCAAAACGAGGCATTATCCAACCACCTAGACCAGATGTTATATGTTGATTAATATATCCATAACCAAGAGCAGTAGGACTAATAACACCTATGCCTCCTCCGCCTTCTTGAAGTAGGAACCAGGAGCCAGTGTCTGTTGGAACCCATTCTAGGAAATTAGATCTCGGGTAATCCATACTGTGATCATTATCTATTATCTGCTGCATTGTTACCGCGAATTGACCATTATGACATCCATCTAATAGTATTATCGGTAGTTTATATCCGTTATCAAAGAATCTTGTATCGACTATGGTGAAACCATAAACAAAATCTGATTCTTTTTCTGCATCTGGTAAGAAGTTACCCCATACCGCTGGGTTTCCATGTCCTTGCATGTCTACAAAACCGCAACCTGCGGATATCGCATCGATAACATCTTGTGTTGAAGCAAATGTTCCAGTTGATGTATATATTTTTTCTGAGGTGAAACCTTTTCTTGCTAAATTACTTGCAGTAACATCACAGACGATTTCTCCCTCGTATACTCCTCTCGTTATTTGTCCAGGTTCATCCTCTCTAGCTGGTGGACTTGTGTCTCCACCTACCATCACTCCTTTTTTGAACCATGAATCATCAGCTTCTGTCTCATATTTTATTATTTTTTCAACAACTATTGGTACTTCCCATGAGTACCTGAATGGTATTCTTCCTACACATACATCTATGTCGTAGTCTGGTTTATCTGGATTATCATTTTCATATGGGCCTTCTGCATATTTGCCATTACCATTTGTATCCCAAGTCTCAAAAGCAAATTGGCCTCCCGCGATCCTATATACATCTGCATAATACAAGTCACATGCATATGTTAAATCATAAGGCTCACCAACTCCATGGCTGAAAGCTCCATCATAATTGTTGCTATCGAAAACTGGCACGTAATAATCGTTGGTTTGACCTCTATGTCCACCTGCTAGTAGTACATATTTTATTTTCCAATCTTTTACTGCATCATAAATCCTTAATTTGATGTCCTCAGCTGGGAAATTACCACTGTATTGTGGTAATATCTCCTGAACGGTTTCCATTACTGTTCTAACCCCAACAACCTTGTTTTTATGATCAACTAAGGGTTGAAGTGCTGATTCAAATTTTTCATCGGTTATAATCAGCATGTCATACGTTGCAGCTGTATTTGATGCAGCTGGATCATACTCGATATTGATTTCTATGTCATCTGGTATATATATCTCATTACGTGCTGGTGAATATTGAGCATTACATCGAATATGTACTGTAATAACCCATTCGTCATCTCTTAAACCAGCTGTATACCAAACATCATACGGGTTTGAAGGATACAGATTTGTACTAGAGTAAATCGATTGATCTATACCCTTATCTGGTAAAACAACATCATCTGTTGGTGCCACAGGTTGTGGTGATGGTTCTATTTTTTTAGATAGATCATATTTTACCGTATCCATCTGTACATCCACGTTTAATATCTTAGTTCCTTGTGGGAATGAATACGTTTTTGTTATCACAGGCAACATTGGTTTACCTGTTTCCATCATTAAATGTCCTTCAGCTAGTTCAACTGTCACATAATTGTTAGCCTGGTTAAAAGTGGGTTCAGAAAGTCGTACATTATCTGTTAATTCTTGTATTTGTCCCGTAGTAATAATTTCATTACTTTTCGGGATATCTACTATTTGTTCCTGTCTCTGTGTCGAAACACGTATAGCAACAGCTCCAATACTACTTAGGATTAAAAATCCTACTACCAAAATTGGTACCAATTTTTTCATATCTCACTACCCCCTATATTTTGATTAACAATCGTAAATTCTAATATATAATTTAAATATAAAGTTTATGCATATTTTTTGACTTATCTGCCATTTAAATATATATTAGGTTACAACTGTTAATCCTAATCATAACTTAGATAATATTTCTATCAAAGGACTGGAACTCCAGGATGACTCAATCTCGTTGATAAAACCATTTAAGATGTATCGGATCATCGCGAATTTTGGATGCTCCTCATAAACCAGAACGCCATTTGCAAAATATGTTCTTTGACCTGAAAACGACAGCAGATTATAGGTTTGAACTGATTCACCAGGAGAGGATACTGTCTCTATTTCCACCCACTCCCCGTTACTTGTTAAAAGTTTATCACCGATCTCCAATTGATAAACATCTCCAAAATAGGTAATAGCATTCTTTGATCTTTCAGGATCGCAAGCCGCTAAGCCTTTTTGTCCGCTCTGTTTCTTCACATAAATAGGATGATCAACAGTAGCCTCAAGAAGACCATCATTAATACTATAAACAGGATGAACCGGGAGACCAGTCATTTTAACCATCCAAGAAGTATACAAACCAGTACGTACATCATAAGATAAAACCCATTCACCCGCTTTAACATCCTCAATATTCTTAAGACTACCATCAACCATAGTAATCTTTGTACCAGCAGGGAAACAACAAGAGCCTCCTTGGCCAGTTACTTTTACGTAATCCTCTTCTTCTTCATAATCAATGTACTTTCCATTTTGATCATAGACATCTCCACAAGCAGTAGCCTCTACTCTTTGGCTACTACCAGCTTTTTTGATTTTTGCTTTAAATTTCATCTCTACTTCACAGGGTGTTTCAAGAGGAAGCCACATCCAGGATACTTTTCTATCATCCTTTATCTCTGTAAGCCCAACTGTACTTCCTTTAATTAACTCCAAGCTGGTCTCATCAACATCAAACATTGGTTTTTTAGAAACAGTAGGCAGGGAAACCGCTACTCCACCAGGTTTATATTGTCTCGTTGCTGTGAACGATGCCGTAATTTTAAACTCGAGAGTTGTATCAACATCTGCTGTAACACTATCATCATTCCAACTTCCAGTGGGCGTTTTTACTTTAATATCTACTTGAATGATAGAAGACATATCCTTAATATTATAAGAGGAATATGACTCCAGTTCAATCTTTTGTTCATTAACCTGGTTGATATTTAGACTGGTTACTGCTGGCATCAGCATCAAAAAAACTATGGTTAGGCTTAAAATAAAATATCTTACCCTACCTTTTTCTCTCATAGATCTACCCCCAAAAAGGCAAAATATCTATGCCTAGTATATTATTTAAAGTTAACGATGGTTAATTTCTTTATAAATAGGTTACATCGCCGCTTATTATTTTATTGAAACCCTCATCTGTTTTTAGGATTAGACAACCACTATTATCAATATCTGTGACAATACCTGTTAATACGTCTTTTTCTCCATGCACACTGATCTTTCTGTTTATAATTTTTGAATAGTTTAACCAAGATTTTTTTATGGATTCAAAATCCTCAGATTTCAAATCAATGTATTTTTCATCTATTTTTTGTATTATTTCTCTAATAAGATTAACTAGTGAAATTTGTTTACCATATGCTTGTTTTATTGATATTGCAACTTTTTTAAGATCATCGCTTATTTTGTTATTTACATTTATCCCTATACCAACGATTACATAGTTTATTTTGTCTATCTCTGCATCAAACTCTGTTAGGATTCCGCAGATTTTTTTTCCATTTAATAAAAGATCATTAGGCCATTTTATGACGGGTTCTAGATTTGTGAGTTCTTTTATTGCTTCTGCTATTGCGACTGAGCAGGTCATTGTTATTAGCATCCCTCGTTCTGGTGGTATTTTTGGATAAAGAATAGTCGAGAACCATAAGCCACCTTTTGGTGATGCCCATGTTCTTTGTTTTCGACCGCGGCCTTTTGTTTGAATTTCTGATATTATTATTGTTCCCTCTGGTGGTTTTTTCCCTATTAATTGTTTTGCAAAAAAGTTTGTTGAGTTTATCTCTTTGAAATAATGTATTTTTTTCCCCATTATCTTGGTCTTAAGATTATTTTGTATTTCTTCAGGTGTTGGAATGTCAGGTCGGGATAGTAGTTTATAGCCCTTGTTTTTCTGTGATTCTATTTTGTAACCATGTTTTTTTAATGTGTTTATTTGTTTCCATACTGCTGTTCGAGAAATATCTAGATGATCAGCGATTTTCTCCCCTGATATGAAACCGCTTTCATCTAACAGTTTCAATAATTTGGTTTTCATTTTAGTTTATGGTATGTTCCAGTTTTTCATTTTTGATGTGTCAACTTCATTACCATAGGCTTTTTTTGGTGTTATTATTTTTGTTATTGAAGCAGCTGCAACAGCTTTGAATATGCCCCCTGCAATAAATGGGAACAGCCCAACTTGAAGTAATCCTATGAATCCAAGAGATACACCTAAGGACTCTGTGTAGAAATGCAAGTATATTAACCCAGGTACATATATTAAAACAAAGAGCGAAAAGAGCATTATTGGCAACATCGTCATGAAACTCCTTGATCGTATGTACCGATCTGTTATAAATCCTAAAAAGAACGCTGCAATTATGAAACCTATAAGATAACCTATTGTTGAACCTGTAACACTTGCAAACCATGGGATACCCATCGCTCCAAATCCTACATAGATACATTGGCTGATACCACCATATTTACCTAGTAGAACCCCTGCTAATAAAACAGCGAATGTTTGACCAGTTATTGGCACTAGAGCATTTCCTGGAAGGTAGAATTTTACTTGTGCTAACAGTGCTGTTATTAATGCAAAACCAACAGCTAAACCTATTTTGTAGATTACCTTTGTCTCGTGTCTCCATTTAAAAATATCATATCTAAAGAGTTTATATTTATCAAGGTGCATGTTTATTTCCATAGTTCATATCTCCATTGTTAACTATGGCGACCGGCATGGTTAACTATTTATTTATATTTTTTCTTTAAGTTTTCTCAACATTTATTACTCAAATCCTCATTCTAGCATGTGATTATAATGAAGTATGAAACTCTTAAGTTTGAAACAAAAAATCATGTAGCATACATTACCCTAAATAGACCTGAAAGATTGAACTCATTCGATATCAAACTAGGTGAAGAACTCCATGATGTTCTAAAAACTATTTCAAAAAAAAATGATACAAGAGCAGTATTACTCAGAGGAACAGGGGAAGGTTTCTGCGGTGGAGGCGATGTTAAAGAAATGCATGCCGCAGAGGATAAACCAAGGTTCCTTAGAAAGCTTACTAAAACAATCCATAAATGTGTTATTGAAATGAGGACAATGCAGAAACCAATAATTGCTGCTGTTAATGGTGCCGCTTTTGGAGCAGGACTTTCACTCGCTTTAGCATGTGATATAATTATTGCAGTTAAAGAAGCAAAATTTGGTACAGCATTCATAGGTATAGGCCTAGCTCCAGGTTGTGGAACACAATTTTTTACAAAACTTGTTGGTTATCAAAAAGCCTGTGAATATATACTAACATCAAAAGTTTTTACCGCTGAAGAAGCCTTAAAACTTGGAATCATTAACAAAGTTGTGGAACCTAATGAACTAGATGACACAGTTGAGGAATTTACAGACAAATTCAGACGGTTAGCACCGATAGCTGTTGGAAAAGCAAAAATGCTGATCAATAAAAGCCTCGAAAACGATATGATATCTCATCTCGAGCTAGAAAGTATTACCGCCTCAAAATCAGCAGGAACAAAAGATTTCAATGAAGGAGTAACAGCATTTGTTGAAAAAAGAAAACCTGTTTTTAAAGGAAAATAACAATCTTTTTCGACGAATGTTGAAAAAACTTTAGAAACATTTATCTATTCAACCTGGCATCGGCACATTTAACTTCATAGTAAAACATTTAATACAAGCTGGGGGAGCTACTTAAATGGAATACAAAACCATTAAAATCCATACAAAAAAAAACGTAACTACAGTATTTCTAAATAGACCTGATGTTCATAACGCAATGAATGAGACACTTATGAATGAGTTAATATCTTGTTTTAAAGAGATAAATAAGGATAATGAAATCAGGGCTATTATTCTAACAGGTAACGGCAAATCATTTTGTGCTGGTGCAGATCTGAATTGGATGAAAAGCATGGCAAGATACACAATGGGAGAAAATATCAAAGACAGTAAACTATTACTTGATCTCTTTGAAACAATCTATAGTTGCCCAAAGCCGGTCATCGCTAGGGTTAATGGTCATGCATTCGGTGGAGGCATTGGGCTTTTTGCAGTTTGTGATATAGTTTTTGCTGTTCCGGATTGCAAATTTGCTTTCAGCGAAGTAAAACTCGGGATAATACCTGCAGTTATATCTACTTATATTGTTAGACGCATTGGTTTATCAAACGTGAGACGTCTTTTTATTACCGGGGAAAGATTCAACTCCGATTATGCAAAAAATGTTGGACTAGTTGACTTTGTGATTACTGAGGGAGAAATCGATGATGAAATCCAGAAGTATACCAAGATTCTCGTTACATCAGGGCCAAAAGCTATAACTGAAGTAAAAAAACTGGTTGATTCATATGAAAAAATGGATGTCGACAGATATAAGGAACATACAGTAAAAAAAATATCCGAGCTTAGAATATCTGATGAGGGGCAGGAGGGGATAAATGCGTTTCTTGAGAAAAGAAAAAACAGTTGGAGTGATTAAATATTGTTTAAAAAAGTCCTCATTGCTAACCGTGGTGAAATCGCCGTTCGAATAATAAAAGCCTGTCAAGAGATGGGTATCAAAACAGTTGCTATTTATTCTGATGTGGATAAAGATGCACCTCATGTTAATTTAGCTGATGAGACTATAAGTCTTGGTGATCCTACTCCTATTCAGAGTTATTTGAATATTCCAAAAATTATTAAGATAGCTAAAGAAACTGGTGCTGATGCTATCCACCCGGGTTATGGTTTTCTTGCGGAGAACCCTGATTTTGCTCATTCTTGTGAGGATGTTGATATTAAGTTTATAGGTCCGAACCCTAAAGTAATAAGTCTCATGGGTGACAAAATAGCTGCTAAAAAAACTATGGATAAAGCAGGCGTTCCTGTGATACCAGGTTATCATGGCCCAAGTCAGGATAACAACTCCCTCGTTCGTGAGGGGAAAAAAATTGGTTTCCCACTTCTCGTAAAAGCCGCTGCTGGTGGTGGCGGTAAAGGGATGAGAATAGTATACTCTGAGGATTTACTTTTAGAATCAATTGAAGGCTCTAAACGTGAATCAAAATCTGCTTTTGGTGATGACACGGTTTTCCTTGAAAGATACCTGGAGAAACCTCGTCATATTGAATTCCAGATCCTTGGTGACGAACATGGGAACATAGTTCATCTTTGTGAAAGAGAATGCTCAATACAGCGTCGTCACCAGAAAATAATAGAGGAAACACCCTCCCCTGTTATGACACCTAGTCTCAGGAAAAAAATGGGGGATGCAGCGGTTGCTGCAGCGAAAGCTGTAGGTTATACCAACGCCGGTACAGTTGAATTCATGGTTGATGGAGATCTTAATTTTTATTTCATGGAGATGAACACCCGCTTACAAGTTGAGCATCCTATAACTGAGATGACCACCGGTGTCGATCTAGCAAAATGGCAGCTACGCATCGCTAATGGTGAAAAACTAACAATTAAACAGAAAAATATTTCCCAACGTGGTCATGCTATTGAATGCCGTATTTATGCCGAAGACCCATCTAATGGTTTTCTACCTAGCACAGGCATGTTAAAAAAGGTAGAAACACCCACTGGTCCTAACATCCGTAATGACACAGGTATTCACACAAGTATGGAGATCACACCATATTATGATCCCATGCTTTCAAAACTGGTAACATATGCAGAGAACCGTGAGGAATGCATCAATAAAATGATTTGGGCGCTTTCACGTTATGTAATCCTTGGTGTGACAACAAACATCTCATTTTTAAAACAAGTACTGGAACATGATGAATTCAGAAAAGGAAAAATTACAACCCATTTCATTAATAACTACTTCCAGGATCTAACAATTACAAAAAAAGGCTTACCCTTAGAAGCAATTATTGCACTTGCAGTATACGACTCCATGCATACAAAATCCCAAGAACTAGTCCGTTACAAAGAAATAGATCCTCATTCACCCTGGAAACATGTCGGCCGATGGAGAGTCGGAGGAAGGGGGCTGTAAAACTATGTTTATCAACTATGAACATGAAAACCATGTATACAACGTAACAATAGAACGCAGAGACCATCATTACTTTGTCACCTATAATAACACAGAATACAAGGTTAAAGTAGAGGAAACAAAACCAGGTCAACTAAAAATCAAACTAGGAGATCATATCATTAAATCAATTATAACCGAGGGAGACAAAGAAAAATATGTTTTTGTCGATGGAAACGTATACAAGGTTAAACCCGTAGAACTAACAGGAACAAAAACAACTAAGAAAAAACAAGAAGGCAATCTTAATTCACCGATCTCGGGCAAAGTTGTAAATGTAAAAGTAAAAAAAGGTGACAATGTTAAAAAAGGAGACGTCCTCATGGTGATTGAAGCCATGAAAATGGAATATCTAATACGTGCTCCATTTGATGGTAAAATCGAAAAAGTAAATTTCAAGGAAAAAGATCAAATCGAAATTGGTGAAAACACAGTTGACTTAACCAAAAAATAGAGGTTGAATATTTATGGAAGCTATTGAAAGTAATATTGAAACAAGCGATAAAGATTACAAGGAGAATTATAAACATTATGAACTACTTGTAAAGGATCTTAAGGAAAAAATCTCTGTTGCTCAGAAGGGTGGCGGAGAGGAAAAAATCAAGCTTCATAAATCACGTAATAAAATGCTAGCTCGTGAACGTATCGACATCCTATTGGACCCTGATACACCATTTATGGAATTTAACACTCTTGCAGGTTTCGGCATGTATGACAATAAAGCCCCCTGCGCAGGTATCGTCACAGGTATCGGTATTATTCATGGCCGCGAGGTGGTAATAGTTGCTAATGATGCAACAGTTACTGGTGGTACTTATTATCCTATGACTGTTAAAAAACATCTTCGTGCTCAAGAGATTGCTATGGAGAACAACCTTCCATGTATCTATCTTGTTGATAGTGGCGGTGCTTTTTTACCTAAACAGGATGAAGTATTTCCAGATCGTGAACATTTCGGCCGGATATTCTATAACCAAGCAGTTATGAGCTCCAGGGGTATTCCTCAGATTTCATCGGTCATGGGTAGCTGTACAGCGGGTGGTGCTTATGTTCCCGCTATGAGTGATGAAACAGTTATTGTGAAAGGTACTGGCACAATTTTTCTAGGCGGACCACCACTTGTTAAGGCTGCTACTGGTGAGGAGGTAACCGCTGAGGATCTTGGTGGTGCTGATGTTCACTGTCGTGAAAGCGGTGTTAGTGATCATTATGCACATGATGACAAAGAAGCCATTCAGATGACAAGAAATATCGTGGAGAATCTAAATAGACCTGAAAAAACACATCTTGACATCAAGAAACCAGAGGACCCAGCGTATGACATCAAAGAAATCTATGGTGTAATCTCTAAAAACCCGCGTAAACCTTTTGAAGTAAGGGAGATAATCGCTCGTATTATTGATGGATCAAAGTTTCATGAATTCAAAGCATTATATGGTCAGACTATTGTTTGTGGTTTCGCCAGGATAATGGGCTACCCTGTGGGCATTCTGGCAAATAATGGTGTTTTATTTAGTGAATCTGCGATAAAAGGAACACATTTTATTGAAATGTGTTGTCAACGAAAAATACCTCTTGTTTTTTTACAGAATATCACTGGTTTCATGGTTGGAAGTAAGTATGAAGCTGGCGGTATTGCTAAGGATGGTGCAAAGATGGTCAACGCGGTGGCAACAGCTAATGTTCCACGTTTTACTGTGATCATTGGTGGTTCTTTTGGTGCTGGTAACTATGGTATGTGCGGTCGTGCTTATCAGCCTCGTCAGCTTTGGATGTGGCCTAATGCTCGTATTAGTGTTATGGGTGGTGAGCAGGCTGCAAATGTGTTGCTAACAGTTAAAAAAGATCAGCTGTGGCGTCAGGGTAAAGAACTGACGAAAGAAGAAGAAAAAAAGATTACTGAGCCTATTCTTAAAAAATATGAAACAGAAGGTAACCCATATTACAGTACTGCTCGTATTTGGGATGATGGCATTATTGATCCGGTTGATACCCGCATGGTTCTTGGCCTAGGTATTTCTGCTTCGTTGAATGCATCTATCCCCGACTGGAGACCTGGTGTTTTCAGGATGTAAACAAAAAAGTTTATATGGTTATTAGTCTCTGTAACGCCTTGTATCCAGATACCGCATCTTTTTCATCTACAACAAATATCATTTCTAGATCTATTGATATGATTTCTATTATGTTGATGCTTTCCCATGCAAAATTCCGTACTATTTGGAATAATACTCCAGGTGTTGCAACTAATCTTTTGTCAATTGAAAAAGCTAGTGCTACTAGGTTTTCTTTGATTTCTACGATTTTTTCAGTCATTAGGAATCTTAAAATATGATCTTTATATCTCTCATTTGTGATAATACTTACAGTGTTTCTTCCGTAAACAATGTGAAGTATGTCCCCGTTTTCAAAGTGTATGACATCATAAATTCTTTTAAGTTTATCAAAAAGGTTTGGTGTTTTTTGTACTCCTATATCTATAATATTTGTTTTTAGATTTACTTCTGAGTTGTCGGTTGTAAATCTAATATCTTTGAATCTTATGTTCATTCTTTCTGCGTATCTTCGAAGTGCTGCTACTATCGCATAGTGCGCTACTTCTTTTTTAAGTTCTTTTTCTATTTCTGGTTTTAGTCGTTTTGCTATTGATCCATACGAGGCTATCCTTTTACCAATTGCTTCTTGCAGATAGATTTTTTCGTCTACCATCTTGGTTACAATGTGGCTTACTGTGACCATTTTTTCATCACAGTTGTATTATTATAATAATCGTCATATATAAATCTTATTGTTCAAATTTATACCGATTGAGTCAAAAATTGTTATAAATCATAACATTCAGTATTTATTTTAACAAATCCTGTTTTAATAGTAGTTAAAAAAACAAAAGATAAATATCCCAAAACAAATTCACAATAACTAAGATAGATGAGGAAACATGAGAGACAAAATTCTACAAGAAGTCATCGAATGGTGTGAAAAACAAGAAGAAAAACCAAACCTAGACATGGAAAACTTCGTTGACATGGTAATAGACAAAACATCAAGCTATCTATTAGAAAGAATTAAAACAGAACTCAAAAACGAATTCGAAACAGGAAACCTAAAACATGGACTCACCATCTCAAATGATTACTACCTTTATCTAAAAATGAAAGATCTAAAAAACGGTTTTGTAAAACAAGAAAAAGACGAAGATTTCACAGAAAACGATGAAATAAAAGAAAAAAAATAAATTAATTATTTTCTTAACTCCCGCCTAAGTATTTTTCCAGAGATAGTTTTTGGAAGCTCCTCAACATATTCAACAATCCGAGGATACTTATACGGAGCCGTTGTTTTTTTCACATGATCCTGCAATTCCTTAGTTAACTCCTCTGATGGTTTATACTTCTTGGTAAGTACTATCACAGCTTTAACAACAATACCACGAACTCCTTTAGGATCAGGAGCTCCTACAACTGCACATTCAGCAACAGCTGGATGCTCAATAAGAGCAGATTCAACCTCAAATGGACCAATACGATAACCAGAAGATTTTATAACATCATCATCACGACCGACGAACCAGAAATAACCATCCTCATCCTTATAACCACGATCACCAGTGTAATAATAATCGCCACGGAAAGATTTGTTCATTATTTCAGGATCCTTCCAATATTCTTTAAAAAGCCCTGGAGGACGACAGTCTCCAAGATAGATTGCAATATTTCCCTCTTCACCTGATGGTAGTTCTTTCCCATTATCATCAACAATTCTTACATCATGACCGGGTGTTGGCTTACCAACAGAACCATATTTAATAGGCATAAATGGATAGTTGGAGAGCATACATACTGTCTCTGTTTGTCCGTAGAAATCATAAATTTCTAGATTAAATGCATCCTTCCAAACCCTTATTATCTCAGGGTTTAACGGTTCTCCAGCGCTCATAGAATGACGTAGTTTAAGATTATATTTTTTTAGATCCATCTGAATTAGCATTCGGTATACCGTTGGAGGTGCACAAAAAGTTGTTACTCCATATTTTGCCATAGCTTTAAGAAGACCATCTGGGTCAAAACGACCCGGTGTCTCCCATTGTATGACAGCGGCGCCAACGATCATTTGACCGAAAAGTTTACCCCATGCTGCCTTAGCCCAACCTGTCTCGGATATAGTCCAATGTAGATCACATTTAGTTAACGCTTGAGCAAAACGAGCAGTAACCTCATGACCTAAGGGGTAGCTATGTGTGTGAAGAACCATTTTTGGATGACCCGTGGTCCCTGATGTGAAATAAATCAGCATGGGATCAGAGGATCTGGTTTTTCCAATGTCACTTTGAGAAAGCCCATTAGGAGCCTTGTTAACCTCTTCTTCGAAGTTTATCCATCCTTTTCTTTTACCGTTTACCATCATTAAATGTTTCAGAGAGGGGCATTTCTTTTTTATTTGTTCAACGCTTTCAGCATGATCCATATCAGTCAGAACCATGCAGGCCTCTGCACGGTTAACACGATATTCAACATCTTTAGGAGTTAGAAGCACTGTTCCAGGCATTGGTACAACACCTAGCTTAAACATGCCGATTAATGCTATATACCATTCAGGTACGCTTTGAAGTATGACTAGTACGCGGTCGCCTTTTTTAATTCCTATTCTTCTTAAAGCATTGGCAAATTTGTTGGATTGTATTTTTAGATCATAGAAGGTATGATATCGGTCTCTTTTCCCGGTGCGGTCGATGGAGATCAATGCTAGTTTTGTGCGGTCTTCTGCCCATTGGTCAACAACGTCGAAACCAAAATTGTAATATTTGGGTATATCCCATTTGAAGTTTTTGTACATTACGTTGTATCTGTCTTTTTTTTGGATTTGTTTTTTTTCAGTCATAAAAAAATTTTCCCCCTTCAATTATTTTTTTTTATAGTCCTAATTGTTTTGCTATTACCATTCTTTGGACTTCTGATGTTCCTTCGCCTATTTCACATAGTTTTATGTCACGGAAGTATCGTTCTACTGGGTATTCTCTTGTGTAACCGTATCCTCCAAATATTTGTATAGCATTTCGTGTTGCACGCATTGCTATTTCACTTCCGAAGAGTTTAGCCATTGATGCTTCTTTGGTGAAACGGATGTTTTGATCCTCTAGAAATGCCGCTCGGTATACTAGTAGTCTTGCTGCTTCTATTTGTGTTGCCATGTCGGCTATCATCCATTGTATTGCTTGAAATTTTCCTATGGGTCTTCCGAATTGTTGTCTTTGTTGCGCATATTCAATGCTGTCTTCTAATGCGGCTTGGGCTATTCCCACGCTCATTGCGCCTATTGCCGTTCGACCTCGGTCTAGTATGTTCATGGCTCCTATGAAACCCAGGTTTTTTTCTCCGAGCAGGTTTTCTTTTGGAACACGGCAGTCTTCAAATATGAGTTCAGCTGTGTGACTTCCTCGTAGCCCTAGTTTGTCCTCTAGTTGTCCAATTTTGAAACCCTTGGTGTCTTTTTCTACGAGTATCGCGCTTATGCCCTTGGCTCCTTTTTCTTTATCTGTTTTACTCATTACTATTACAACATCGGCTAGGTCACCGGTTGTTATGAATTGTTTTGTTCCATTGATGACCCATTCATCCTTATCTAGGACTGCTGTTGTTTGTGCACCTGCCGCATCTGAACCTGAGTTGGGCTCCGTTAGCGCCCAGGCTACAAAGCCTTCGCCGCTACATAACGTGGGTAGGTATTTTTTTCTTTGTTCCTCTGTTCCATGTTCATATATATGGCCAATACCTAGTGAGTTATGTGCCTCGACTGTTATACCTGTCGACCCGCATACACGGGATATTTCTTCAAGGGCCATCATATAGCTTATACGGTCGATTCCTGCTCCACCGTATTTCTGGGGAACTGTCATTCCCATGAGGCCCATTTGTCCCATTTTTTTATAGAGTTCTTTTGAGAAATGTTCCTCCTGGTCTATTTTTGATGCTATGGGTTTGATATTTTTTTCACAGAATTCTCTTATGGTTTTTTGGAATAGTTTTTGTTCTTCGGTAAGTGTAAAATCCAAAGTTGATCACCAAATCTGGGATATGCTAATCCTTCAAAAAGTTTTAGTTAAAATAATCGTCATGAGTCGAAAAAAAATAGTTTTATAGGAATAGGTTGAATATGTATCCTAGGATTAGTATTTGTGGTACTGTAATTATTGGTATCCATAATGCTGCTTTTTTTCCTATGTTATGCCAGATTAGTCCTATTTCTGTGTAGTCTGTGGCTACTCCGGCCATTAGGAATGTGAAACTGTTTCCGAATGCTCCGGTTCTGCTGTATATTTCAAAAGCAAGAGGTGAGCTTCCTTCTGAGCAGACTTCTATTATTGTTGCGAAAATGAGTGTTACTGCTAGTCCTAGTATTGATGGTCCCATGTATTGCACGAATAGGTGTTGTGGCACGTATGCTCGGGCGAGTGCTGCCATTATCATTCCTATGATTAGCCACCATAGTACCATTTTTGTGAGTGCCCATGATCCTTTGAATGTGCCAATTAATGCATGTTTTATGTTTGTTGCTGTGTACTGGTAGTTTTTGATTCGTTTTTTTATGTCTTGTGTTATTGAGAAATCTGTTAGTATAGGTTTGTCTTCTCCGTGTTTGCATTTATCGCATTCTACCCATCCTTTGCGTTCTAGTTTTTGGAATATTAGTCCTGTGGTTAGTGCTATTATTAGTGCTGATATTACTATGAGCATGGCTTTGATTCCGAAGAATCCGAAGAGTAGTACGGTTATGGGTAGGTTTGCCCATGGGCTGGCTAGTAGGAATGCTACGACTGCGGATGTGCTTGCTCCTTTCCGATAGAGTTCTATTGCTATAGCTAGTATGCCATGTGAGCATGCGCTCATTAGAAATCCGAAGATTATGGAGTAGATTATGGTTTTTTTCTGGTGTCTGGATAGATATTTTTCTATGTATGTTCGTGGTATGAAGTATTCTATGATCCCTCCTATCAGGAATCCTATGAGTATTGCCCACCATATTAGTAGTAAGTAGTCTTTGAATGCATCGAAGAATGGTCTGAATGGTGGGTAAAAATATCCTATTAGAAGTAGTATTAGTGTTACAAGTGTTACTATGAAGATTTTTTCTTTGTACCATGATGTGCCTTTTTTTGTTGAGCAGCTGGGGCAGTATTGTTTTTCTGGTTTTATGTTGTGTTGTTGTTCATATTTTTTGATGCAGTGTTCACTGCAGAAGTAGTGTCCATGTGCAGGTATGGTTCCTTTCATCCCGCATATCGGGTCGGTTTTATCCATTTTAAAAAAAGGTATATGTTTTTTTTATTTCAATATTTTTCCTGTTTCCATGTACCATAGGTATAGGTCTAGTTCTGCTAGTGTGAGATTAGTTTTTTTTGCTATTTGTTTTAGTTGTTTTTCTATTTCTAGGTATTTGTTTTTTGTTAGTGTTTTTGGTCTTGTTATTATTCCATGGTTTGAAAGAATGTCTATAATGTGGAAGTCTATTATTGCGTAGTCATCTAAGCCTATGTTTCTTAGAAAATGGCTGCTTTCTTTGTATCCTAATCCTTTGATGTTTTGTACCATCCATTCTCTTATTTTGTTTCGATCGTGGAATTGCACTATTTGGCTTAGTTGTTCTTTGCATTTTTGTGATTCTTTTATGTATTGTGCTCTGATTTTTGGGAATCTGTGTCCGTATTGTTTAAGTTTTTTTTCTATTCGTTCTTGGTTGTCTGTTAGGAAGCATTGTCCTATTTCGTTTTGTATTTCGATAGTTTTTTCTGCGTTGTAGTTGGCTGTGAGTATACAGAAGCACATTTCTTGGAATAGTTCATTGTTTGATTTTTTATTTATGTTCTTGAATTCTTGTATTTTTTGATCTACTTGTTTTTTTACTTGTGTTTGTTTGAGTTTTTCTATATAGTTTATTAATTGTTCCATGTTTTTCATCTACGTTTTTTGGTGTGTGTTGTTTCTTGTAAAAAAGGATGGGAGGGGGGAAGCAAAGTGTAGGAGAACTTTTTTAAAAATTCGAGGAGAGGAGGAAAGGGATGGGATGTTCATAAAGATGGGTTCTCCTTTTTGCACCCCCGCTTTGTTAGTCTAATTTTTTAGTTTTTTTTACCACCTCTGTTGGTAAAATTTTATGATACTTTTGTTACATATACCATCCAATTAACAATCGTTAACAATTCACCAGTATTTAAAATTTTCGCTTTAAAAAAATTTTTATGAAACAAAAATAACAAAAATATCCAAAACAAAAAATACAAAAAAATTCCCCTGTAGAAATAAAATAAACAATCGTTAATTATAAGTACGCTGTTAAACATTCACATATATGAAACGTACTACCTGCGAATTTATGATGTGGAACGGGTTGCCCGTAATACGGAAAGGAATCGCAGAGAGTATGATAAACGATTTCGGCCTAAATCAGAAAGAAACCGCAGAAAAACTAGGAATAACACCAGCAGCAGTATGCCAATATGTATCAAAAAAACGTGGGCGAATCGAATTAACAGATCAGCATGTTTTAGGAGAAATCAGAATATCAGCAGAAAACATAATTAACAACGGCGGTAACCATGTTTTAAAAGAAACATGCAGGATTTGTAAACTCCTAAGAAGTAGCAACCAATTTGAGTTGATCTGCCCAGGATGCGATGAATAAAAAAAACTTTGCTTTAAAATAGAATACTGTTCTTATCGAGATGAAAAACTTCTACCATACGATTAGGATGATATGACATTTTAGCCCTCCGGAGACCCGGGAGATTCATGTCAGATTCCCTATTAATGTATTTAACTTGCTTCTGCAATATTTTTGCTGTTTCCTGATTAATTGCCTTATAAATCCCATCATAATCTGGTGATCCTTTTTCATAATGAACCACTGCTGTGTCAGGGTTCATTTTTTCAAAAACAGAAATCGCCTCAATCTCATTCTTTATCCTGATTGCAATACCCGATAATCCTAGTTCAAAGAAATGATCCATGGAAAAGAGTACCGCCTTTTTTTCGTTTTCAAGTATAGGATCTGACTCGCAATCCTTCCAGAGACACCACCGGTGCAGAAACTCCTGTGTTTCATCAATATTGTTTTCATCTATGTTTTCAACGGTGTAAACATTATTATTTTTGAATTTGTTCAGACGATTACGGATTTTACTATACGCTGAGCCGGTGAGTTCTGCAAGATTAGATGCCTGGTAAACATAATCAAAGAAATCCCGATGAGGATAAAATATTAAATCGGGGTAGTTTTGTTCCATCCACAACTTTGTTTCTTGGTCTATCATTCCAAAGGCGTACTCGGTTTTTTGTTGTTTTGCTAGTTGTAAAACCTGGTCGAATACTTCTTTATTTCGTTCACCAATTGGAGGGCGAAACCTTATTTGGTTTTCTATCTGACTCATAAGGATTATATTATCCTCCAATATCATGTACTGGTATCTACTGTATTCCATCCAGCTTATTAGTGTGGTGAAAACATAGTCGCTATGCGTTGGCGGGTATTGTTCATATTGTTCATCAAAAATTGTTTTATCATCAAGTGTTAATGTTTTGAAATTTTCAAGTTTTAACATTTTGTTTTTCCTCTGTTTCATAGAGCATTGGGACATATTTTTCCATTTTTTTAAACCCGATTTTTTTGTAGAATTCATCCTGGTTTGGCTCTGCTATGAGTCCTATCCAATGAAGGTTTTGTGATTTGCAGTGTTCTAGTAATGTTTTTACTAGTTGTTTTCCGTATCCTTTGTTTCTATATTCTGGTAATATCACTAGATCCTGGATGTATGCATCTGATACCTTGTCGGATATTATTCGTCCCATGCCTATGGTTTGTTTTGTTTTTTTATGTATTACTACTGCGAAGGCGTAGCTTTGCCTTATGAGTTGTTGTATCCCTGATTTTTTGTAGTGTGGTTTCCACCATCCACCTGCCTGGTATAGTTTGATTATGTCGTCTTCTGGCCATTTTTTTACTATTTTGATTTCTATTTGTTCCATAAATTTTTTTCTCCATTTGTTTTATGGTGCTGTGAAGAACATGGTGAACAGGTAGATCATTAGCGGTATAGATATTAGGCTTGTTATGAAGCTTGCCACGATGTATTGGTTCACTACTGCCCGGTTTCCTCCTGCTCTTTCTGTGACTAGTGGTACTGCGGTGACTGGTGGTACCGCGCTTTGTATGATTAATATGAGCGCTATGTGATAGGATATGTTTGGTAATAGGTAGATTATTATTCCTAGGAATATTAGTGGGAATACGAAGTTTTTGATGGCTACAAATTTTATTATTTCCAATGTTTGTATTTTTCCTTTTTTCTTGAAATCATTGTATATGTTTCCTCCTAGTATCAGCATGATTAGTGGTATGGTCATTGCTCCTAGCAGTATGAATATTCTCGTGATGAAATCTGGTATGTGATCTTGTATTCCTATGGTTGTTATTATGAGTGCAATAATTGTCATTATTAGCACGGGGTGTATGATTTTTCTCCAGTTGATCCGTGTTTTTGTTTTGTTTTTGAAGAAGAACTGGTACGTGCCAAAGAAAAGTGGCGCGTAGAATATTGTGAAGAAAAACAGGTATACTAGGTATTGTGGTTGATCTGGGTACAGGCCTGCTAGTATTGCTAGTGGGAAGAATATCGCATTTTGAAATAGGAGGCTTAATGCGAACTCCCGGCGGTATTGTTTCTTTGATATGAACATGAACATACTGGTGAGCCCTGCAGCTATTAATGTGAAAAACATCCACCAGAGAGGCATCTGCCACCAGTCCGGGTAATCAGTGGGTGAAAATGTTGTTATTATCCTTGCGAATATCAGACTGGGTAATGCTATCTCAAGGGCGAGTGGTGATAGTATGCTTAGTATGTTTCCGGGTAGTATTCCTTTTTTGATGATGTAGAAACCTAGTAGTCCTATCCCTAGTAGTACTGCTACTGATTCAAATGTTGTAATGATTAAATCCAATTTCTACCTCCAACCAACAAGGGGTGTATGTTTTTTTGGTTTTTTACAATTAACTATAAAACCACGAAATAGTATACCAAATCTAGCTTGGGAGGTTTGAAACATTTGACTGAATCTATTAGTATACTGGAACTTATGGTTAAGGATCATTGTAAAATTGAGAAATTGATTGATGATCTTGAAAAGAAATCAAAGATGGATTTTGATGCAATGCAGGAGTCTTTTAATAAGTTTGAATGGGAGCTTGAAAAACATATTTTCACTGAGGAGAAAGCGATATTCACAAATTATAGTCCTGAGGATGTGACAGAGGGATATCGTATGCTACCTGAACTTACTGAGCAGCATAATTTTATTGTTAACAAGTTGAATAACTGGCGTGATGATATACGACGTCGTAAGATGCTTACTGATGTTTATAGTTTCAAGGAGTTCCTTGTGAACCATCGACGTTTTGAGGAGGAAAAAGTGTATCCACGTCTTGATCAGTCGTTAAGCGATGAAGAGAAACGTCATATTGTTGCTAAGATCAATGAAATGGTATGAAAAGGTGGGATTTTTTATGGAACGATCTTTTAAATGTGAAAAATGTGGTAAAACCATTAATGTCTCTGATGATAGTATTCCTAGTTGCTGTGGTAAACCTATGAAACAATTAGATTTGGATGTTTGTCTGCAACCGGCACATGCTGAGCATACACGTCCTATGGAAGATGAAGAACCTTGTGATGATGGACGAGCAGGATAGAATAATTATTTATTTCTTTTTAGGAGGTCTTCTTTCAGGTATTGGCCCCGCCTGTTTTTTACCATCTTTTATCTCCTGTGAGACATAAAGAGCGCAATAACAGGAGCCATATTCTTTAACATCTGGGTCTCTATAAACACATGGGCAAATTATATCCTTGTCTTCCTCTCTTTTTCCTGATGCAAGTCGGCATGGACAAGCCCAGTAACCATATCTTTTTTGATTTACAAGAAGACCTTTAATCAAACTTTTTGTAAAATCAATATCCGGGTTTAGATGATAACCATGTGATTCAGCATATTTATCAAGTCTTTCAAAGACACGGTCAACATCTTGTTCTGAAATATCATCCATTTAACCTATCACCTCACGTATATCATCTTCTTTAAAACCAATTATGCATTTATCATTAATCACTAGCGTGGGAAAACTACAACGAGGATTCCATTTTTCAACCTCGTTCATGGTTTTATCCTTATCAACACCCTCCAGTAGATCAACAAATATATAATTAAATTCAACGCCAAGGTCGCTTAGAAGTTGTTTGGTTTTTTTACACCAGACACAGGTACTTAGAGCATATAGCATGATTTTTCCGTTGTCTTTTCCTTTTACATGCTCGACTTTACTCATCTCTTTTAACCTCCTTTATATTTGTTATAAAAAACAAAATCCTTTAGTGGTTTTCTTTTTGGTCTTTTTTTCTCGGCTTCTACCTGCTTCTCAGAAAGAATAGGACTTATTTTTTCTGAATGTTTACCAACGATAACCAATGTTATTACATCGACGTCATCAGGTATTCCTAGTATTGCTCGTGTTTTTTTGGGGCTGTAACCAGCGATTGGATGTGCAACAAGTCCTAGCTCTGTCGCACGTAGTATCATCGCCTCTGTTGCCATGCCTATGTCAAATCGATAATAAACACGGTCATAAATCACGCAGTCATCTTGTTTCCTTCCAAGTACAACTATTATCATGGATGCTTTTTGTGCCCATTCATTACCCTGGCTCAAAGCTTCATGCATCTGTTTCAACATGTTTTTTTCATATACGAACACATATTGCCATGGTTGATTATTGAAACAGGAAGCGGTTATCTGTGGGCATCCTGCTAAATCATCAATTAGTTCTTTTGTTATTTTCACTGGTTCAAGTGAGCGAAACGCTCTCCTATTTTGTATTGCTTCTTTAACATCCATAATATCATGCGTAACCTGTGATATCAGGGGCATTCCATGTTGTTTTTTCTATGCATTCAGGACCATTTATCAGTGATTCCTCAACTGCCTTTTTCAACGAAGCGGGATATATTGCTCCAACGAGTTCCTGAACAGGTTTTCCATTGCAGAAAAACTTGAACGTTGGAGTACCCATAACACCATAACGACTAGCTGTCGTTGGGTTGTTCATCACGTTAAGTCTTCCAAATATTACTTTTCCTTCAAACTCTTTAGCGTATTCATAGAAATGTGGTTCCATCTGTTTACAATAGGAGCACATTTCACTGTAGAACATTACAACAATAGATTTATTATTTTTTTCAACATTTTGTTCCCAGTTTGTATCATTCAACTCAATAACGTTTTCTTCATTCATATATCTCAACTTCCTAAATTTTTTTTTAGCTTAATAAACCTTGTATAATCAGGTCTGTAGCGTCCTCCTCATTTAAACCCCGTGCCATAATGGTTTGAAGCTGTTTTGAATCAACGCTACCCAGTGAGGCCTCATGGGTGATATGTGCCTTAGAATTGTTCACCTCTACGATTGGTACAGCGCTTACAATTCCATCATCCTGTATTATTTCTGTGCAGTCAACATGACCTCGAGCAAATGATCCGGAAGCAGTAATTTTGTTGTAAACCTCAGCTTTGGCTTTATCACGAACAGCAACCCTTGAGGTTAACACTCCCCGTGAATGATCCCCGTTTAGATGACCGGTCTCTCTGATTATTATTTTATCATCTTTTTTTGCATTTATTCGAGCCATCATTTCGAGGATACTTTTATGTTCGCAGAATGTTTCATAATCAATATCTATAACACCTGCTCTGCCTTTCAGCAGTTCAAACTCTGAACGAAATTTTGCACCCTCACCAAGATGTATTTTTGCTTTTGGTATAACCTTTACACCACCAGAGGTACCATGGATATGTCTTTCAAAATATGAATAAGAAGCATTTTTTCCAACTTTGATCTCTGCATCCATGATATGCTGCACATTAGTAGCATTTGGAAAAGCACAATGAGCAATGATTCCAACACTAGAGTTTTCACCAATAGTGATATCCATGACAAGATGCTGAATACCAGATCGTGGTATCATCCCAAAGCACATATGAACAGGCATTTCAATAACAGCATCCCTGTCAACATGTATATCCACCTTTATCTTGTCCTTCAATTCTTTAATATCAACATTCAAACCCTTGACTAAACGAGACCCAACAACTTTATGATGATGGATAAAAAGATGAGCAATATTTTTATTTTTGAAAATATCACCCACACCAGCAACCTTTGAAAGATCCATCATGTAATCAGTCAAGTTTTATCTCCTCCAGCCGTGGTTCATTTTTATGTGGACAAGGAATACATTTATTCTCAAAATATGGTATAATTTTTGATGCAACTGCTTTTTCCACGATCTCACCATGACACATGAGAAAAGCATGATCCGCCTGTCTGAGAACAGCCAGACTATGAGTTATGAGCAGAACCGTAGTTCCTTTCTTTTTTAGATCCTTGATGACCTCGAACATTTTCTCCAAAGTAGCCACGTCTATGCCTGAATCTGGTTCATCAAGCATGATAAGATCAGGATCCATAGTGAGAATAGATGCTAACTCTATTTTTTTTCGTTCACCACCTGAGAGGGTTCGATCTACAGCACGGTTAAGATATTCATCTGGTTCTAATCCTACCTGTTTCAGACATTTGGATAAATATTTTTCAGATTGTTTTCTTGCACCAGCAAGTAAAAAATCTTTTACAAGAAGACCTTCGAAACGAGCAGGCTCCTGCCATCCAAACGTTATACCAAGTCGTGCTCGTTCATCAATACCCAGATTGTTTATCATTTTGTCCTTGAACTTAATAGTCCCAGTGAGATCACGGTAACCCTCAAGACCCATAACCGTGGAAGCCAGTGTTGATTTCCCTGCACCATTAGGACCCACTATTGCATGAACATGGCCTTCCCAGACATCAAGATTTATATCATGAAGGATTTGTTTACCATTTAGATTAAGACTAAGATTTTTTATCTCAAGTATACCCATTACTTATTACTCCTCAAGGGGTTGGAAGAATAAACTAGATTTTAACTCTTCCAAAGACCATGGATGTTACAATACTCACGGGCGGTTATTTTATCTGCTTTTACGCTGAATTTTGCTTGTGGTTTATCACCAGGTTTAAGGAACTTCCTATAAGATGTACCATCAGCCATTACCTGAATCCATTCAATGTAATGTTTCTCCATCATAGGGTGATCCTCATTCTGACCAACCTTGACAATGACTCCATCATCTGTTTTTTCAATATACGGTACATGTTTTTCTACACTGGAATCCTTTGTTTGTTCCTCCATGAGTTTCATTTCTTCACCACAACATACAAGAGCACCTACACCCTCATGAAGTACTTCGACAACATTTCCACATATCTCACATTTATATATTCCTTTTAATTTCGCCATATTTTTTTTCACCTCACACTAATATTAGTATGGCTCTGTCCAGACCTCATAATAACTTTGTGGATGTTGGCAAGCTGGGCAAACCTTTGGTGGTTCTTTTCCCTCATGTATGTATCCACAGTTACGGCATTTCCATTTCACTATCTTGTCTTTTTTGAAAACTTTTTTGTTTTTCACATTTTCCAGAAGTTTCCTGTATCTTTTCTCATGGTATGCTTCTACCTCTGCTATTTCTTTGAAGCTATGAGCAACCATTGGGAATCCTTCTTTCTCTGCTGTTTTTGCGGAATCAGGATATAGTTTTCCCCATTCCATTTTTTCACCATCTGCCGCTGCTAGGAGGTTTTCCGCGGTTGTCCCAATCATTCCTGCTGGGTATGCTGCTTGTATTTCTACTTCTCCACCTTGCAGGTGTTTGAAAAATACTTCTGCGTGTTCTTTTTCATTGTCAGCAGTCTCCTGGAAGATTGCTGCTATTTGTTCATATCCTTCTTTTTTTGCTTTACTAGCAAAATATGTGTAACGGTTTCTAGCTTGACTTTCTCCAGCGAATGCTGCTAGAAGGTTTTTTTCAGTTTGTGTTCCTTTAAGACTTTTCATAAAAATTTTCCTCCTTTTTTATGGCCCTGCGTGTACCATTGGCCAGTAAACATCATCCTCTTCATATCTTTCCATGCTGTTTTTTTCTGTTTCAAGGATTTTATAATGCCCTATTTCCATGTCTGCGAAATATTTCAATGTGTTGTATATTTGACATCCTTCTTCAAATCGTTCTGCAAGTTTTTTATAGAAATCACTCGCGTTTTGTTCAACATTCATTGCGTTTTTTAAAAGCACACTCAGTGGCATATCCTCTGTTATTTGTATCCCAGGGAGTGGTATAGGTGTTTTATCTGGTAGTTTAAGTTTTTTATCAGGGTAATGATTTCTGTATATTTCTTCTATGAATTCTCTATGTTTTTCTTCTTCGTTTGCTAAGAATTGTAGCTTATCCTTCAGTAGTTCGTTTTTTGTTTTTTTCATCATTTTTGAGTATAGTTTGTTGCTTTCTTTTTCGCTTTTTATTGCTGTTAGGAGTAAATCTTCTAGGTCATAGTGTCCTAAATCCATCTTTTTTCCTCCTTAGTCGAGTAGTTTTTTTTCTCCTTTTATTTCTTGCAGTGGAGTAATATTTTGTGATGCTTCTAGGCATCCAAGGTATTCACCGTTTTTGTCTCTCAGTGCTAGATATTGAATTAAAATCTTGTTTTTCTCCTGGTTTTTTCCTATTGGTAGGTCAATCCAGAATTTTGCGGTGTCTCTTTTTCCTTGTTTCATTTCTGAAATGATTTGTTCTACCTTGTCTAGGCTTTTTGGTGGATGGCATTTTCGTACATCCCTGCCGAGTGCTGTTTCTGGTCTTTTGAATATACGTGTTTCATGTTTGTTCCATGCTAGTACTTCATCATCCTTGTTTAGTACTGAGAATTCTATGGGGATTGTTTCTAGTATTGCTTCCATTTCTTTTTCACTTGGTTTTCCAATCATAATTTTTTTTCTCCTTATTTTGTATCCTCAGCGTGTAGATCCAGATGATCTGTTTCTATTTCTACAAGTGCCCCAAAGAACTCTTTTAACCTTGGTTCTGTGGCCTCATCCTTGAATTTAGAGTAGGCTTTTATTGCTCGGTCCTCACGTTCGAATCCTTCTTGTGTGTTTGCTTTAGCATTAGCGTTACATGCTAGTTTTTCTAGTTCAGGTCTTGATATTTTAAGGAATTTTGATATTGCTGATGCGTGTTCTCTTTCTACTTTCATAAGTGCTTTGAACTTTGCAAGGCTGTAATGATCCTTTGCTTTGTCAGCCATGTTTTTCGCGCAGTCATAGAACGCTGCGTTGTCAAGTTCTAATTGTAGGGCTACTTGTAGGTTTTTCTTTGAAACATCTGTTAGTTGAACATTGAATTCATCAGGATTCCAGTCATCTGCTTCTACGAAATACTCTGTTTTTGCTCCGCAGAATGGACATCGTGTTGGTGGGTCAACCCCTATGTAGGGGTCGCCACATATTCTACATCTGTAGACTTTTACTTTTGCCATATTGTTTTACTCCTACTTTTTTTTGTTTTGGATTTTTTTATGACATAGCCACCAGTCATATCCCTCGTATTCTTTCAAACGTTTTTTTGCTGTGAACACATCTGTTGCTGGTGGGATTATAACACGGTCTTTGATGAGTTCGTTTTTCGGCCAGTTTGCTGGTATTGCTACACCATGTTTATCTGATATCTGGAAGCCTTTTATCATTCTCAGGAACTCGTCCATGTTACGCCCTAGTTCCTGTGGATAATATAGTATTGCTCTGATGATTCCCTTGGGGTCTACCATGAATACTGCTCTTACCGTGCTTGAGCCTTTCCCAGGATGGATAAGGCCTAATGTATTTGCGACTTTTCCCG
>Ga0272441_10001021_pt1 | contig 60539 bp, 62 predicted proteins | sample SSMProp6N_FD_193582 | JGI IMG/M metagenome (GOLD analysis project Ga0272441, IMG submission 193582) | Marine sediment archaeal communities from Little Sippewissett salt marsh, Falmouth, MA, United States - SSM-Prop-6N | ecosystem: Environmental > Aquatic > Marine > Wetlands > Sediment ...
TTAGAAAGAAGCTAAACCTGCTTTTGGAAGTAATCCAAAAGCAGGTTTAGACAATTTAATCTGAGGTCGGCATTTTACTTTCATAGCGTCCACCACCATCTAAGGTCAGGTCCACCCCTGTAATCCATGAGGCGGCTTTACTCATTAAGAACATAATACCATAGGCGATGTCTTTGGGAAAACCCCGACGCTTCATCACTATGGAATTATTGATCTTATCGAGCATTTCCTGTGTAAATCCGGCTTCAAAGGTTGATTCGCCATTGTCAACCGACCCTATCATTGCAGTATTAAAACGAACCTTTGGGCCGCCTATTACGGCCATACTCCTGGCCATATTCAGCAAGGCCGCTTTGGCCGTACTGTATTCAATAAACTCCGGCGAAGGCGTATTCCCCACTCTTGAATTGGAGAATACTACGGATGCGTTTTCCTCTTTTTCGAGGTATGGCATGCAGAACTTCGTCAGGTTGTAGGCGCTTAACGTATTTAACTTATAGGACTTAACCATTTTCTCGGTATCAGACCCCCAGATCGGTGTGGCGGCTCCCCATCCTACGTTATTGACAAGACCGGAGATTTTCCCGAATTTCGCGACTACTTTATCCACGAGTTCTTTCAGTGCATTTTCATCGGTAGAATCTGCGACCAGGCCCATGGTTTGGTTCCCGGTTTTTTCCTCAATTTCGGCAGCTACTTTTTTTACGCGCTCCTCATTAATATCGGTAATGACGACATTGGCACCCAAGTTACCCAGCAGTTCAGCTAATGCACTGCCTATGGCACCGGCACCCCCGGTAATGATGATCACACGATCATCAAAACTGAATAAATCATTTAACAACTCTTCTTTTTTCATTTTTTCATGTATTTGGGTTTGAGAATATTTTAATCGAGGGTTTGGACCCCGCCTCCATTGACAAACATTACCTGTCCGCTAACCCATCCGGAGATAGGCGCAGCAAAGTACAGGATGGCACCCGCGATGTCTTCCACCTCTCCAAGCCGCTTGATCGGGGTCCCTGCCAACATTTTGGCTTCGATCTCAGGGGTGAGCACACTGGCCAGAGCGGCCGTTTTGGTAGCACCAGGCCCCACACAGTTCACCCGAATCCCAAAAGGACCGTAGTCGTGGGCCAGGTTGGCCGACATGTGGTTCATTGCCGCTTTTGAAGAAGCGTAAGCGCTCATGTTGGGGCTTTTGTTAATAGAGCCCATGGAGGTAATGTTGATAATGGAGCCATAACCGGCCTTTTTCATTTCCGGGGCACACAGCTGGCTGAGGCGCCAGGCGCTGAACAGGTTGAGGTCAAAGACCCACTTAAACCGGTCCAGGTCTATTTTAAAGGGATTCTCCCGGCCGCCTCCACCGCCGCCGGCATTGTTTACCAGGATTTCTATGCTCCCGAATTCATCTAATGCTGCCTTGACCACGTTTTGAAGGTCCTCGTCCTTGGTCACATTGCAGGCTACCGCGATGGCCTTGCCTCCATTGTCAATAATTTCATCCCGGACTTTTTCGGCATCCTCCAGCTTTAGGTCGGATACCACGATGTTAGCTCCAAAGGCAGCCATGGTTTCGCAAGCTCCTTTGCCAATTCCGTTCCCCCCACCGGTTACGATGGCGGTTTTGTTCTTTAAGTCGAAATATGATGTATAATCCATAGTGTAGAAATTTAAGTTTCCTAAAATAGGATTAAACAAGTAAATAAAAAAATAATTTTTTATATTAAATCGTTAAGAAAATGTTACCCGATATTGTCTGTTGATGACAGTCCATAATTACTCCAGTAAAACCTTTTTAATCAATGCATTATTAAATAAGTAATGCCTGATGAAGATGAAAAAGTTGAAGCTTGACTACGAGTATCTGACGGCAGACTCATTAAAAAGAAGTGCCACTATTCATCGTGATGGTTTCAAGAAAAGGATGTGATTGTCCTTTTAGGTATTCAGACCGAAAACCTGCCCATGTAGATACCCCAATTGTCTGGACAGCCTTTTCCAAATTTAGATAAGTATTCATACTGAGTCGTATTCCCTTACTCAGGACGCAATTGGCAAGGTCCTCTGTAGTAAATTGACTGCCTTTGTCCGTGTTGTTTTCCAACAGACGCGAGCGCCTGACATTACTATAAGTGGTAACTGGAACTTGGATTTTGGAATTTGCGAAAGAGGCAGGATTACCTTCGCTTCGCTCGGTTTTCCTGGCTATTCCCACCTGAAAATGCAAACCCAGCACCGCCCAAGGCGGTGCGGTTTTGTTTCCCGTGTCCCCTTACGAAAGCTAGCTTTCGACGGTTCCCCGAAAAACAAAACCCCGCAACATTTGTTGCGGGGTTTGCGAGTTAAGTGACCACGCCAGGATTCAAACCTGGAACCTTCTGAGCCGTAATCAGATGCGCTATTCAGTTGCGCCACGTGGCCGGAAATCAATTTCCCTCGTTAGAGGGCTGCAAATATATTTCTTTTTAGATTTAGGGCAAAATAACCAAGGCCTGATTTAAAGTGAATTTACGAGACTATATTGAGGAGGTGCCGGATTTTCCGGAGAAAGGGGTGAGTTTTAAGGACATAACCCCCCTGTTAGAGGATCCGGAAGCCTTTGCCCATGCCGCCCGGGCGCTAATGGATTTTACAGAAGGCCTGAGGATCGACAAAGTTGTGGGGATAGAAAGCCGGGGTTATTTTTTTGCCCCATTGCTGGCCTTCAGACTGGGGGCGGGTTTTATCCCGGCCCGTAAGCCGGGTAAATTGCCGCGGAAGACGCTAAGTCAGCGGTATGACCTGGAATACGGCAACGATGCCCTGGAAATTCACGAAGCCAGTATTTCCAAAGGAGACCGCGTTCTGATCCATGACGATGTGCTGGCTACCGGGGGCACCGCACGCGCCATGTGCCATCTCATTGAAAATCTGGGAGGGCATGTGGTGCAATGTAATTTCCTTATTGAGCTGAGTTTTTTAAACGGACGGGATAAACTTGAGGGTTTCCCTGTGAAGTCATTACTAGCCTACTAACCCAGCGCCCGGCTGGTGACGTAGTAACGCCAGCCAATCAGGGCCAGTTGCCACTTGCTGGCCTTGGATAAGTCCAGTTGTTTTTTGCTCAGGGAGGGGAGGAGCCATTTGTTCAGGCGGGCTATCCCCGTAAAGAACGCTTTTTCCATGGGGCAAATATACCATTCCGGTTCAAATTATATCTGTTTGAACCCTTCCCGGTCCCGGAATTGATTGGCGTAAACTAGTATTATGAATTGACCTGGGATACGCCCCTAACTTATACCATTAAATGAATACGAGGATCAGAGTGAGTAAAGTGTAGAGGATAAACTTGGCGATCGCAATCATGGTATACGTTTTAGGTTTAGCTTTTTTTATTAATTCGAGGGCAAAATAGCAGGTTTCCGCTCGTGCGGCCAAGGATTTTCGGTAAAAAGATTAGGATAGACTTCAGAATAGGAAGTATAAAAACCGAAAACATAGAAAACTGTCACTTTGTTTCCTTGGTATATGTTTTAATTAATAATTGCAAAATCATTTAAATACTACATATTAAAACAATTGTAGGGGCTTTTTGGACCCCTAACCTAATTTCAAGGGGGAAAAAGGGCATTTTACGCGTGTTTTATGCCGTTTTGGTTTTGCGACCACCATTAACGCCGGCCAGGGCAGGGGGCCGGTGCTATGGTTTTTCTGAGGATAAAGCGGTTCAATTAATCCACTGGCTGAGAGCGGTGCCGGATCACCCGCAGTATCTCATCCCTTTTTGGTCGTGATTTCGATAACGCCGTCCTTTGACTTCTTGCCATACTTTTCAACGGCCTTATTTCCTTTAAAGACATTGATCGATTCGATTTGGTCTGGTGAAAGAGCCTTCATCGTCTTTTCACTGGCTTTTTTACCATCGATAAAGATCAAAGGTTTTGCCCCATCCGTAGCAACAAAAATCGCATCATCCGAATCACCGGAGGTTTCGGAATCTATGATAACGGTCTTGACCCTGGTATCGGAATCCCCTTCGGTGTGCAATTCGATGATTTCGTTATCATCTGAGTTTATGCTTTTTGCAATAAAGACCTTCTTGCTCCCATCGGAGGTTTCACTGTCCTCAAGGATTTTAATGGTCATATTCTTGTCCTCGCCCAGCTTATGGACTTCGGATGCACTTACCGTCTTCCCATCCACGACAATGACCCGCTCGCCGTTCACCTCGCGAATTTCAATGGTCTTCGCATCCGCACCTTCAGAGTCGTACACCCAGGCGTTGTGATTGCCGGACCTACTGCTGAAATGTAACTCAGAGCCTTCCTCAATTTCGTGCAGGGCGGATACCTCCCCGATAGAAATACCCCCCTCTGTGGTGATGCGCAGCATCATCGGTTTGATGGGCTCTTCGGAATCTGAATTATAAGAGCCTGAAAAGGAATTTCCATTTTTGGAAGTGCCAATGACGTTTATGGAAATGTCAATGATTTCTCTGGCTTCATTGCGTACCGTCGTGTAGGAGAAGTCAATATCGTCCTTAGCCAGCTCATTTTTCATTTTTAATAACTGGGCGTCCGTAGTATTCTTATCGATGAGGTATTCTATTGATTTCGCATCCTGGGAGTGGGCCATGGAGGCGGGGCTTTCTTCCATGACATAGACGGTTTCCCGATTAAAGGCCATCAGGAATAGGGCCAGCATGGGAAGGATAAGCAGGTACTTTAACACATGAATGGATTTGGATTGATTGCGTTGTAACATAACTATTCGTTTTTTGATTAATGATTGATTGAAATGATTGACAAGGGGTGGGGAAGTCGGATTCCCCGAAACCTTTAACAAGGCATACTGGTATTCGCGGACTGAGGATAAATCGCGCACTGCCTGGGCATCCGCGAGGTATTCCAGATTTTGCTGAATGATTTTCTGGTACCACCATACCATCGGATTGATCCAGAGTATTATGGTCGTAAACCTGGCTAGCAGGATGTCCACAGAGTGTAACTGTTTCCCATGGGCTTTCTCGTGTTCGAGGACCAGTTCGAGTTCGGCCTGGTCATGCACCTGGGGGTTGTAGAAAATATACCTGAAAAAAGAGAAGGGTCCCTCTATATAGTTGGAGGGGATCAGGACATATCCTTCATGGGAGTATTTTTTTGCCTTTCGAATGATGGAGAATAATCCCTGGAGTTGTCTAAAAACCAGCCCCGTACAAATAAAGATCCCCGGCAGGTAGGCCCAAAGCACCATCCGTCTCCAGTCAATAGGAGGGGTTTCGGAAACGACCATTCCATTGACGGCAGGGCCTGCTTCCGCGGCAGTTGCCTGAATAAGAACTTCATCCTGAAAGGTTGCAAAGGGCAGGAGCAGGGCAGAGAGCAACCCCCCGAGTAGGAAAAATCGGTTTAAGGTAAAGAAAGTTTCGTTTTTAAGGAATATCTGATAGACGATCAGAAACAATGCCAATATGGCTGAGGCCTTGAGTATATAAACTTCCATTGGAGGGGTTATTTCTTTTTTTCAATAAGTTCGATGATCTCGCGGAGTTCATCCGCAGAGATTTTTTCTTCGCTTGCGAAATAGGACACCAGGCTTTTATAGGAATGATCAAAATAGTCGGCCACAGTTTCCCCAATAAATTCCTTCCGGTACGCCTCCCGGGTCACCACAGGGAAGTACCGGTGCGTATTCCCAAAGGCTTCATGTCCGACAAAACCTTTTTCTTCCAGGTTTCGCACCATGGTGGACAGGGTGTTATAATGGGGTTTGCGCATTCCTGGGAATGCCTCGAGGAGTTCCTTGACAAAAGCCTTTTGGAGCTTCCAAAGGAGTTTCATAATCTCCTCTTCCTTATTGGTTAAACGTTGCATCAGCTTTATTTTGGATCAAATGTAACCTAAAATATTAGTTATATAACTAAAAAAATAGTTAAAAAACTAAAAAAATAGTTACGGTTAATATTCCTAATGTTCCCGCCTATAGTATATTTGCCGAATCAATTTGGAAGGATGGACGTCTTTTTTCTGGTTCTCGGACTTATATTGCTTATTGCCGGAGGGGACTTTCTTCTGAAAGGATCCGTGGACCTTTCTCTGCGTTTATCCATCCCCAAGATCGTAGTTGGGATGACCGTGGTCTCCCTGGTTACCTCAGCACCCGAACTCATTGTGAGTCTGCAATCGGCTTTGCAGGGTTTTCCCGATCTCGCCCTTGGGAATGTGGTCGGATCCAATCTGGCAAACCTCGGGCTTGTTTTGGGAATCACGCTACTTATTGGGTCATTGGACATTCGAAGGAGTTTCTATTTTGTCGATTGGCCAGTGATGATGCTCGCCTCACTTCTTTTTTACTTTTTTATCGCTTCGGACGGAATGCTCGGACGGATCGAAGGTATTTTTATGGTAGTGGCCTTGTTCATTTTCCTGATCTACCTGCTGCGTTTTCAAAAACCGGCCGTCGCGGAGGTTCCTCAGGAATTTGTGAATGTACTCCCGTGGTATAAAACCATATTTTTCCTGGTTGTTGGCGGTGTGGCCCTATGGGGAGGGTCTGAAATATTGATATCCGGAGCCGTCGGCCTGGCCACTGACCTGGGTATCGGCGAACGCATCATCGGGATAACCCTGGTGTCCGTCGGGACGAGTATTCCGGAGTTGTCAGCTTCGGTTATGGCCATGATTCGAAAGGAAAAGGCAATATCTGTTGGGAATCTGATTGGTTCGAATATTTTTAATCTTCTTGCCGTCCTGGGCATTACGGCAATCATTTATCCGATTCACGTCATAGACGACCACCTGATAGACTCAGACCTGCTTTGGATGCTCGGAATCTCTTTTCTGGTGTTGCCGCTGGTGTTTTTTCCCAAAGGACAGCGTCTGAACTGGAAGGACGGTCTGATCCTTCTCGCGGTCTACGCCACCTTTTTATTCACTACTTTCTCATAAAAAAACCGCCGGAAAGTGTATGCCTTCCCGACGGTTTCAATATTTATTCAATAAGGTTTTCTCAGGCCTCCACTTCGATATTGGCGCTTTGGACCGTTTTGATTATCCGTGCCGCTACTTTATAAGGATCTGCATTGGATGCAGGACGCCTGTCCTCCAACCATCCTTTCCATCCTTTCTCCACGGTCAGGATCGGAATACGGATGGAAGCTCCCCGGTCGGAAATCCCAAAGCTGAATTCCTCAATGGACTGTGTTTCGTGAAGTCCTGTAAGGCGCTCGTCGTTAAACTCCCCATAAACCTCGATGTGTTCTTTGGTAACAGGTCGGAAAGCCTCACAAACTTTTTCGTAGATCTCCCGGGAACCACAGGTTCTCAACAGGTTATTCGAGAAATTGGCGTGCATCCCACTACCATTCCAATCCCCTTTGACCGGTTTTGGGTGGTATTCGATATAGTATCCGTAGTCTTCCGTCAGGCGATCCAGTAAATAACGGGCCACCCATACCTGGTCTCCGGCGTTCTTGGCTCCTTTGGCAAAAATCTGGAATTCCCATTGTCCACAGGCCACTTCCTGATTGATACCTTCAAAATTAAGTCCGGCCTGCAGGCAGTAATCGGCATGGCGTTCCACCAATTCCCGACCATGGGTATTGCGTCCGCCTACAGAACAGTAATAAAGACCCTGTGGCCCGGGATATCCACCGATTGGGAAGCCCAGGGGCAATTGGGTGTGGGAGTCCATAATAAAATACTCCTGCTCAAATCCGAACCAAAAATCATCGTCGGCATCCCCGTCAATGGTAGCCCTGGAGTTTGTGACATGTTCCGTTCCATCTGCATTCAGAACTTCGGTCATGACCAGGTATCCGTCTTCACGGGCAGGGTCCGGATAAATAGCTACTGGTTTCAGCAAAAGATCCGAAGATCCCCCTTCGGCTTGCTTGGTAGAGCTCCCGTCAAAAGACCATACCGGGCAGTCCTCCAGTTTTCCGCTGAAGTCCGTTTCAACTTTGGTCTTGCTTCTCAGGTTTGCAGTGGGGTGATATCCGTCTAACCAGATATACTCTAACTTCGATTTATTCATGCGTACAGGATTTAATTGATTTTTTTTGTGACCGTCAAAAATAGAATAATTATGTATTCGTTATACCTAAATGAGGGGGTAATTATCAAAAAAATCGATGTAATTATCAACACCCCCTTTATTTTGTGGGGGTATAGTCCCAAACTCGGTAATTTATAATAATTTTGTCGGCCAATACACCTTCACCTTATTCCTATTGTATCGCATATGAATCCACAGAGACAAAAGGCCGCGGCCGCAGACCCCGCCCATCGTTTAGAAATACCCCAAACCGTATTGCAGTCCGAGCGTTTCGGGCAGTCCGTATTTAACGAGGACCGCATGCGCAGATACCTGACGGGGCTCGCTTTTAACAGCGTGAAGGAAGCCAGCTATTCCGGTACTAAAATAGACCGCAAGATCGCCGATCAGGTAGCTGAAGGAATGAAGGCCTGGGCCATGACGATGGGGGCTACCCATTACACCCATTGGTTCCAGCCACTGACCGGATCAACGGCGGAAAAACACGATGCCTTCTTCGATCTGCTTCCCGATGGCAGGGCGATTGAGAAATTCGGTGGAAGTCAGCTGGTGCAACAGGAGCCCGATGCTTCCAGTTTCCCCAGCGGGGGGATTCGCAATACTTTTGAGGCCCGGGGATATACCGCCTGGGATCCTACTTCGCCTGCCTTTATTTACGGCAGTACCCTTTGCATCCCAACCGTTTTTGTCTCCTATACCGGGGAGGCGCTGGATAATAAAGCGCCTTTGCTCAGGGCCCTGAATGCAGTGGATGTGGCCGCAACGGCTGTGGCGCGGTATTTCGATAAAAATGTCAATAAGGTGATTGCCACCCTGGGCTGGGAACAGGAGTATTTCCTGGTGGACAGGGAACTGGCGCAATCGCGCCCGGACCTGATCCTCGCCGGGCGAACCCTCCTTGGGCAGGCTGCGGCCAAAGGCCAGCAGCTCGACGATCATTACTTTGGGGTGATCCCCCGGCGCGCCTTTCAGTTTATGCGGGACCTGGAACAGGAATGTATGCTCCTGGGTATTCCGGTGAAGACCCGCCACAATGAAGTTGCGCCCAACCAGTTTGAACTTGCCCCGGTTTTTGAAGAGGCCAACCTGGCGGTAGACCACAACCTGCTTTTGATGGATGTTATGGACAAGGTAGGCGAAAGGCATGGCCTGATGGTGCTCTTCCACGAAAAACCTTTTTCAGGTATTAATGGTTCGGGCAAGCACAACAACTGGTCCCTGAGTACCGATACGGGTACAAACCTCCTCAGCCCGGGTTCCACACCGATGAAGAACCTGCAATTCCTCACCTTTTTTATCACCACCCTTATGGCTGTAAACCGGTATGAAGAATTGCTGAGGTCCTCCATCGCTTCAGCGAGTAATGACCATCGCCTGGGTGCCAATGAGGCGCCCCCGGCTATATTTTCAATTTTTATAGGCACCCAGCTTACGGGGGTTCTCGATGAACTGGAAGGGGTCTCTAAAGGCCGGTTATCCCCTGAGGAAAAAACTGAGCTCAAGCTCAACGTGGTCGGTAAAATCCCGGAAATCCTCATGGATAATACAGACCGGAACCGCACCTCTCCTTTTGCATTTACGGGCAATAAATTTGAGATGCGGGGGGTGGGGTCCAAAACCAATTGCGCCAAGCCCATGACGGTACTCAATACCATAATGGCGCGGCAACTGGAGGAATTCAAAGTGGAGGTGGATACCCTGATTGAAAAGAAAAAGCTTCGGAAGGATGAAGCCATTTTCAATGTCCTGCGGGAATATATCAAGGCCAGCAAACGTATTCGCTTTGACGGGGATGGGTATAGTGCAGAGTGGAAAAAGGAAGCGGCCAGGCGAAAACTGAGTAACAATACCAATACGCCCGGAGCCCTGGAAGTCTTAACGGCCCCGGATACCCTGGAACTTTTTAATTCCATGGGAGTGCTCACAGAAACCGAGATTCGCGCCCGGCAGGAAGTAGAACTGGAAACCTATAGCCTGAATGTACAGATTGAAGGGCGGGTTATCGGTGAACTCGTCTATAACTATGTGATTCCTGCAGTGGTGGAGTACCAAAATCAGTTATTGCAAAATGTCTCAGGGTTAAAAGAGGTTTTCGGTGTTGCGCATAAGAAAATGGGTGCCGCCCAACTCGATATTTTGCAAACCCTCTCGACGCATTTACAGGAACTTCAGACCAAAACCGACGCTATGATCGAAGCCCGAAAGCAGGCCAACGCCATTTCGGGCGCTTCTCAAAAAGCCCGGGCGTATTGCGAGACCGTATTGCCTTTTTTCGAAGAGATCCGTTATCACAGCGATCGCCTCGAGCGATTGGTGGGCGATGCCCACTGGCCACTGGCGAAATATCGGGAACTCTTGTCTTTGAGGTAATCCCGGGGATTCTCTTACTTTTGTCCTACTGCAAAAAATAAACATGGAGTCTAAAACACCCGGTCGCTACGAGCAAAGAGGGGTTTCCCCAACCAAAGAGGAGGTTCACAAAGCCATTAAAAATATCGATAAGGGCCTGTTTCCCAAGGCCTTTTGTAAGGTTGTCCCGGATTATCTGACCGGAGACCCGGAGTATTGCCTGGTGATGCACGCCGATGGGGCAGGCACGAAATCTTCCCTGGCTTATATGTATTGGAAGGAGACCGGGGACCTCTCCGTCTGGAAGGGGATTGCGCAAGACGCCCTGGTTATGAACCTCGACGATTTACTCTGTGTAGGTATTACAGACGGGATTTTACTGAGTTCTACTATTGGGAGAAATGCCAATAAAATTCCCGGGGAGGTGATCTCGGCCCTGATCCAGGGTACGGAAGAGCTTATTTCTGACCTCGCTCGATGGGGGGTTGAAATCCACAGTACCGGTGGGGAAACTGCCGACGTGGGAGACCTCGTGCGTACCATAATTGTGGATTCCACCGTGACGGCCCGGATTCGGAGGGATCAGGTTATCGACAATGCGCGTATCCGCGAAGGGGATGTAATTGTCGGATTGGCTTCCTATGGGCAGGCCACCTATGAAGCTGAATACAATGGCGGAATGGGGAGCAATGGCCTCACTTCGGCCCGCCACGATGTTTTTCACAAAGCGTTGGCCGCGGCCTACCCGGAGAGTTTTGATCCGGAAGTCCCTGAAGACCTGGTGTATTCCGGATCGACAAAACTGAGGGATGCTGTTCCCGGAACACCTTTGGATGCCGGGAAACTCGTACTCTCACCGACGCGTACCTATGCCCCGGTGATTCGCAAGATCCTGGATTCCCACAGCCCTCAAGAAATCCATGGGATGATCCACTGCAGCGGAGGGGCCCAGACTAAAATCCTCCATTTTATAGATGAGCTCCATGTGATCAAAGATCAGATGATGCCCGTGCCTCCTTTATTTGAGCTGATCCAGCGCGAATCGGGTACTTCCTGGATGGAAATGTACCAGGTCTTTAATTGTGGCCACCGGATGGAACTCTATGTTCCCGAAGCTATTGCGGACTCCATAATTAAGGTTTCCAAGTCTTTTGGAATCGACGCCCAACGGATTGGCCGGGTTGAAAAAGCCCCCGAAAAAAAACTGACGATAAGCAGTCCGTACGGTACCTTTACGTATTGAGGTATACGATTCCCTCCCGAATCCCGTTTTCTTCTTATAAGTTCAATTGTATTCAACCATGGAGCGAAAAGCATTTTTACGTTCACTTGGGGCCGGGGCAGCTTTTGCACTGGTCTTTCCCTGTGTTCAGGGGTGTTCCAGTGACAGCGGGGGCGATCCGGGGCAGGAAGTGCCCACAGGAGTAGATTTTACAATAGATCTAAGCGGTCCGGATGGGGTGTCTCTCCAGAACAATGGTGATTTTATCATTCGCAATGAGGTGGTTGTAGCCCGAAACCTGCAGGGTCAGTTTGTCGCTGCCAGTAGAATTTGCAGCCACGAGCAAAACGCCGGGGTCTCCTTTGTGGAGGTTCAGGGCGGTATTTTTGAATGTGAGGTCCACGGCTCCCGCTTCGACCAGAATGGGGCCCCTCTGAACTCCATCACCCAAAATCCACTCAAGATTTTCAATACTGACCTCCAGGGGGATCTGCTCCGCGTTTTTGAGTAAATCAGCGCTGGCAACCTTCCCGTAGTCCAGGGTTTTGATCTTTTTTAAGCTTTCGCGGCTTATTCGTTAATCCCTTATTCTCAAACGCCTGCGTACAAGGCGTACATCCATTTTCACCTGCAATGGACCCCGATCCAAGGGCTGGATTTGGTTCTAAAAAATTGTACCTTCGCTGGGAATTCAGGAGCCTATGCTGGAAAAACTCGATATTGTAAAACAACGCTTTGATGAGGTGTCCGACCTGATCATCCAGCCGGATATTATTTCCGACCAGAAAAAGTATGTCCAGCTCAATAAGGAGTACAAGGATCTGAGGGAAATTATGGATAAGCGGGAGCAATATCTCCGATTGCATGACCGGATTACAGAGGCGGAAGAAATCCTCGCCGATGGCAGTGATCCTGAGATGACCGAAATGGCCAAAATGCAACTCGATGAAGCTCGGGGGGCCTTACCCGCCCTGGAGGAAGAAGTGAAGATGTTGCTGGTTCCAAAAGACCCGGAAGACGCCAAGGATGTGGTTATGGAGATCCGCGCCGGAACGGGTGGGGACGAGGCCAGTATTTTCGCCGGAGATTTATACCGAATGTATACCAAGTACTGCGAGTCAAAAGGTTGGAAAACCCATTTGCTGGACTTCAGTGAGGGTACCAGTGGGGGGTATAAGGAAATCCAGTTTGAAGTATCCGGGGAGGATGTCTACGGGACCCTGAAGTTTGAAGCAGGGGTACACCGGGTACAGCGTGTGCCCCAAACTGAAACACAGGGTCGGGTGCATACCAGTGCGGCTACGGTGATGGTGCTCCCCGAGGCTGAGGATTTCGAGGTTCATATAGATCCCAAGGATGTTCGAATCGATTTCTTTTGTTCCTCAGGACCCGGCGGGCAATCCGTCAATACTACGTATTCTGCCGTCCGGCTGACCCACGTACCCACCGGTATTGTCGCCCAGTGCCAGGACGAGAAATCCCAACATAAAAACAAGGACAAAGCCTTTAAAGTGCTGCGTTCCCGACTCTACGATATGGAGCTCGCCAAGAAACAGGAAGAAGACGCGGCCAAGCGAAATTCACAGGTGAGTTCCGGAGATCGCTCCGCCAAAATACGCACCTACAACTATCCCCAGGGACGGGTGACGGATCACCGGATAGGACTTACCCTCTACGACCTCCAGAATATTGTGAACGGGGATATCCAAAAACTCATAGACGAGTTGATGCTGGTCCACAATACCGAAAAATTAAAGGAGGCCTCCGAAACGTTCTGATCTGGTATGACTCAAGCCCAACTCACTGCAGAAATACGAAGAAAGGAAAGTTTTCTTTGTATCGGACTGGATACGGACCTGGAAAAAATCCCCGAGTTTCTTCGGGCCTCAAAAGATCCGCTGTTTGCATTCAATAAGGCCATTATAGATGCTTCCCATGACCTTTGTGTAGCCTATAAGCCCAATACGGCCTTTTACGAGGCTTATGGCAGTGAGGGATGGAGGGCTCTGGAACGGACAATCGCCTATCTGAATGACTCCTACCCGGATCATTTTACAATTGCAGATGCGAAGCGGGGAGATATCGGGAATACTTCCGGGCGTTACGCCCGCGCTTTTTTTGAAACGATGTCTTTTGATTCTGTGACCGTAGCCCCTTATATGGGCCGGGATTCTGTAGAGCCCTTTTTGGCTTTTGATAACAAATTCGTCATTCTACTGGCCCTCACCTCCAATGCCGGGGCTTTCGATTTTCAGACACTTTCCACGCCGGACGAGGCGTTATACCTTCAGGTTTTGAGGAAAACAAGGGAGTATGCACATGCAGATCGCCTGATGTACGTGGTTGGGGCCACAAAGGCTTCATTTCTTAAAGAAATCCGTGAAATTGTCCCCGATCAGTTTCTTTTGATTCCGGGAGTTGGCGCACAGGGGGGAAGTTTGGAAGAGGTGTGCACGTATGGGCTGAATTCCCAAATAGGTCTTCTGGTGAATTCCTCCCGCGGGATTATCTATGCTTCAGACGGGGCAGATTTTGCTGAAGCTGCGCGGGAAAAAGCTAAAGCACTTCAGCTGCAAATGAGCCGCGTGCTTCGCGAATCAAAAAACTAAAGCGATTGCTGGAGCATCTTCTGGATTTTTTGAGCCTTTAGTTCAAAGAAATCCTTTAGAGCTGAATTCTTTTGCGCCGCCTCCATAGCCTTTTGGTTGAAGTGCCGGAGCTGGTGCCTGAGCAATTGCAATTCCTGAGAACCGGATCCTATTGCATTGATCGATCCTACTTTACAATTCTGCTTTTCCATGGTGCTTAGGGTTTATTACAAATTTACGGCTAAAACGAGGCTTTAGATTACCGACCCCCCGGGTATTTACCTAAAAATCAGGTTTTTTGTCTAAAAATTAACCTTTTCGTTAAATATGGGAAGGCTAATCTGTTGTAGGGATCTTCAATTCCTTAAAAAAGATACAGTCCCGGCACAGGTTCGGCACCTCCTGTACAGTGAATATATAAAACGAGTATGTGTAGAATGAAAAAACCCCGCCAGGGAAAAGCAGGGTTTTAAACTAACTAACTCAAAATACTAACTCAAATGATCGATGGTAGAAGTTGTAAATTGCGGCAGAGGCAAAGCAAATTTATCTTTCCGCCATGTACTACTATACCCGTCTTTAGTAATAACGTTAAAAATCAGCCCTTTAGTATGCAGGTTTTTAAAATAATCCGCTGTGTAAGAAGGTTCGTACAAGGGAATTTTTTGGTGTTGTTTCCCTGCTATTTTCAATGCGAATTCCTATAGCGCAGCAAAGGTTTTCCCGGCCTTTATTGAAAGATTGAAAATGGAATCCACTATTTCACAGGTATGGATATATAATCCGGAATAGAGACGCAGAATTTTTACATTTTCGGTAAATTGCGTAGCATTAAAGCGCAACATACATGAAAGCCCAAACCCCTTATAAACCCAAGCACAAAATCCGTATTGTAACAGCGGCTTCCCTCTTTGATGGCCATGATGCCGCGATCAATATCATGAGACGGATTATTCAGACTACCGGGGTTGAGGTTATTCATTTGGGGCACGACCGATCTGTGGCTGAAGTGGTGGATTGTGCCATTCAGGAGGATGCCAACGCCATTGCGATGACTTCCTATCAGGGCGGTCACAATGAGTACTTCAGGTATATGTACGACCTGCTACAGGAAAAGAACTCCGGTCATATCCAGATATTCGGAGGCGGAGGCGGAGTCATCCTCCCAAAAGAAATCGAAGCATTGATGTCTTATGGTATAACCCGTTTGTACGCTCCGGATGACGGACGGGAACTGGGGTTGCAGGGTATGATCAACGACCTGGTGAGCACGGCGGATTACGCCGTCTCGGAATTACCCTTACCGGAAAATGAACCCCTGGAAGACCTTATCCGGAAAAAGGACGTCCCCACCCTGGCACGCCTGATTAGTTTGGCTGAGAACAAGCCGGGGGAATATGAAAAATTGCAAAAGCACTTTCCCAAACCGGAACACACAGCGCCGGTCCTTGGGATTACGGGAACCGGAGGAGCCGGTAAGAGTAGTCTGGTGGATGAGCTGGTACGCCGTTTTTTAAATGAGCATCCAGGGAAGACACTCGGGATTATTTCGGTGGACCCCTCAAAACGAAAAACGGGGGGTGCCCTCCTCGGAGATCGGATCCGGATGAATGCCATCCATCACCCCAATATCTATATGCGGTCCCTGGCAACCCGCCAGTCCAATCTGGCCCTTTCAAAACACGTAAATGAAGCTGTATCCGTACTAAAGGCTGCCGGTTTTGACATGATCATCCTGGAGACTTCCGGAATCGGCCAGTCAGACACTGAAATCCTGGAGCATTCGGATCTCTCGCTATATGTCATGACCCCCGAGTTTGGGGCGGCTACCCAATTGGAGAAGATCGATATGCTCGATTTTGCAGACCTGGTGGCCATCAATAAGTTTGACAAGCGTGGGGCTTTAGATGCGCTTCGGGATGTGAAAAAGCAGTTTCAACGCAATCACGGCCTTTGGGAGGCTGATCCGGAGACCCTGCCGGTTTATGGCACAATCGCCTCCCAGTTTAACGATCCGGGCATGAATCGCCTCTTTCGGGCGGTGATGGAGCAGTTGCATGAAAACGGAGTTGAATGGGCCGTACCTGCGGCCGATCAAAAGCCAGGGGATGAACCGGAAAAAATCTTTATCATTCCCCCGGCCCGCACCCGATATTTATCCGAAATTTCTGAAACTAACCGCACCTATGACCAGAATGTAGTCTCCCAGGCCGGTGTAGCCGAACGGCTTTATGGCCTGTATCTTTCCATATGCACCGTTGGAGGGATTTCCCCCGACCAGGTCACAGGCCTGATCTCCGGCGGATTGGATCGGGAGGCATTTCTCCGGGAGGACCTAAGCCAGGCGGATCGCCCGCTGATGGAGGAGTTGCTGGCCCGCTTTGAAACCGAGCACAAGAACCTGAACCCACACTATTGGGATCTTCTGCGTTCATGGCCCGGGCTTAAAGAGCGCTATAAAGAACCTGTATATTCTTTTACGGTACGGGGTAAGAAGGTTGAGATAGAGACGCATTCCGAATCCCTGTCACACCTGCAAATTCCCAGGGTGGTTTTGCCGCGATACAGGAGTTGGGGGGAGATACTGGCGTGGTCGTTGCAGGAAAACGTCCCCGGGGCTTTTCCGTATACCGCCGGGCTGTATCCCTTTAAACGCAAAGGGGAAGATCCTACCCGGATGTTTGCAGGAGAAGGGGGGCCGGAACGGACCAACCGCAGGTTCCACTACGTGAGTTTGGAAATGCCAGCGAAACGGCTTTCCACCGCCTTCGATTCCGTTACGCTTTACGGACAGGACCCCGGGCACCGGCCCGATATTTACGGGAAAATAGGCAATGCCGGCGTTTCAATCTGTTGCCTGGACGACGCCAAGAAACTCTATTCCGGTTTTGATCTCTCGGATCCGAAAACCTCGGTAAGTATGACCATAAACGGCCCGGCACCTATGTTGCTGGGATTCTTCCTCAATGCAGCTATCGATCAGAATTGTGAAAAGTATATCAAGGGACAGGGTCTTGAAAAGGAGGTTGAGAAAAAAATAGCGGCACTGTATAAGGATAAAGGCATGTCCCGCCCTGTCTATCATGGGGAACTGCCAGAGGGTAACGACGGTCTCGGACTCATGCTTTTGGGTGTGACGGGAGACCAGGTCCTGCCCGCTGAGGTCTATGAGGAAATCCGGGCAGATACCCTGAAGGCCGTACGCGGAACAGTTCAGGCCGATATCCTCAAGGAAGACCAGGCGCAGAACACCTGTATTTTCTCCACGGAGTTCGCGCTTCGCCTGATGGGGGATGTACAGGAGTATTTTATAGAAAACCAGGTGCGGAATTTCTACTCCGTTTCCATATCCGGTTACCATATTGCGGAAGCCGGGGCCAATCCGATTACGCAATTGGCCTTTACACTCTCCAATGGATTTACCTATGTGGAATACTATCTGAGCCGGGGCATGGATATTAATAAATTTGGTCCGAACCTGTCATTTTTCTTTTCCAACGGGATCGATCCGGAATACGCGGTAATCGGTCGGGTCGCGCGGCGCATCTGGGCCAAGGCTATGAAGGAAAAGTACGGGGCAGATCCCCGGGCACAGATGTTAAAATACCATATTCAGACTTCCGGAAGGAGCCTGCATGCCCAGGAAATCGATTTTAATGATATTCGCACGACGCTGCAGGCGCTGTATGCGATTTACGACAATTGCAATTCCCTGCACACCAATGCCTACGACGAGGCCATCACAACCCCAACGGAAGAATCTGTGAGGCGGGCCATGGCCATTCAGCTGATCATCAATAAGGAACTCGGGCTGGCCAAAAATGAGAATCCCCTTCAGGGCTCCTTTATCATTGAGGAATTGACCGAATTGGTGGAAGAAGCAGTGCTCATCGAATTTGACCGCCTGACCGAGAGGGGAGGGGTGCTGGGCGCTATGGAAACCATGTATCAGAGGTCCCGGATTCAGGACGAGAGCCTTCATTATGAAATGCTTAAACACACCGGGGAGTACCCGATCATCGGTGTGAATACATTTTTGAATTCCAAGGGTTCACCTACCGTTTTACCCGCTGAGGTCATCCGGGCCACCGAGGCTGAGAAACAGGCCCAAATCGACACTCTCGAGCGCGTTCACAGCCAACATGAACCCGAAGCTGCCAGGCGCCTGGAGCACTTAAAACAGAGTGCCCTGCACAATGAGAATATGTTCGAAGCCCTGATGGAAGTCTGTAAGGTCTGCTCCCTGGGGCAGATTACTCAGTCCCTTTTCGAAGTAGGAGGTCAGTACCGGAGAAATATGTAAACCCGGGGTACCCGGCCTCTGGATTACCCGAGGCTTTTCCTCCAGGCTTTAAAAGACTTTCTGAAACTACGGAGTTCGGATTGCAGTAAATCCAGGTATTCACGTTCCCGGACCCCATCCATTTCGAGCCCGCGGCAATAGCTGTTCAGGTTGCGAATCATAATACTGATAAACTGAAGGCTGCCCCTGCGGATATGATGTGAAGGGGTGCTTGCAGCCAGGGCGATCTGCTTTCGGATAAGGCCGGTGTCTGTAAGCAGGGCGTCGGTTACCTGATCCCTCAAACTATCTGAAGAATAAAGGGTTAAAAAGTCTTTTCTACTCGCCACACAAAAAGCAACGGCCCGACTCATGGTCTGCAACTCAATAGCCTTTCGATATACCGGAAGTTGACTGATTCCTTTTGAGGACATAGTACCTTAGCAATTTTTACGTAAATTACTTTGAAAAACACATCGTTTACTTTAAATTAAGAGTATATATTAGCGATAATTCTTTAATACAAAAGGAAAAAAATAACTATTGCTTTGGATTTTAAATTAGATGGCTTAAACTGGGAAATCCTGGGGGTATTGCAGCAGAATTCGAGGGCTTCGCTCTCCGGGATTGGCAGGGAGATCGGGCTCACGCCACCCGCTGTGGCCGAGCGTGTAAAACGTATGGAGGATTACGGGATTATCGATGGCTACTGGACGGCCGTCTCACATACCAAACTTGGGTATCAACTCAAAGCAATCATCACCCTCAGGGCTTTTATGGGGAAACTGAAACCTTTTCTCGAGCATGTGAAAGGCCTGGAGGAGGTGGTCAATTGTTACCGGATTACGGGAAATGAAAATATCATTATGGAAGTAATTTTCCGAGACCAGTTTCACCTGGAGCAATTTATCGATCAACTTATTCAGTACGGGGAAACCCGGACCCATATTATCCTTTCGGAGGTCATATCCAACGCCCCGGTACGCAAACTGAAATCCAGGTAAACATTTTCGCCTTTCCCTGTCTTGGATGATTCCAACATAATATAATCCTTATCTTAGAAGTGCACAATAATCGAGAAAAAAGGGTTTTTGTTGATGATTTAAAAATTGGCCGGATTTTTGATATGAGTGGATGTATGAGAAGAATTGTTATTTTCTTGTTGCTGGTGGGATGTATAGGCGTACCTGCAAATGCACAGGAACTGGCCCTCAAAAAGGGCATAGTCATGGATTCACTTCCCGTAAATGACAGCATTGCCCGACAAATTATATTGTACCTGCCCCAGGATTTTGACGCCGGGCAGGAGTGGCCGGTTCTCTTTCTCTGTGACGTCGAGGGCGATCGGACCAAGAAGCTCCGCTACCTCAAGGTGGCGGCTGACAAAAACGGCTATATCCTTGCTTCTTCCGGGGCCTTAATGGATTCACTTTCCTTAACCGATAAAATACTCACCATCAGTAAGACGATTGACGAACTAAAGGACTTGCTTCCCCTGGATTTAGATCGGGTCTACACCATGGGATATGATTCTGGGGGGCAACTCGCGACTATTGTCCCTTCCATGATCAGGGGGGTCAATGGTGTCTTGTCTGTAGCCTCCGGGCTTCCAAACCTCTCTCTGATTAATCCGAAAGAACCTTTTGATTATATCGGCATTTTAGGGCGGGGTGATTATCAGTATACCTATCTGCTCGAAAGCGAAGCTACGCTGGATCAGCTCAAAGTTCCCAACTATACTCTTTATCACCCGGAAGGACATCAGTGGCCGGACCTGGTGTATCTCGATCTCGGAATGCAAATGCTCACCCTGATGGGTATGAAGCGGGGAGCTATTCCCAGGGGTGATCAGGTTATTCAGTCTGTTTATACGGATTACCAGAATGCAATCCTGGAGCTGGAACAAACCGGGCAATTGATTCTTGCCTATCATTATTCGGAACAGGGGGAATCTGTTTTTAAGGCATTGACAGACACAGACTGGTTTAAGGATAAGAAAAAAAGTATCCGAAAGTCCAGGGTGTATAAAAACCAGAAACGCGAATGGGACGCGGTGCGGCTCAACGAATTAGTGCTGGCCGGGGATTATATGTTTTACCTGGAGGAGGATGTCCTGAGTTTCAATCTGGACAATCTCGGTTGGTGGAATTATCAAATGGGAAAGATTACCAAATACAAGCAGAGTGCCAAACGGGAAGAACAGTTGTTGGGGGAGCGGCTTGACGGGTATCTCAATGCCCTTGTAGAGGAATACCTGGAATTGTCGGGTCAGGGGCCGAACCCGGATTACGACGGCCTGATCCTTTTGAATATGCTAAAAACCATTACGGCGCCCGAGGATTACGAGCATTATCTGCAGGTTATTTCCCTTACGGCCAAATACAGTGACTTTGGCACCTCGAATTACTACCTGGAAGCCCTTTTAAAGAAGGGGTATACAGATGCCGATAAGCTCTATAACCTGCCCCATACCGGCCTGTTGAGAATTAGCCCTGAATATAACACCCTGATTGCCCAGTACCTCGGGGAGGCCCGATACGCCATTGAATAAAACAGGGCACTTATTTTGAAGCCCCTGGGAAGCAGAGAGAAAAAAGACTAGGGCATATCTCCGCGATTTCCTAATTTTAGGGCCATTGAGAATCCAAATCCACCACATGTACAACACAGAAGTGACAAGGGTTAAGGACTTGAGGCCAGGTTTGTTATTGTTGGGGTGCTTTCTCATCTTTTCAGCCTGCCGGCAGCCCAAAAAATACCACGACGCCAGTCCCGTATCCGTTACCAATAGTAAAGGGGCCCTTGCCGATATTATTTCATTTCAGCAGGATCTGGATGCCTCGTTCAGGGATCCGGAAATTTCCCCTTTGCCCGACCGGTTCAGAATGCGTTTTGACGGCCTGGAATTCTTTGAGCCGGATACGAGTTACAGGGTGTGGGCACGGCTGGAACGGACCCCGGATGCCCTGCCTTTTCAAATGCAGACCAGTACGGATGAGCAGGCGGCGGAACGGGTATACGGGATTTTGTCTTTTACCCTCAAAGGCAGCCCATATCAATTGGAGGTCTATCAGAGCCCCGACCTGATCCTGGAAGCGGGTTATGAAGACTACCTCTTTTTACCTTTTTCAGACCGCACCAATGGAAAGGGAACCTATGAGGGCGGGCGTTATATCGACCTGCGGATTCCCAAAGGCGATTCTGTTTTACTCGATTTCAATAAGGCGTATAATCCTTATTGTGCTTACAATCCTTCATATTCCTGCCCCCTTGTACCGGAAGTCAATCGCCTGGATATTGAGATTCCTGCAGGCGTTAAGGCCTTTAAGAAATAAAACCTGTTACGTTCCTACACAGCTAGGCTTAAGGTGCTTTCACCTAGTGCTGGTTCATCCGGAAATCGGCATAGGAATCCATCCCGTGTTCGTGTAGGTCCAGACCTTCCAATTCTTCCTGGCGGTCTACGCGGATTCCTACCGTTTTCTTAAGCCCGTATATGATTACAAAGGCAGAGACGACACAAAATATGCCCGCTGCCGCCACCCCGGAGAGTTGATACAGGAATTGTTGTCCCCCGGCCATTGCCCCAAAAATACCTACTGTCAGGGTTCCCCAGATTCCGCAGATTAAATGGACGGTGACCGCACCTACAGGATCGTCGAGTTTGAGTCGGTCAATCAGTGAGATACCCCCCACCACAATAGCACCTGAGATCAACCCGATGAGCACGGCTTCATTGGGGGACATCAGGTCAGCTCCGGCTGTAATGCCTACAAGCCCCCCCAGTATCCCATTGAGGAACATGGTCAGGTCATAGGTTTTATAGGCCAGGGTAGAGACCAAAAAGGCTGCCACGCCGCCAGCTGCTGCTGCCAGGCTCGTCGTAGTAAGGACCAGGGAGGTCCGGGCCGGGTCTGCTGAGAGCACTGAGCCGCCGTTAAAACCAAACCAACCGAGCCAAAGGATGAGGACTCCTGCCGTGGCCAAGGGGATGTTATGCCCCGGAATAGCGTTTGATTTTCCATGCTCCCCAAACTTTCCAATACGCGGACCCAACAACCAGATGGCAATCAGGGCACCCCATCCCCCTACGGAATGCACCAGGGTCGATCCTGCAAAATCATAGAATCCCGCGCCGTCCCCGCCGAGGCTGTATAAAAATCCTTCCCCCCACTGCCAGGAACCGACGATCGGATAGATCAACCCTACATACAGGATAATAAATACCATAAACGGACCAATGCGTATACGCTCAGCCACGGCACCCGATACTATAGTACCTGCGGTAGCTGCAAACATCCCCTGAAAGAGAAAGTCGGTCCAGTAGGTGTATTTGCCTTCCGCGTAAGCGATCGTAGCACCAGTGGGGTCCATATCAAGTCCGAATCCGCTAAAGCCCAGCCAGCCGTTGAATTCTCCAGGATACATCAGGTTGAAGCCCCATCCAAAATACATCAGCAGGCCAACGGTGATAATAAAGATGTTCTTAAATAAAATGTTGATGGTATTCTTCTGACGCGTCAGACCGATTTCTAAAAAGGCAAAACCGGAATGCATAAAAAATACAAGGGCCGTACAGACCATCATCCATACATTGTTCGCTGTGAACGTAGCAGTATCCATAAAGGGTTTTTTTAAAGAGGTTGGTTAGTCAATTCCGGCTTGTCCATTCTCCCGCGTTCGGATACGGTAGACATCCAGTACTTCGGAGATTACTATTTTTCCATCGCCCACATTCCCGGTGTAGGCCGAATCCAAAAGGGTTTGCACCGTCCGGTCCAGGAAATTATCAGAGACGACGATCACCAGGAAACGTCTTTGAATATCTGAAGTACTGTAGGCAATCCCACGATAGATGTGGCCTTGTTTTTCATTTCCAACCCCAGTGACATCCCAGTAGCTGAAAAAATTGACTTCGATTTCGTGCAAGGCCTTTTTTACCTCGTCAAACTTTGATTTTCGGATGATGGCTTCCACTTTTTTCATACCGTTCTCTGTTGGTTAATCGCACCAAATATAAAGTAAAATAGAAATACCCCTATAAAAATAAGGGGTATTAGATCAAAAAAGTAAACAATACGTATCACACCCCTATTAATAATAGGGTATAAGGTTTATAATTACAAAATTCAGTAATGTAGCGTTATAAAAAGGATGGCAGACCAACCTGAAACCCAAGGGCAGGTGATTGTCCCATCCGGAATTCCTTTATTCTATTTGGAAATGTAAAAGGCTACAGGTTTTTAGAAACCCAAAATCCCAGGGCCACACATATTACGCCTGCGACCAGGCTCCCCGCGGTATAACGAAATAACATGGCGTAGTTCTCTTCCCTTAGGAGGGTAAACATTTCAATGCCAAAAGTGGAAAATGTAGTAAAACCCCCACAGAATCCAACACCCAGCACCAGGGAGGCTTCATGGGAGATCGAATTCTCTTTTAATGCGAGTCCGGCCAGAAAACCGAGTAGGAGGCAACCTGCGATGTTCACCAAAAAGGTGCCCAGGTAGAACTGTGTTTCGCTGGAGTTGAGATATCCGCTGATCACATAGCGAAGGGCGCTTCCGACCCCACCTCCCAGAAAAATAAGGAGCAGGTGTTTCATCAGTAAAGTGAGAAATAGGCGAGCGTGGAATGTGCAGGTTTGCTCATAGAACGAATCTGAAAAGGGGATTAAACCGCCTTTTTCAACTCAGGTTCTCCAGCTGAAAAGTTGTACACTTCCCGCCCGGTTTTAGCGGCTTTCTCAGGATCGCTGACCGGCCTTTGGGCCGAGCGCAGAGAGTTGCTGAAGAGAAGTAAAAGGACGTTTATCACCACAAGTGATACGAATATCCAGATAAAAATGGCCATTGGTAAAGGTTGTTTATTGGCTAACGCAAATGTACGTGAATTCTTATGTTTTTGGAAATTCTTTTCGTAAAACGTTGTAAATGAACCGTAACCTTTGATGGATGGAACGAAAAAGGTTATGACTTCAAACTGTATTTTAAGAAGACGAGCAAGGCGACGAAACCTATAAAAAACAGCAGTACCCAAAGTACTCCGGAATATTGTTTTTTGGACCAGCTGCGGTCTTTGCGATACATTCGGATCACAACAAATACAAAAACCAGGATAAAGAGAATGGCGAAAACAACTTGTCCGGTGCTGAACATATTTTCTATTTTAGCGCAAAGCTAACCCAAACCGCTTCAACTATGAAAGAAAATATAAAGGCTGTTGCCGAATTTCACCGGGCCTTCGGACTAGGTGTTTCAACGAAACTGGTTGCAGATTTAGGATCTCGTAAAAACACCTTGCGTTTCAAGCTGATGGAAGAAGAGAATCAGGAATATTTTCAGGCAGCACAGCGGGGGGATATGGTGGAAGTTGCAGATGCGTTGGGGGATATGCTTTATATTCTTTGCGGTACGATCCTAGAGCATGGAATGCAGGAAAAAATCGATGAGGTTTTCAGGGAGATCCAGCGCAGTAATATGAGTAAACTCGGTGCAGACGGGCGACCCGTGTACCGGGAAGACGGGAAAGTACTTAAGGGGCCGGATTATTTTCAGCCGAATTTAGCGACCATCCTCGAAACGGAATAAATAAAGCCCGCAAAAGCGGGCGTGTTACTTATTTCACAGGATATCTCCAACCAAAGGGGTCTTCGGCCCGGTTATATTGAATGTCGGTAATCTGCTTTTTGAATCGAGCGGCATAGCTATTCGCTAACTGGGGTAATTCATAGCGCCTGCCCTGATATCCGAAACTGCTGATCGGAGAGATAACAGCCGCGGTACCCGAGCCGAACATTTCTTTAAGACTGCCATTCTGCTCGGCTTCGATCAACTCCTTAACACTTATTTTTCGTACTTCCGTAGGAATATTACCGGCCTCTGCCAATCGCAATATGCTTTTGCGGGTCACCCCGTCGAGGATTCGGTCTGAGGTAGGGGATGTGAGCAAGGTGTCGCCAATGCGAACAAAAATATTCATCGCCCCTGCCTCCTCTATAAATTCGTGTGCATTGTCATCTGTCCAGATGACTTGCTGATAGCCATCGGCCACAGCGAGCTGGGTGGGGTAGAACTGACCTGCATAGTTGCCTCCGGCCTTGGCGAAGCCAACCCCTCCGTTGGCCGCACGGGAGTATTTCTCTTCAATGCGGACCCCGAGTTTACCCGAAAAATAGGCGCCTGAAGGAGAACAGGCAATTATAAACATATACTCATCTGCCGGTGATGCGTGAAATCCCTGCCCAGAAGCAAAAATAAAGGGCCGGACATAGAGGGAACTGCCCTCGCTCCTCGGAATCCACTCCTGATCTACCTGGATCAGGGTTTTGAGACCCTCCATAAAAATACCTTTGGGAACCTCAGGTATCGCCAGGCGTTTTGCGGAGATATTCAGACGCTTTTGGTTTTCCTCCGGACGGAATAGCCATACGCCTCCTTCCGTGTCTTTATAGGCTTTCATGCCTTCGAAGATGGCCTGGCCGTAATGGAAGACTTTAGCCGACGGGTCGAGGGATAACGCCTGATAAGGCATTACTTTTGGATCTTGCCAACTCCCGTCTTTAAAAGTGCATACAAACATGTGATCTGTATGGACCTTGCCGAAGGGAAGGTTGGAAAAATCCACATCAGCCAATCTGGAATGGGTTGTTTTTTCGACCGGAATTTGAAGGGTAGATAAATTCATATACCTGTTGTTTACCCAATAAAATTACATAAATTTAATCAGTAAGACCTTTTATTTATTCCATTAAAATACAGAGTTTTGTAATCTCTTTGAGAAACTGAAAACTATGAAATATTTTAACATTTTTGTTGTGATTCTTATGCTCCTTTCAGGTTGTAAGGAGACCAAAACTGAAGCTCAGGTATCAGAAGAAGTGGCAGAAGAACCCACTTTTGTGATGGCTGGGGCCCCGGTGTCTGACGGTGAGATTTATATGCAGTCAGAACTGGACCAGTTATTTGCGGATCTCCAACCCGGAGATTCCCTGAATACCCGTTTTGAGGCCGAAGTAGCTGAGGTATGCCAGAGCAAGGGATGCTGGATGCGCGTAAACCTCCCCAATGACGAAACGGTTATGGTGCGTTTTAAAGACTACGGATTTTTTGTCCCTAAGGATATCAGTGGTCAAAAAGTCGTTGTTGAGGGAAAAGCGTTTATCTCCGAGGTTACCGAAGAGGAACGCAGGCATCTGGCAGAAGATGCAGGGGCAGCGGATTCGGTAATTGCCCAGATCCGTGGTTCTGAATTTCAAAATGGATTCGAGGCCACGGGCGTTCGGATCTTTAAATAGGATGGAGCGAAAGATCGTCCGTACGGCGGATGGTTCAAAGACCATTCAGCTGACGGACTGGAACGAGCAATACCATTCCCTGCACGGGGCAGTGCAGGAAGCCTATCACGTGTTTATTGAAGCAGGGCTCCGACAGTTCTCAGGCCGGGAACTCTCAATCCTGGAGGTGGGCTTTGGGACAGGTCTCAATGCCCTGATCACTCTGGTGGAAGCACCTTCCTTAGATTTAAAGCTCCACTATACCGCCCTGGAAACAGCCCCTGTATCCGAGGCTGAGTGGCGCGAACTGGGTTATGGATCCGCTTTGGATGCAACAGGGGCGGCCCTTTGGTATGAAGAGCTCCACAAGTGCCCCTGGGAAGATTCCATTACCTTGCGGGGCGGGTTTACGATCACCAAGCGCAATACAGATCTCCGGCAGTTCGTCGCTCCAGCCCCCTCGTATGACCTTATTTATTTTGATGCCTTTGGCGCCCGGGTACAACCCGACCTTTGGACTGAGGATATCTTCAGCAGAATGTTTTCGGCCCTGCGGCCCGGAGGAATTTTGGTGACGTATTCCGCCAAAGGAAGTGTCAGGCGAGCCATGGAGGCTGTAGGTTTTCGCACGGAGCGGCTACCCGGGCCACCGGGGAAACGCGAAATGCTTCGGGCTTCAAAACCACAGAATGCCCATTCTTCGGTGTAAAGTGTTAAATCCCTTACAAATCAACAGGCACTGGGCACACAAAGCGGTATTTTTGTAAAAACAATTGCTTTGAAAGTACTTATTACAGGAGCCACAGGACTCGTGGGGCAGGAACTCGTCGCCCAGTTCAGGGAAAAGGGCTACGGGGTTCACTACCTGACTACATCAAAAAATAAAATTCAGCATTTAGACGATTATCGCGGATTTTTCTGGGATCCTTCCAAAAATGAGATCGATACGGCTTGTTTTAAGGATGTACAGGCTATTGTAAACCTCGCGGGTGCCACTATCGCCAAACGATGGACACCGTCCTATAAGAAAAAAATTCAGCAGAGCCGTACCGACAGCCTGGCTTTGCTAAAGGCGGGTTTGGCGGCTGCAGATGACCATAAGGTGGAGTACCTGCTTTCGGCTTCGGCCACCGGAATCTATCCGGACTCCCTCACAGAATTGTACACAGAACAAACAGAGACTTCACCTGAAGGCTTTCTTGCTGAAACGGTGGAATTATGGGAAGCTGCGGCCCGGGAATTTAGTTCGATGGGCATTCCTACGGGTATCTTGCGAATAGGTCTGGTGCTCGCCAAAGATGGGGGAGCCCTCCCGGAAATTGTAAAGCCTGTTCGCCTGGGGTTTGGGGCCCCCCTCGGGAGTGGCCGGCAATGGCAGTCCTGGATCCACATAGAGGATCTGGCCCGAATGATGGTCTTTTCCCTTGAAGAGCGCCTTGAAGGGGTTTATAATGCTGTGGGCCCCAACCCGGTGACCAACAAGAAACTTACACAGGAAATCGCACGCATACTCCATAAGCCTCTATGGCTGCCGAAAATCCCTTCCTGGGTACTCTCTGCGGTTTTGGGGGAAATGTCCCAACTCCTGACCGAGGGCCAGCGCGTCAGTTCGGAAAAAATAGCTATGGAAGGATTTGCATTCAACTATATCAACGTCCACCAGGCACTTGAGGAAATTTTATCCGCCTGAAAAGGGGTTGAGATAACATGATAGCTCCTTACCGTCCCTGTTTTTTTGTGACATTTTGACATTTTTTTAGAAATGGCAGTACTTTTGCCTTCATTTACCACAAGTATTTAAATCAATCTCGTATGAGTAACAATAAAGATAAGGAACATCAGGATGAAGTGTTCCAAGAAGAAGGACTGCTTCAGGAAGAAGAAGGATCCAACGGGGGAGAAGCAGATTCAACACAGGAAGAAATGACCGAAGAGCGCAGTGAGGAAGAAGTACTTAAAGAGGAACTTGGAAAGGAGAAAGATAAGTTTCTGAGGCTCTTTGCTGAATTTGAGAACTATAAAAAACGCACTACTCGCGAGCGGATGGAACTCTATAAGACGGCGGGACAGGAAGTGATCTCCGCCCTGCTGCCTGTGATGGACGATTTTGACCGGGCTGTGCGGGAAATTGAAAGGTCAGAGGATTCCGAACTCTTCAAGGGTGTAACCCTGATACAGAATAAGTTTAGGGATACCCTTATGAGCAAGGGGCTCGAGGAGATCGAAGTAGATAAGGGAGATACCTTCGATGCAGAGATTCACGAAGCAGTAACACAGATCCCTGCACCAGATAAGAAATTACAGGGCAAGGTGGTAGATGTAATTGAAAAAGGATACAAACTCGGGGATCGGATCATCCGGCACCCTAAGGTCGTAGTTGGAAAATAGGTTTATGAAACAGGATTTTTACGAAGTACTGGGTGTTGCCAAAGGCGCATCGGCAAGTGAAGTCAAGAAAGCGTACCGGAAAAAGGCCATAGAGTTCCACCCGGATCGCAATCCTGGTGATTCCGCTGCAGAGGAGAAATTCAAAATTGCGGCAGAAGCCTACGAAGTCTTGAGCGACCCGGAGAAGCGGGAGCGATACGACCGTTTTGGCCACGCGGCTTTTGAGGGTAGTGGAGGCTTTGGTTCCGGAAGTATGAACATGGAGGATATCTTCAGTCAGTTCGGGGATATCTTCGGCGGTGCCTTTGGCGGTGCCTTTGGCGGTGGTTTCGGCGGATTCGGAGGGGGACAGGCCCGGGTTAAGGGCAGCAATCTCAGGATCCGTGTGAATCTGAGTCTGGAGGAAGTTGCCCATGGGGTGGAAAAAAAGGTAAAGGTGAAACGAAAGGTACAGGCACCCGGAGTCACCTATAAAACATGTACGGCTTGTGGCGGAAGCGGCCAGGTCACCCGGGTGACGAATACCATTTTGGGCCGTATGCAGACGGCCACGGCCTGTTCCGCCTGTGGAGGCGCCGGCCAGGTTCTCGATAAGAAGCCGGCCGATGCAGATGCCCATGGCCTGAAGGTGCAGGAAGAGACCGTCTCCATAAAAATTCCTGCAGGAGTTGAATCGGGAATGCAGCTCAAGGTTTCGGGTAAAGGGAATGATGCCCCCGGGAATGGAATTGCCGGGGACCTTCTCGTAGCCATAGAAACCAAGGAGCACCCAACCTTAAAGCGGGAAGGGGATAACCTGCATTACGATCTATATATCAGTATTCCCGATGCCGTTTTGGGTACTTCTAAAGAGATCGATACCGTAGGCGGGAAAGTTCGCATTAAGCTTGAGCCCGGATTGCAATCCGGTAAAATTCTCAGATTGAGGAATAAGGGAATACAAAGTATTAACGGCTATGGAACCGGAGATTTACTGGTTCACGTCAATGTTTGGACCCCTAAAGAACTCAATAAAGAGCAACGGGAGTTTTTTGAGCGTATGCAAACCGATGAAAAATTTGATCCAAAGCCCGAGAAATCCGACAAATCCTTTTTTGAAAAAGTTAAGGATATGTTCTCCTGAGGATAATTGCGTCCTATTAAAATAAAAAATGTATATTTGACTTGATATTGGGACTCCAATATTAATTTTCTTTTTCATAGCAATTTTTTTCCCATCCTTGAATTCGTTTGAGGGTGGGTTTTTCTTTTCGGGCCCGGGGGATTTTTTCACAGGCGAAAAACTCCCTGGGGATGGTGCGGGGGTTCCTGTCAAAGTTCTCCCTTAATACCTATCTTTAAACCGACAAATACAACGATGTATGGAACCCATTCTTTCCATTAGGGAAGTCAGTAAATCGTATGGAAATTTCAAGGCGCTTGATGCGGTCTCCCTGGAGGTCCCCGCTCATTCCATATACGGATTACTGGGCCCGAATGGGGCAGGGAAGACAACCCTTATAAGGATTATCAATCAGATTACTTTTCCGGACCATGGGGAGATCTTGCTGGGCGGAGTACCTCTCAAACCGGAGCACGTAGCCCATATTGGATACTTGCCGGAGGAGCGCGGGCTCTACAAAAACATGAAGGTAGGAGAGCAGGCGTTGTACCTGGCCCAACTTAAAGGACTCTCCCGGGCCGATGCCCGAAAAGAGCTAAACTACTGGTTTGAAAAGCTGGAAATTGGAGATTGGTGGAATCGCAAAGTCCAGGAGCTCTCCAAAGGGATGGCCCAGAAAATCCAGTTTATAACCACAGTACTCCACCGCCCGAGGTTGCTTATCTTCGATGAGCCCTTTAGTGGTTTTGACCCTATAAATGCCGCGCTTATCAAAGATCAGATCCTGGAGTTGCGCAAGGAAGGGGCTTCCATTATTTTTTCGACGCATCGTATGGAATCCGTGGAGGAACTTTGCGAGTACATTGCGCTGATCCATCGCTCTCACAAGATTCTGGAAGGCAGGCTAGCCAGTATTAAAAAGGCCTACCGCAGCAACCAGTACAGGGTTCGCTGGACCCCAAAACGCGGGGATGAAGGCCTCAATGGAATGCAGATATTGGCTCCTGTGGTGCGATCCGCTTTTGATCCGGATGAAAGAATATGGGATTTCGTGGTTCGTCTGGAAGATGAAAAACAGCGGGAATTTATGGAGTACCTCACGGGCCGCGGTGTCCTGACTGCATTTCAGGAGGTTATCCCATCGGTCAATGACATCTTTATTCAAACGGTTCAAAATCAGGAAACAGATGCGTAAACTCGGATTGATTATTCGTCGGGAGTATCTGGCCAAGGTCCGCAATAAATCCTTTGTGATCATGACCTTTCTCAGCCCCATTTTACTGGTGGGTATGGTTGTCCTGATCGCCTATCTGACCAAGATTAACGACAATGAAAAGCGGATTGTCTCCGTGCTCAATGAAAGTCCCTTTTTTCAGGGGGATTTTCTTCCCCAGCCCGGGGTTTCTTTTGTAACCCTGCGGGATTTGTCCCTGGAGGAGGCTAAAGACAGCACACTGTCTATGGGTTACTACGGGCTGCTTCATCTCGAGGATGGCGCACAACTGGATTGGGTGGCCGAACGCGCGTATCTCTATACCCGGGAGGCTCCGAGTACTTCCGTCCTGGATCGGATAGAGCGGATACTGGAAAGGGGATTGCGTTTATACAGACTGGAAGAACTCGGGATGAGCCCGGAGACCTACGCCGATCTCGGCGTGGGATATGAAATCAATACAGCCACTTTTGCCGGGGAGCGCAGTGTTAAGGGGATCAATGAATTTAAAGCTCTTGTAGGCGGGGGATTCGGATATCTTATCATGATGTTTATAATCATATACGGGGGTTTTGTCATGCGTTCTGTAATAGAGGAAAAGACGAGTAGAATTATTGAAATCATTATTTCGTCCGTCAAACCTTTCCAATTAATGCTGGGGAAAATTATCGGGACCTCCCTGGCCGGGATCACCCAATTTGCAATTTGGATTGTTTCGGCCACCCTCCTGATGGTCCTCGTTTTGGTCTTTTTAGATTTGGATCCGTCTATTCTGCTCGAGGCGCCCGGGACAGCCCCCGGCCTGGAAGGGGTGAACCCGGTAAACCAGTTGCAAACCGATGCTACTACAGCGCTGATCGTCGAGGAATTCCTCAACATTCCCATGGGTTTGATGATAGGATTTTTCCTGATTTACTTCATTTTGGGATATCTCATTTATAGCTCCATCTATGCCGCTATTGGTGCCGCTGTTGACAATGAGACGGATACCCAGCAGTTTATCTTTCCCATAATCCTCCCTTTGATGCTGGCCATATACGTGGGCTTCTTTTCTGTTTTTTCAAACCCACATGGTCCTATTGCCGTAGGATTTTCTATTTTCCCACTGACCTCGCCCATCGTAATGATGATGCGGTTGCCCGGAGGAGTTGGGGAAGGGGGCGTCCCTGTATGGCAGCTCCTGCTTTCGATCTTTTTGCTGATACTCACTTTTTTGGCGATCGTCTATCTGGCCTCGAGGATTTACAGAGTTGGTATTCTTATGTATGGCAAAAAACCCACCTACCGGGAATTGCTCAAATGGTTAAAGTATTGAGTTCATGGTTCAGGACACTACAAACGATGTAAAGGATTTTATCGAAAACGATCTCTGGCAGAGCATTGAAGGTTTTCTGAATGCGGGCATTCATCTGGGCGATTCCAACAACGGTATCCACCTGACTTTTGGACTTTTGATCCTCGTCACCTTCGCCCTGATAGCTACGAAGTTTTTGATGAACTGGACACGCATGTTCTTTACCCGGAAGATGGATACAGAGGATCAACTGAAGTTTGTAACCATATTCAAATACGTAAAGTACCTGATCTACGTTGTGGTCATCCTGCTCACGATGAGTTCCGCTGGCATTGACATCACCCTACTCATTACGGCTTCGGCGGCGCTCTTTGTAGGTATCGGACTTGCGTTGCAGGAGTTGTTTCAGGATATTATCGGAGGGATTCTGATGGTGGTCGAGAAGTCCCTTCGCGTGGGGGACATCGTTGAAGTGGATGACCGGATTGGGAAAATACTCGAAATCAGGCTGCGGTCCACGCTGGCAATGACCCGGGACGAAAAAATCATGGTGATACCCAATCACAAGTTTATGCGGGAAACCGTGTTTAATTATACCCAAAACCACCGGATAACACGAGAGGCTGTACGCGTGGGTGTAGCCTATGGCAGTGATGTGGAGCTTGTTACCCGTTTGCTTATTGAGGCTGTGAATCAGGAGGAAGCCGTCCTGAAGCACCGGGAATCCTTTGTGATGTTCGATGATTTCGGGGATTCAGCGCTTCTTTTTTCCGTTCATTTTTTTGTCGATGATGCCTTTCGGGAACTGCGACTGAAAAGCCGGATCCGCTATCGTATAGATGCGCTGTTCCGCGAACACGGCGTGCGGATTCCATTCCCCCAGCGGGATGTGCATTTTTTTCAACAACCCCTTCCGGGCGAGGCGGGTGCGGATTCCGATTCGAAGCCAGAGCAAACCGAATGACACCGATGCAATTCCATCCACCGAGAATTGAACAATCAGAGGAGCGCCTCTTACATGGATTTCGAACGCGAATGAGTATAGAGGAGAACACCACTAAGGATTTGTGGGGCAGGTTTATGCAGGTTGCACAGGCTATTGGGAATAAGCGTGGGACTGAATGGTACTCTGTGGAGATTTACCCGGATTCTTATTTCAGTACTTATGACCCCGGTAAATCTTTTGAAAAATGGGCGGCTGTGGCCGTGGAAAAAGACACTTCCCCCCGGGTTTCGGGTTTGGAGGAACTACATATTGTCAGCGGGCTGTACGCTGTCTTTAGCTACGAGGGCCCAGCCAGCCAGGTGTACCGCCTGTACCAGTACATTTTTGCAGACTGGATCCCCGGGTCGGGGTTTGCACTTGACCCAAGGCCGCATTTTGCGGTTATGGGAGCGGGGTATAAGGGGGAAGATCCAAATTCACAAGAAGAATTGTGGATACCGGTACGAAAAAAATAAGGGAGGATGCGATCAGGTAAAGAGGTATACGGACTCCTGCTATTGTGTTTATATTGTACACTGTGGCTTTATTCCTGTGATAACGCGGATACTAAGCGCACGCTGACCATCGCCGGAGCTTCCAATATGCAATTTGCCCTGGAGGAGATTTCAGAAGCTTTTGAGGCTCAAACAGGTATTTCCTGCCGCATGGTGAGCGGTTCTTCCGGGAAACTGACGGCCCAGATCTCGGAAGGTGCTCCTTATGATATCCTGGTTTCTGCGGATGTGAAATATCCCGACAAACTCTATACGGAAGGTTTGACACTCGGCCCTCCCCGGGTATATGCCTTTGGTAAATTGGTTCTGTGGACAACATTGGAGGGCATTGATCCCGACCTCAGTGTGTTGGCACGGGATGAAATCCGCTATATTGCAGTAGCCAACGCTAAAACAGCTCCTTATGGCCAGGCCGCGTTAGAAGTTTTGCAGTACAACAATCTCGATAGCGCCTTGCAGGAGAAGCTGGTGTTCGGGGAGAGTATCGGGCAGGTGAATCAGTTTATCCGATCGGGTTCCGCCGAATTAGGGTTTACGGCCATGTCTGTGGTTTCGGCCCCACAATTTGAAAGTATCGGACATTGGGCAGTCCTGGATTCGCTTCAATACAACCCTATCGAACAGGGGGTAGTGGTCATCCGACGGAAAGACGGCAAAGGGGAGGACGCCCTTTTATTCCGGGATTTTTTATTTTCAGACTCCGCCCGGGCGATACTCAGAAAATACGGGTATACAACAAATGAATAGGTTTCAAGGACATATAGGTGCAATCCGGACCTGCCAGCAGATCTCCCTGGTGACTACAATTCTCGAAGCGGACCACGAGATTCGGGCTGTGGTTATAGAAACACCTGAAACGGCCCCTTACCTTAAAATAGGAGGTAAGGCCGCCGTGCTTTTTAAAGAGACGGAGGTTGTTCTGGGCCTGCCGGGGACCCTGCAGCTCAGTGAACCGAATCAAATACCCGCAGAGGTGGACAGGCTGGAGACAGGCACGTTGTTTACCTGGGTGGGCTTGCGAACACCGATCGGCGATATAGGGGCTGTTATTCCCGCGGAATCTGTGGCCCTTCTCGGCCTTATCCCCGGAAAAGAGGTTATAGCCTGCGTCAAAACAACTGAAGTAATGCTCTCAGGAGAATGAGTTGGGAACCCCTCTTACTGACCTTTAAACTCGCCCTGGTGACTACCGTCATCTTACTGGTACTGGCTATTCCGCTCTCGTATTGGCTGGCGTATTCACGGGCCCGTTTCAAACCTGTTGTAGAGACGCTGGTCAGCATGCCTTTGGTGCTTCCGCCAACCGTTCTCGGATTTTATTTTTTGGTCGCTTTTAGCCCGCGCAATGCTTTTGGGGGATTTCTCGAATCCCAGTTCGGGCTCCAACTGATCTTTTCCTTTCCGGGTCTGGTCCTGGCCTCCGTCCTTTATAGTTTACCCTTTATGGTCCATCCCATACAGGCGGGCCTGTCTTCCCTGTCTCCATCGCTCAGGGAGGCCTCTTATCTCATGGGAAATTCCAGGTTCAGAACACTGAGGCGTATTTTACTCCCCAATATCCGGCCGGCCCTGCTGACCGGGATCGTCCTCTCTTTTGCGCATACAGTTGGTGAATTTGGGGTTGTGTTGATGATCGGAGGAAATATCCCGGGCCGGACCCGGGTGGCTTCCATTGCTATTTACGATGAAGTAGAAGCCTTGAATTACGCGGCTGCCAACGTCTATTCCGCCATTTTGTTTATAGCTACCTTTCTGATTTTACTACTGGTCTACCTGGTCAATGGAGGATATTTAAAACGTTTCTGGAGATGATTTCCTGTACTGCTCAAAAAGATTTGAATGCTTCGGGAGGCGGAATCCAACTCCGGCTGGATTTTGATATCCCGAAAGGGGCCCTGGTGACCCTCTATGGTAAATCCGGGGCGGGAAAGACTTCCACCCTTCGCATACTCGCCGGGTTGCTGACCCCGGATTCCGGTCGTATTCGCGTTGGAGATACGGTATGGTTTGATGCCGCTCAAAGGATAAACCTAAAACCGCAACAGCGGAGGATTGGTTTTGTTTTTCAGGATTACGCCCTTTTTCCCAATATGACCGTTCAGCAAAATCTGGAATACGGCAGCGGAAGGCGCGCAGATCGTCAGCTTGTGGACTCCCTGATCGATATGGTAGACCTCAGGGGACTGGAAAAACGCTTGCCATCCACCCTTTCCGGCGGCCAAAAACAGCGGGTTGCCCTGGCGCGGGCACTGGTCCAAAAGCCTGATATACTCATGCTGGATGAACCCCTGTCCGCCCTGGACAGTGGAATTCGGGCTAAATTACAGGAAGATATTCTCCGGGTACACCGGGAGTTCGGCCTCACCACAATCCTGATCAGCCATGATCTGGGGGAGATTTATCGACTTTCGGACCGGGTCATGCATATGGAGGCCGGCACGATAACCAGGGAAACCGCTGCCGATGCCTTGTTTTACGACCGGCAAATTAGCGGGAAATTCAAATTTACAGGGGAAGTTATGCGTATTGAAGCGGCCGACATCCTTTTTATCGTTCACGTTCGGATACAAAATCAGATTGTTAAAGTGGTTTCGAGGGCTTCAGAAATTGAAGGGCTCTCCATTGGAGATACTGTACTTGTGGCCTCTAAAGCCTTTAATCCGGCTCTCTACAGGCTTGGGTAGTTGGTTTCTTCAGGTTTCTTTCGTTTAGACAGGCGAAACACACTAATTTTGAAATTGGAACAAATATGGAACTTAGGTTTATCAGAACCTCCATTTAATCCGAAGGGAGAACACCCCTAAAAATTGAAAGATCCTTATGTCAAAAATCTTAGTTATTGAAGACGAAGCCGCCATCCGCCGGGTGCTGGTCAAAATATTAAATGAGGAAAACGAGGCGTATCAGATCGAGGAAGCCCCGGATGGAGCAGCGGGAATGCAAAAAATCCGGCAATCCGATTACGATCTGGTACTATGTGACATTAAGATGCCCAAAATGGATGGAGTAGAGGTGCTGCAGGAAGCTCGTAAGGCGAAGCCTGAAATACCCTTTATCATGATTTCCGGGCACGGCGATCTGGACACGGCTGTTCAAACCATGCGTCTTGGGGCTTTTGACTACATTTCGAAGCCTCCGGACCTCAACCGGTTGCTTACCACCGTACGCAATGCCCTGGATCGTAAAGAGCTGGTGGTAGCCAACAAACGCCTCAAAAAGAAAGTCAGCAAGAGCTTTGAAATGATAGGGGAGAGCCCCGGAATCCAAAACATCAAGGAGATCATTGAAAAAGTCGCCCCAACAGATGCCCGGGTCCTTATAACGGGTTCTAACGGCACAGGTAAGGAATTGGTAGCGCACTGGGTTCACGAAAAGAGCGCGCGCTCAGGTGCCCCGTTTATAGAGGTAAACTGCGCGGCCATCCCATCAGAACTTATAGAAAGTGAACTTTTTGGCCATGTTAAAGGGGCTTTCACTTCTGCTGTAAAGGATCGGGCTGGAAAATTTGAAGCGGCCAATAAAGGCACACTCTTCCTGGATGAAATAGGGGATATGAGTCTCTCGGCCCAGGCAAAAGTCTTGCGAGCCTTGCAGGAGAATAAGATTTCCCGGGTGGGGTCGGACAAAGACATCAAAGTAGATGTACGTGTGGTAGCCGCAACCAATAAGGATTTGCAAAAAGAAATTGAAGAAGGGCGCTTCCGGGAAGATTTATACCACCGGCTTGCCGTTATTCTCATCCGGGTTCCTGATCTGAATGAAAGACGGGAAGATATCCCGCTGCTTATCAATCACTTTTCAGCAAAAATTAGCGAGGAACAGGGAACGGGAGTCAAATCTTTCAGTAAAGACGCCGTTCGCCTGCTTCAGGAATACGACTGGACGGGCAACATCCGTGAACTCCGCAATGTGGTTGAGCGTTTGATTATTCTGGGGGAGCAGGAGGTCAGCGCAGCGGATGTAACACTTTTCGCCAATAAATAGCCCCTTATCTGCTGCAGCTGCTGAGTTGATCCAGGGCTTTTTGAGCGATCTCCTTGGTCCTCAGGTTATAAAAGCGCTTAGCCGGGGTCTGGTCTTTCCGGTCCAATTGCTTTTCGCAGTGTGCGTAGACCCGTCTCACAAAGACCAGGGCTTCTTCACAGGGAACGCCTTCAACGACTTCATTCAGGGAATTTTCGTATGTGACCAGGGATTCTTCGATTTTCGCTTCAATGGCTTTATCGGCTTTCAGGAGTCGTGTGGCCTGGGTGTGTTCCGTATCTTCGGTGTCAATACCTACCAGGCGCTGCCAGAAGGGTCGTGTATGTGATTTTTCATGCGCTTCGAGGGCATCACGTCCGGCCAGGATATAGTCCATTGCTCTGGACAAGGGTATCCGGGTGCCCTCCAGGGTGGAAACCTGAGTTGCCAATTTCAGGTTTTCAAGGCTTTCCAACAGGTTTTTACGCGCATAATCACATCCGCAATCCTCGAGCTGAGTGCGCGATCGCTCTATGGCATTTACAGCTTTAAAGGCATGGTAACGAATGATCTGAATGTCCGCTTCTTCCAGGGCAGTGGCAGTCTCCTCACTGATAAATCCGATCAGGGCCTCGGTGTTGATGCATGCTTTCTCCGGTGTGGCCGATATTAGCATAAACCAGGCACCTATACATAGAATGTAGCGCAGTAGTTTCATAACATAAGTTTTACTCCGACCGCTAGGGCGGGGGTATGATTTGGGTGGGATAAAAATACCGCACCCCTGTGAGCCTTTTGAATTTATTCGACTTAAGACCCTTCCTTAACGGCCTATGACGTCAGGGGGTTTTAACTGTTCGATAAAGGGTTTGATTTCCGGGGGCAATTGCAGAGTACCCCCAATTTGTTTTATCTTTCAACCATGAAAAACATTGAAGCTTCAGATTATCAGGCCGATGCGGATTGCGATCTAACGGGTCGTTCCACGTACGAAGATTTTGGACTCAGCGATAAGAAGTTGGAAAAGCGCCTCCTTAAGGTCAGGCGCAAACTAGGGGATTTTCAGGATAAGATGTACGCCCATGGAAAATACGCCGTACTGGTTTGCCTGCAGGGTATGGATACAGCAGGGAAGGACTCCCTTATCCGGGAGGTTTTTAAGGACTTTAATGCAAGGGGCGTAGTGGTGCATAGTTTTAAAGTGCCAACGGATTTGGAACGCAAGCACGACCATCTGTGGCGTCATTATATCGCACTTCCCGCCCGAGGCAAGTTTGGTGTTTTCAACAGGACCCATTACGAGAATGTCCTCATTACGCGGGTACACCCGGAATATATCCTTGGGGAGAACCTCCCTCACGTCCTTAAATTGGAAGATATTGATGAGGCTTTCTGGGATAAACGGTTTCGCCAGATCAATGATTTTGAGAGAACTCTTGCTGAAACCGGAACCCTCGTATACAAGTTTTTTCTGCATATTTCCAAGGAAGAGCAGCGGCAGCGGCTGCTCCGGCGCCTGAGGCTTCCCAGGAAGAATTGGAAATTCTCACCCGGGGACCTGGATGAACGGGTTTACTGGGCAGACTACCAGAGATGTTATCAGGATGCGATCCGCCGTACCACAAAAGATCATGCGCCATGGTTTGTCATTCCGTCGGATTGCAAGGAAGGGGCGCGGTTGATCGTAGCGAGTATTTTATTGGAATTATTGGAACAGTATGACGATATACGGGAACCTGAGCTGGATCCGGAAATTAAAAAGCATATTGAACAGTATCGGAAAGAATTGAAAAAGCAGGGCTGATCAGATGAGAGATATAGAAATTATAAAAGTGGTTACACAGAGCAGATGGTGTATTACCGGGTTTCTGTGTGCTGTATGGATGATAGGGGGAGGGTTCTGCGGAAACGCCCAGCAAGAAGATACCCGGATGTTTCGGGAACTCTATACCTCGGCCCTGACCGAGGGCAAGTCCTATGACTGGTTAAATTACCTTTCCAACCAAATCGGTGGGCGGCTGTCGGGTTCTGTACAGGCGGAACAGGCCGTCACCTATACCAAAAAGGAGATGGAAGCCCTGGGCCTGGATAGGGTCTGGCTCCAACCTGTAATGGTGCCAAAGTGGGTGAGGGGAACCCCGGAATTTGCCTATATTGAAAGTGAACCGGGGGTGACCAATAACGTTCCCGTCTGTGCTTTAGGGGGTTCAATAGCTACTCCGGCAGGGGGCTTAAAGGCTTCTGTGATTGAGGTAAAGGGAATTGAAGACCTCCCCAAACTGGGCAGGGGTCAGATCGAAGGTAAAATCGTCTTTTATAACCGTCCGATGGATCCGACCCTGATCAATACTTTTCAGGCGTATTCCGGTTGTGTGGACCAGAGGTATTCCGGGGCGGCTGAAGCGGCAAAATACGGGGCGGTCGGGGTAGTAGTACGCTCTATGAACCTAAACCTGGATGACCATCCCCACACAGGGTCCATGAGTTATGGGGACCTCACCCTTTCTGAACGCATTCCCGCAGCGGCCATCAGTACCAAGGGGGCAGATTTATTGAGTACTACCTTAAAACTCAACCCGAAGATTCAATTTTTCCTCCGGCAGAACTGCCGGCAATTACCGGATGTACAGTCCTATAATGTGATTGGGGAGATTCGGGGAAATGAATTTCCGGAGGAAATCATTGTGGTCGGCGGCCATTTGGATTCATGGGATTTAGGTGATGGTTCACATGATGACGGAGCAGGCTGTGTGCAGAGTATGGAGGTGCTCCACCTCTTGAAAAAGGTGGGGTATCGACCAAAGCGAACTATTCGGGTGGTGTTGTTTATGAATGAGGAGAATGGCCTTCGGGGCGGTCAGAAATACGCTGAAGAAGCAAAAACGAATAATGAAAAACACCTGTTCGCTCTGGAAAGTGATGCGGGTGGCTTTACCCCGAGGGGATTTTCATTTGATTGCAGCCTGGAGGACTACAACCGCATCCTGGGTTGGAAAGGGCTTTTTGAACCCTATTTGGTCCATCAGTTTACGCGGGGTGGGAGCGGAGCCGATATCGGACCCCTGAAGGACCAGGGATTGGTACTATCGGGATTGCGTCCGGATTCCCAACGCTATTTTGAGCACCACCACGCTGAGACTGACACTTTTGATGCGGTCAATAAACGCGAACTGGAACTCGGGGCCGCTGCCATGACCGGTTTGGTTTATTTGGTGGACCGTTATGGTTTTGCCTCCCCGAAAGGGTTGCAGGGGCGGCAATAATTCGGTTTATCTATGCCTTTATGATCCTTAGGTTTTCCCTACCTTTGCGGCCAAAACAAGGAACATGGAAAACGGCATCTACGCAAATTTCAGCACGAATAAAGGGAAAATCCTCTTAAAACTGACTCACGATAAAACCCCCGGTACGGTAGGCAATTTTGTTGCCCTCGCCGAGGGCAACCTTACCAATCAGGCCAAAAAGGAAGGGGAACGGTACTACGACGGCCTGACCTTTCACCGAGTAATCCCGGATTTTATGATTCAGGGGGGATGTCCGCAAGGAACAGGTACCGGAGACCCCGGCTATAAATTCGACGATGAGTTTCATCCTGAACTCAAACACAACGCCCCAGGGGTGCTGTCTATGGCCAATGCCGGACCGGGCACCAATGGCAGCCAGTTCTTTATCACACATATCCCCACCCCGTGGCTGGATCAGAAGCATACCGTTTTTGGCCATGTAATCGAGGGGCAGGACGTGGTCGATGCCATCGCCCAGGGGGATAAGATTGAATCCGTCGAGATCCTGCGCGTCGGGGAAGCGGCTGAGTCCTGGGATGCCGTAAAAGCCTTTGATGCTTTTCGGTCGGGAAAAGCGGAGCGTGTGGCTGCAGAGCGCGAGGCGCTAGAGGCTACCATTGCCTCCCTTTCCAAAGGCTTTGAAAAAACGCCTTCAGGTTTGAGGTATAAAATTATGGAGACTGGTAAAGGCGAGAAACCGGCCAAAGGCCAGCGCGTTGCCGTTCACTACAAGGGGGCCCTTTTGGATGGGACGGTGTTCGATAGTTCCTTTGAACGGAATGAACCCATTGAGTTCGCCCTGGGGACCGGTCAGGTGATTCCCGGATGGGATGAAGGCATTAGTTTACTCAGTGTGGGCGATAAGGCCCGCTTTATCATTCCTTCTGAACTTGCCTATGGTTCCCGGGGAGCCGGTGGGGTTATTCCCCCGGATGCCGTCCTGGTTTTCGACGTGAGTCTGGAAGGGGTCTCCTAAGGCCCCTTAGGTTATGAGCAAAGAGCGTCCCGATTTCCTCCGATATCCCATCGGCCGGTTTACACCTCCGGAATTTATTTCTGAGAAGGAGTTAAAGGCCTGGATCATAACCCTGGAAGTCTTTCCCTCACGGCTTTACAACCTGGTTTCCGATCTTTCTGAAGTGCAGTTGGATACCCCGTATCGGGAGGGAGGCTGGACCGTGCGGCAGGTGATTCACCATCTTTCCGACAGCCATCATAATTCCTATATGCGTTTTAAATGGGCCCTGACGGAAGACAAGCCGCAGATAAAAGTCTATGATGAAAAGGCCTGGGCTGCCCTTGAGGATAGCGTCTCAGGCCCGATCGCCCTTTCCCTGGAACACCTGGAGGCTGTACATAAAAAACTCGTTTATTTATTGAAATGCACGGATAGAAAGGCTCTTAAAAAGGGATTTCTCCATCCGGAAAGCGGCTTCACCACCCTGGAGGAGAATGTCGGGAGATATGTCTGGCATGGCAATCATCATTACGCCCATATTGAGCGGTTGCTTGAAGCCAGGGACTGGAACGGCTGACTTCAGGAAACGGGTTTCCACTTGATATTGCACCCAATGCTGGGTTTTTGGTCCTGGGATAGTGGTCGTCCCTCAAGTAAGTCATCCACCGCTTTTCTGAGATCTTCTCCACTTACGGGAATGTCGTTGCCGGGTCTGGAAGAATCCAACTGACCCCTGTAAACCAAAAGGTCCTTAGAGTCGAAAAGGTAGAAATCGGGGGTGCAGGCCGCCTGGTAGTCCAGGGCTGTCTGCTGCGTAGCGTCATAGAGGTAGGGAAATGGATACCCTTCTTTCCGGGCAGTTTCCTGCATTTTGTCCGGGTGGTCTTCGGGATAGTTTTCCACATCATTGCTGGAGATTGCGATCATTCCGATCCCCTTTGGTATATATGTATTGCCCAGGCGTACCAGTTCGGGGTTGACGTGTTTTACAAAAGGGCAGTGGTTACAGATAAACATTACAATAGTGCCTTGTTTTCCTTTCAGTTCGGCAAAAGATCGGGTGTTTCCGTTTGCGGTATCGGGTAATAAAAATTCCGGGGCTCGCGTACCGAGGGCGAGCATTGTACTTGGGGTTCGGGCCATTCCTCAATAGTTTATAGACTCCTAAAGGTATTAAATACTTGTAAATTCCTCCCAGACTCCCTATCTTCTCCTTTCATGGGCTTGCCCCGAAAAGCTTCAATTTGAACAAAAGACACACATATTCGTCCCTTTCAGTCGCCATTGAAGATCTTCAGTCCCGGGGATATAATGAAGACCTCAATTTCTGCGATGGCGGTCTGGAGCACAAACGCACATCCTGTATTTATCCGGCAGAAGCAATGGAGGTAGTAGAATTTTACCGTTTTGAAGGAGCCAGTAACCCGGATGACAACTCCATCCTCTATGCCATTGAGACATCAGACGGGCTGAAAGGACTTCTGGTGGATGCTTACGGCGCCTACTCCGGAAATATTCCCAGGGACATTGTCAACAAACTCAGGATTGACCGCTGATTGGTCCAGGTATGGAGACACAGATAGATCAGCTACGTATCAATTTTGACAATGAAGCGCTTTGGACCATGAACGTGGCCCTGGCCCTGGTGATGTTCGGAATTGCCCTTGAGATCAAACCCTCAGATTTCAGACAAATCCTCCGGAACCCCAGAGCTGTGCTCACGGGGGTCTGTTGCCAGTTTCTCTTGTTGCCAGCCCTAACTTTTTTCCTGGTATGGTGGTGGGAACCCCAGCCGAGTTTTGCCCTGGGGATGATCCTGGTCGCCTCATGCCCGGGAGGTAATGTTTCAAATTTTATGTCACATCTCAGTGGTGGCAATACCGCCCTGTCTGTGAGCCTGACGGCAATAGCCACCCTTCTTGCAGTGCTGATGACCCCTCTCAATTTGCAGTTTTGGGGCAGTCTCTATGAACCCTCTGCAGCCCTGCTCACCGATGTTGAGATCAACCTTTGGGAAATGGTGCGGTTGGTGGCCCTCTTATTGGGGCTTCCGTTGATCTCAGGTATGTTGCTGGGGCATCTCAAACCGAAACTCGCCAAAGGGATGGCGAAACTATTCAAGATTGTTTCCCTCCTGTTCTTTGTCTTTTTAATCTTTGTGGCACTCTACAATAACCGTGATATTTTTGTGGATTACGTTGGACTGGTCTTTACCCTTGTGTTTTTTCATAATATTTCCGCATTCCTGCTCGGATATACATCAGGTCGGGTGATGAGACTTCCTTTCCGGGATGTAAAAAGCATTACCATAGAGACCGGCATACAGAACTCGGGTCTTGGTTTGCTCCTTATTTTCACTTTTTTTGAAGGTCTGGGTGGGATGGCCCTCCTGGCTGCTTTCTGGGGGATTTGGCATTTGGTATCAGGTTTGGCACTCTCTGCCCTTTGGGGGGGTATTCCGGTGCGGAAGGAATCTGTTTTATGAAATGAGCCATAACAATTCTCGATACCAACTGAGATGGTTATTGGCGAATTACATCTTACCTGTTAAAACCAATAAAATAAACAGATGAAAACCGTCTTATATCTCGCTTTTAAGAGGTTTATCCGGACCGGATTTCAATGCTATTACAAAGAAATTCGAATGACCCATATGGAGCGCGTTCCATTGGACCGGGCGGTGATGCTCCTTCCGAATCATCAGAATGCGCTGATGGATCCCCTGCTTTATGCCGCTTTCGCAAAAGGCAAACCCTATTTCCTGACACGGTCTGATGTCTTTGAGAACAGGGTGCTGAAATGGATCTTTCAGGGCCTTAGGATGATGCCCATTTACCGCCTGCGTGACGGGCGGGAAACCCTTTCCAAAAACCAGGCGGTCTTTGAGCGCTGTGCCTATCTTTTTTCCCAGGGCGAACAACTCCTTTTATTTCCGGAGGCCAACCACAACCTGAGAAGACAGGTCCGTCCTTTAAGCAAGGGGTTTACCCGTATTATTTCTCAGAGTTATGAAAGCAATCTCAACCGGGAAATCACCATAGTGCCCGTGGGCCTGAACTACCAAAACGCCGCCCAATTCCCGGATCGGGTGGCACTGTGCTTTGGGCAGCCCTTTCCCACGAGCAGCTATTGGTCTGATGACAATCGGGAACTCGATTTTAGCGCTTTAAGGGATCGCACCTATCAGGCCATCACCCGGGTAACCACGCATATTCCGGTTAACATGGATTATGAATTGTGGGAGCAGCGGCTGGAGGAGAACCGTACGGATTTTCTGGATCCAAACCCTGTAAACGCCTTAATTGCAAAAGGTGAATTGCCTGAGCCGAAGTCTTTTCAATCTACGCGCGGGTTGGGACGGATTTGGGATGTACTTTTCCGGGCGGTAAATACGCCCGTTTGGCTGCCCTGGCACTTCATTGTGAGTAAGAAGGTACCGGAACCCGAATTCGCCAGTACTTTCCGTTTTTTGTACTGCCTGCTGGCTTTTCCGATATTCTATCTTATCCTGGCAGGACTCCTCCTGTTCTTTTTTCCTTTGGTTTCTGTATTGAGTATCCTCGGGCTGCTTTTTTTACATAATTTGGCGTACGTTAAATTTCGCTAGGGATCGCCGGGAAACCTACATGATATGTCCAAAGAATACGGCATTCATAAGGAGTTTGTTGGTCCCATACCAAAAAGCCCTGAAATTGGTATTGTCGGTAAACAGGATAACCCTTCCCCGGTTGTGCCTCCCGATTTTCAATGGAACACTTCCCGATATTTTTTTCGCATTTTCCTCTGAAATATATCCGCTCAGCAAGGGGTTGTCGGTGTATCGGATGGGGTTTTCATAACTATTACTCGCGGGTTCCAGGTAGATATTGGTATTTCTGAAGAGCGGCAGCCTGTCGTTTGTGTATCCGAAGTTGATGGGATGGGAGCGATCGATCCGGGCTTCAAAAATAGCGCCCCCGGTGACCTGTGCCCCCTGAAAAGCATTGCGCTGTTCAAAAGTAATTTGTTCTGCCTTAAGTGTATCGCGCCGAAACTCGAGGTTCAAAAATTCATGCTTGTCCAGCCATTGGGCCGTATTGCGGTATCCGATCAGGGTACCCCCGGTTGAAACCCATTCCTTTAATTTATCGGCCTGTCCTTCTGAAATTCCACCACCCCTGAAGCCCGGGATAATGATATCGGTATACTCGCTGAGATCTGCGCGGCTGAGGTAATCGGTATCGATCTTGGTGATTTTCATGTTGTACCTTGTATCAAAAAGGTGCCAGATTTCACCTGCGTCGTAGGATCGAATGCCGTTCCCGACCAACAGGGCCACTTTGGGTGTATCAATGGGATCGAATTCCCTGCTTCCCAGATCGATTCCCACAGTTTTCCCGGTTTGTACTCCGTGAACCTGAACCCCGGTTCCCCCGGTCAGTTCCCCTAGGAGGGTGTAAATTTCATCAGGCGTCAGGGATTGACCCTGTACGGGAATCATCACCGTACCATAGTCGAATTCGTTTTCTCCCATGGCAAAGCGCTCTTTGGCTACTTTGGCCCGAAGTCCTCTTTGCAAAAGGCCGTTGAGAACTTTTGGGGTATAGTATTCATGCCATTCGAACAGATAGGCATAGTTGCTCTGCTGATCCACGCCACCCTGCAATGGGGCGAGGGCACTGACGGCTTCCCCGATCTCGGGTAAGCGGGGTGTTTCGGCATAATCCAGATTAAAGGCCAGGGGGAATGTCCATGCGGAAATATCATAAAACAGGCTGTCTGAAAATGTAGTGCGTTTCTCGAACATAGCCTGGATGAGTTTTGGGTTTTTCTGATCCATCGGCACTACATAGCTCCTACCTTTTTTATATGTTTTCCCATTAATTTCTGTATCCGAACGGAGTTCGTGAAAACGTATCTTATGCCTCTGCAGAATCTCAGCCAGGTGCCAGGCACGCGCCCCGTCCTTAGCGTCCCCGAAAATCACCCCCCGGCTCGTATTTTTACTCTTATTCGTGCGCATGTCTGCATAAAAATCGCGCTGATATTCCAAGAGTTTTACCCGCAGATTCCAGGCAGCTTCTATGGTTGAAAGTGCGGTGACAAACTGATTTCGAATGGTAAAGGGAAAGGTCAGAATTCCATTTTCACTTTCCTGAATATGCCCCCTCGAACTCCCTTGTTCGAAAAGGATGCCTATACCCCCATTGACATCCGGAAAAGTGGAGCCCTTTCCGTAATAGTAATCGTCATAATCTTCTTCAGAGTAATAAAGGGAGCCGATACCATCGAGGGCTTTGGCGTGATAAGTGCCGATTTCGGCGGTCAGTTCCTGATTTCTACCCGGAGTCAGGGGATGTACGCGGGAGGGCTCCCCGGGTTGGAAGAAAAAGGTCGCATCGGTGCCCATTTCATGATGGTCCGTGAGAATGTTCGGATACCAGTCGTGAAACGTTTTAATCCGCGCCCGGCTCTCGGGCAGTTGGACCGGAAGCCAGTCCCGATTCATATCGAACCAGTAGTGGTTGGTGCGCCCCCCGGGCCATACCTCGTGGTATTCCCGGTCATTCCCGTCCGGGTTCAGATGCATGCTCCGGTTAGAATTTGCCCAGTATGCAAAGCGCTGTAAACCGTCCGGATTAAAGGAGGGGTCCATAAGGACAATCATATCCTTCAACATTTTTTCAATTTCAGGCCCCTGCGCAGCAGCCAGGTAATATGCATAGGCCAGTCCGGCATTTGCGCCACTGGGCTCGTTTCCGTGAATAGAGAAGCCCTGGTAGACCACCACAGGCATCTGGGCGGTATCCAGGTTAGAAGCTCCGGTTTCCGTGAGCTTGAGATGTTCCATTCTAAGGGCCTCAAGACGCTCGTGGTTTTCCGGGGCGGTAATGGTCAGTAGCAATACGGGCCGATCTTCGAAAGTTCGGCCGCGATCTTCAATCTGAATGCGGTCTGATACGGCCGCAAGGGTCATCATATACTGCACGAGCTTGTCATGGGTAACATGCCAGGTTCCTACCTCATGGCCGATGACCTCTGAAGGTTTTGGTATGGCGGGATCATAATCAATACCCGAGGGCAGGTAATAGGAAAGATCAATATCCTCCTGTGCGGACAAAGTGGATTGGTATAAAATGAAGAAGCCAAGAATTAGATAAAAAAGTCTCATAGATTAATATTTTGAGAATTAAAACAGGCCGATCGGCAAGCGCACTGGTCTATGGAACCGATTCAAAAACCATATTATTCAGCTATTTTGTAAAGGGGCAAAAAAAAGGCCTTTACGAGAAAGGCCATAATATTGTGAAATGACACCCTATATGTCGTCGAAGTCCACATCCGTAAAGGAACTCCCGGAGGACTTGTGAGATCCATTTTCGGAAAAATCGGTTTTTTTGAAGTCCTTCTGATGCCGTTCTGAAATTACCTCCTGGCCCTTTTCTTCGATGATGAAATCCATCATTTCATTCATATTTTCCCTGAAGGGTTCAAAATCTTCTTTGTACAGGTAAATTTTGTGCTTTTTGTAATGGAAAGAGCCGTCTTCATGGGTAAATTTCTTGCTCTCGGTTACCGTTAAATAGTAGTCACCCGCCTTGGTGCTTCGTACATCAAAAAAATAAGTCCTTCGACCTGCCCTTAAAACTTTGGAATGAATCTCTTCCTGCTCATTGAAATCTTTGTCGCTCATAGCATCCAAACGGTTGTGTTAGCAAATCAAAAATGTGAAAAAAATGCTAAAGCAGCAACTTTTTCTATGTTTCTTTCTCGGACAGCTGACTGATGTAGAGCTCCTTGTAGTAGCCTTCCTGAGCCATAAGCTCCTCGTGATTTCCCGCTTGAATAATGGATCCGTTATCCAGCACGATGACTTTATCTGCATTGACAGCCGAGGAAACGCGGTGACTTACAATTAATGTGGTTTTTCCCTCAGAGGCCTTTTTGAGATTGGAGAGAATGGCTTCTTCTGTTTCCGTATCTACCGCGCTCAGACAGTCGTCAAAAAGATAAATTGTAGGATCCTTGATCAGGGCACGGGCAATAGATACCCTTTGTTTCTGCCCGCCACTCAGGGTAATACCCCTTTCCCCTAAAACGGTTTTATATCCTTTTGCAAATCCCTCGATATTGCTATCTACAACTGCCATTTTTGCGGCTTCGCGAATTTCGTCAAGGGTTGCATCCTGTTTGCCAAAGCGAATATTGTTTTCAATGGTATCGGAGAACAAAAATGCATCCTGGGGGACTGCCCCGATAGCTTCCCTGAGCGAAGTGAGATTGAGTGCCTCAACGGGCCGGTCATCGATTCGGATTTCCCCGGAACTCACGTCATACAGGCGGGCGATCAACTCCAGGATGGTACTCTTCCCGGAACCCGTTTTACCCAGAATCGTAAGTGTCTGCCCCGGGTTGATCTCAAAAGATACATTTTTCAGGGCTTCTATTCCCGTATCGGGATAGGTAAAACCAACCTTGTCAAAGGTGATTTTCCCCTGAATGGGAGTGGGGCTTTCGGATTGATTTACGACCTCAGGTTCTTGATTTAAAAACTCGTTGATCCGCTTTTGGGATACTTCTGCACGCTGCACCACAGAGGTCAGCCAACCCACTATGGCTACGGGCCAGGTGAGCATATTGACGTAAAGTATAAATTCGGCTATAGTACCTTTAGATTCAATTTCTCCATCCAGGTATTGCACTCCGCCGATGTAAATGACAAGGATATTGCTAACGCCAATAAGCAGCATCATCAGGGGAAAGAACCAGGCATTGACTTTGGCCAAATCCATACTCTTGGTCTTCCCTTCAAGGGCAAGGCCCTCAGCCTGTCGGTTGACCTGGGGTTCCATCACATAGGCCTTGATTACCGAAATCCCTGAAAAAGTTTCCTGGGCAAAGGTGGATAAATCCGAAAGGAAGACCTGAACCCGGGTACTGCGCTTATGGATGATCCGGCTGATCCAGTAAATCAGCACGGAGAGGACCGGAAGGGGAAGCAGGGCGTAAAACGTAATAGTCGGGGCTTTGATAAACATCAGGGGGATCAGACAGACAAAAAGGGTGAGGGTCTGTATCCCATACATAATAGCAGGCCCGGCATACATACGGACCTGATTGACATCCTCACTGATGCGGTTCATCAGGTCCCCGGTCCGGTTGGTTTTGTAGAAATTCAGGCTGAGGCGCTGGTAGTGGTCAAAAACCTCGTTTTTAAGGTCGTATTCAATGTACCTGGATACATTAATGATAGTCTGACGCATCAGGAAGGTAAAAAAACCCGACAATAGCGCGGCTCCGACGATAATTCCAATATACTCCAGTAATTGCTGGCGGGCGAGCGTCTCATTGATTTCAGCTGCCAGATATTGTTCCACGACGGCGATGATCTTGGCTACATAGGAGGGCATTACCAGTTGAAACACCCTCGCTATGATGGTGATAAGTATGCCTAAGGTCAACTTAAACCAGTATTTCCGGAAATATTTATTGAGGTGCTTAAGTTCTTTCATTCCTGGATGGGCTGACCCGAACGCGGTATCGTTCAGGAGAGGACAAATATAGGCCTTTGGCCCGGATAGGGATGTTATAAGAATGATAAGATGATTTTTAGCAGCCTTTTAAAATAGATTAGTATTTTTGACCTCGTTTACCACAACAAAGTTCTTTGCATGTTAACAAGAAGGCATCTCAGGGTTAAGGTTATGCAGTGTATTTATTCCCTTTCCCTTGCCAGCGGAGGTTCGCTGGAAAAGCAACAGGAGTTTCTCAACAGAAGCATAGGGCAAACCTATACCCTATATCTGCTGGTGTTGGCATTGTTTCGGGAACTCTATCAGGCGGCCGTCGATCGCTCGGAGAAGGCCACGAGCAATTATCTCAAAATGGGTCCCGGGGATAAGGGAAACCCACTGCGCCTCAGCCAGAACAAGATTTTGCAGCAGATTTCGGAGAATCCCGACCTTACGGAAGCACTGAAAAAGCGCAAACTCAAACAATGGTACCTCAATGAAGAATATATAAAGATTGTGCTTTCTGAACTTTTGGAAAGCGATCTCTATAATACCTATGCCCAAAAGCCGGAATCCTATGAGGCGGACCGGGAATTTCTGGTTCAGGCATTCCGGGAGATTATTGCCCCGAATGAAAAGGTTTATGAATTTCTGGAGGATGAAGAAATTACCTGGGTTGATGATCTGCCCCTTGTCAACACCCACCTGCTCAAACAATTGCGGAAAGTAAAACCAGAGTCACCCAATAATTTTTTCCTCCCACCGTTACTTAAAAACAAGGAGGACGTAACGTTTGCTACTGAATTGTTGAATAAAACCCTTTTGAACGGGGAGGAGTTGGCTGCGGAAATAGAAGGACAAACCCCAAATTGGGATAAAGACCGTATCGCGGAGATAGATGCGATCCTACTGAAGATGGCGATCGCTGAATTACTGTATTTTCCTTCCATCCCGGAACGGGTTTCTATCAATGAATACCTGGAGATTGCCAAGGAGTACTCCACACCTAAAAGCAGTATTTTTATCAATGGGGTTTTGGATAAACTCACAAAGGACTATCAGGCCAGCGGTCGGTTGAAAAAGACCGGGCGAGGGCTTTTGTAAAAAAATAATCGCTAATTTTGCACTGATCTAAAAAAATGTCATCATGAAAAAAGTAAGTATCATTCTTGGAGTTCTGGCCATTACGGCTTTTGTTTCCTGTAAGGAAAAAGCCTCAGAACGTATCGACGAAGGTAATGTAGCGGTAGCTGCCCAACGGGACGAAGCTGCAAAATCACTTCCCGCTATTACATTTGAAGAGCAAGAGTTTGATTTTGGAACTATTGAGCAGGGAACACCACAAGAGCACACTTTCGTTTTTACGAATACCGGTGAAGCTCCTTTGATCATTACCAACGCTTCCAGTAGCTGTGGGTGTACGATTCCGGATTACCCGAAAAACGTACCAATCCAGCCGGGAGAGAAAGGGGAAATGGTTGTAAAATTCAATGGTTCCGGAATGAACCAGGTGATGAAAACGGTAACCCTGAATACCAATACCGCTAAAGGTCAGGAGATGATTCGGATCAAAGCGTTTGTTCAGCCGAAAGCGGGAAGTTCAACAGCTATGGGTCCTGTTTCCGGCAACTAGGGAATTATTGGGATTTAAGATTAGAAAACTATGGGTGATTTAGGACAGTTCCTTCCGCTTATTTTGATTTTTGCGGTGGCGTATTTCTTTATGATACGCCCCCAGATGAAAAGGCAGAAAGATGAGAAAAAGTTTGCGGAGGCCTTAAAAAAGGGAGACAAAATCATCACCAAAAGCGGGTTATACGGCAAAGTGGTGGAACTCAACGACAAGGATTTTTCCTGTGTCATTGAGACCATGGCCGGACGCCTGAAATTTGATCGTTCTGCCATTTCCATGGAGCTGAGTAACAAACTCAACGCCCCTGCCAAAGCGTAGCGGGTTTCTTCGAGGGAAGAAAAAAACACCGGCTTTTTAGCTGGTGTTTTTTTTTGCTATACCCTGAGCAACTCATCCTTTCGCAGATCAGACCTTCGCCAGGCCCAAGCACGGTAAGGGGAGGGATTAAGTAATCCCTGGAATCATTTTAACGGCTAATCATACAGGGCTGATCGGCAAAACCGGCGGTTGAGATCTCGTTGGATTGGAGAAGTTGAACGTAAGCTCAGGAATCTGTCCCCCCTGTATTTATAGCCTTACCGATAAGAACTTCCTCAGCCCCCTGAATCTGGTTTTTTACATAATACATTTTCATCATCCCCTTACTCTTCACTTGCACCATTCCGCGGAATTCACACTCAAAGTGATCTTTAATCAGGAGATATGTACTTTCAGAAATATTGATTCTACCCGGTTGGGAACTGGATTCCATTCGGGAGGCAATGTTGACAGTATCGCCCCAAATGTCATATGCAAATTTTTTGGTACCCACCACACCAGCCACCACGGGTCCTGTATGGATGCCTATCCGGATCTCAAAGCCCGTAACTTCGGAATACCCGTCACCACAGACAATATCTAGGATATCACTGGCCAAACGCACCATCCGTACTGCGTGGTCTTTACTGGGAAAAGGGAGGCCGGTCGCACACATATAACAGTCCCCCATGGTCTTTATTTTTTCAACCCCATTACTTTCGGCAGCCTGGTCGAATCGGGAAAAATAATAATCTACCGTTTTTACGAGATCCTCCGGACTCATTTGCTCCGAGTAATTTGTAAATCCGACGAAATCGGCGAACATTACACTGACAGATTCAAACTTCTTGGCCTTGACACGTCCGAATTCTTTCAGCTCATCTGCCGTTTCTTCCGGAAGTATATTTTTTAACAGGTCATCCGAACGCGCTTTTTCCTTTTCGATCACATCACGGGTCCTTTGGATATATTTATACCGCCTGAACAGGCCATAGGCCAGGGCAAGGGCAAAAATGATTACGCCAAGGGCGATATATAGCGCGACATCCTGCCGCCTCTCCCGCAATTCGCTGATTTCGGCTTCCTTCTCCAACAGGTTGACTTCCGATTGTTTTTGGTCGACCTCAAAGTTGGTCCTGAGCCGGGCCATCTGCTGTACTAATCCGATATTGCTCAGGCTGTCTTTGTAGGTGGTGTAATCCTTAAAGTATTTCAGGGACTTCCCGGGGTCACCCAGTAATTCATATAACTTCGAAAGCTGTAGGTTGGCGTCCCGGATCTGTTCCTTCAACCCGTATGTAACAGCAATGTCCAAACTTCTTTCGGAATGTTTTATAGCCGTTCGATAATCCCCTTTTTCCTCGTAGATATCAGAAACAAAAGGCAGGAAGGCAGAAACTCCGTAGTAATCCCCCTCAGTTTCCAGAATATCCAGACATTCATTTAATTTTTCAAGGGCTTCATCGGGTTTCCCCTGTTCCCCGTAGACCATTCCAAGGGATCCCAAATAATAACCTGTTCCAATACGAAATTCCAGGGCCTCAAAAATAGGCCCGGCCTCCTTGAAGTACATCAGGGCAGAATCCAATTGCCCCATGCGATAATATAAATCCCCGGCATTGGCCAGCCCTGTAGAGAGGGAGAGGGAGTCGTCCGTTTGGCGAAGCAATGCAATAGCCCGTTGGTAGTATTCCCTGGCATTGACATTATTTTCATTCAACGAGTATGTATCAGCAATGGTTACATATACGCTGCCAAGTGCGCCGTCGTTGCCAGTTTCATCCGCATAGTTGGTGGCTTCAAAGTAGTTTTCCAGGGCATCTAAAGGATTTCCAAGCCGGACAAGGCCGTTTCCTTTTTGAAGGTAGCCCTGAAATAGCCTGTGGGTGGAATCCTGCCGTTTCGCAACCTGAATCAGGGTTTCACTATAGCTGATCACCTTTTGAGGATCCTGAAGGTTAACCAAAAGGGAATTGAGCAACTCCAGACTGTCCGTGGATGCAAAGTTGCCCTGGAGGTAAACCTGTTCCAGACTGTCCACATTTACCGGCTGTTGGGCGAACCCCTGTAGGTTTCCAAAAAGCAAGGTCCCAAAAAAGACCATTGAATATTTCCTGAAGATCCTAAAACCTTTATGATTCATAAATGCCTTTAAAATAGCTGGGAATGATTAGACTTATATTATTGGCCAACCACCCGTATCTTTGGATCAATATTAAAGGTGCCCCTTTTTCTGCTGCCATCGATATACACCCTGAATTGAATCTTGTATTTGTAATCGGTGCCTGCTTCGGTCCTGTTGATGATAGTACCGCGAACCTCTCCATTTTCCCCACTCAGCTTGTTGGAACCGAAAATGTCCCTGCCCCCTCGATTCCCCTGGTGGTTGATGGCCCGAATCTCAACCGTGTGATCCGGTGACGAGGTGGAGACACCCCTCCAGATAATGGTGTCGCCCAGGTTGGCTTCAACGGTGTAGTCTTCATTGCTCACCTGTGGATCCTGCCCTTGAAAATTACAGAAATCATTTACATTGGGATTTTCAATATCTGTGGTATTAACCTCCAAAATGATAACTCGTTCGGTCTGGGCACTGAGATTTGTAAGCAGGAGTACAGGCAGTAAGAATAGAATAATACGGATCGCAGGGATGGGTTTCATAATCGAGGGTTTGTTCAGTGTACGGTTTAAAAGGTAGTTCAATTATTTTGATTGATCTAACATATCCCGCTAAAAAACCCCCGCCCAGTACAGTGCAAATTTTAGGGACACCTGGAGTAGTGCTGTCCTGGATATGAAGTACAATTTCGGAAATGCATGTGTAATGGCGGAATTTGATTATTTTAAAACACAAAACAAAAAGTCCATGAACTACCGGAGAAAATTTTTGAAACAAGGCATACTGGGGAGTTCTGCAGCATTATTCGTTCCCCCCTTACTCTGGGCTCAGCGGGATGAGCTGGTTGGGGCAAACGATCGCATCCGAGTAGGTTTGATCGGTTGTAATGGAATGGGATTTTCAAACCTGTCGTCATTTATGAGTAACCCCCAGGTTGAGGTAGCGGCCCTTTGCGATGTGGATACCCGAGTCCTGGACAGGCGCGAGGCTCAAATAATTGGGGGTGGACGCCCAAAACCAAGGCGATTCACGGACTATCGCAAACTGCTCGAGGTTGCCGATATCGATGTTGTGATTATCGGGACACCCGATCACTGGCATTGCCTGCAGCTCATCGATGCCCTGCAAGCAGGGAAACATGTGTATTGTGAAAAACCCCTGGCCAATTCCATCCATGAGGCGGACCGAATGCTGAAGGCCGCGCAGGACTCTGACCGAATGGTACAGGTGGGTCAGTGGCAGCGGAGCGAGCCCCATTTCGAAAAGGCAATTTCCTACTTACATTCTGGGGCTCTTGGCCCTATCCGACTTGTAAAAACATGGGCCTACCAGGGATGGATGAAGCCAATACCTGTTTTACCCGACGCCCCGGCTCCCCCGGAGGTGGATTATAAAATGTGGCTGGGGCCTGCGGCCCAAAGGCCTTTTAACCCGAACCGTTTCCACTTTAATTTCCGATGGTTTTGGGACTATGCCGGGGGCTTGATGACGGACTGGGGCGTACACCTTATCGACTATGCGCTCTTCGGGATGAAGGCCGCGAATCCGGTCTCAATTACGGCCACAGGGGGAAAACTTGCCTATCCGGACGATGCTTCCGAGACTCCGGATACCTTACAGGCCATATACGAGTTTAATGACTTTACCCTTCTTTGGGAACACGCTACGGGAATAGACGGTGGAAATTACGGAAGAAACCATGGAATCGCATTTATCGGAAATAATGGAACTCTGGTTCTGGACCGCGGTGGGTGGGAAGTTATCCCGGAAGTGGCTCATGAGGGATGGCGTATGCTCAAAGATCAACCAAAGATGGAGGCAGTACCCCTTCAACCTTCCTCAAATGAAGGGCTGACTCGGCATACTTCAAACTTTTTGGAAGCGCTTAAAACAGGGGATCCCTCTATTCTCAAGGCTCCAGTAGAGGTAGGGTACCATGCAGCCCGGGTATGTCATATGGGGAATGTGGCCTATAAGATGGGCGGTAAGATTTTGTGGGATAAAGAAACGGGAAGTTTTAAGGATCCAGAAGCCAACGCTGTAGCCCGAGTGCACTACCATAATGGTTGGTAGAGATCCTGACATGGTGCGGAATCGTCCTACTTTTGGTACCTGTCGTCCAGACCTATCCCTTTGGAGATCATGGGTATGATTTTTTGCAACCTTCTTTCCCGGGTTTCTTCTCGTTTGGCCGTTGCGATGTATTCACAATAGTCCTTTTGTTTATAAGGAGGTAGGTTATGGAATTCGCCAGACAAAGCCGGATTAGTGAGAAGGAGCGTCTTTAGTTCGATAGGAAATTCAAGCTTCACGGTCTTTTCCCCGTTATTTTTAATCCCTTCTTTTCGATTTGGATAGCCTCCTGGATATGTTTTTTTACGGCCTCCGGATTCAAAACATCATCGATTTTGAATTTCCAGTGACGCATAGCCCTGGTTTTCCCTTCTTGTGCATTCTGCAATACGCCAAGGGGGTCCGAATGGAAAACACCTTTAAAAAACCAAGGGGCGTAATGATTTTTAAAAGACAGGATTCCCACAACATTTTTCCCCTCCATCGTGTAAACAGGTGCGTTCCATTTGAGTGATTCTTCCAGGCAACACCTCAGTGCGATACTGCGCAGCTTCCCAATACCCTCCTTAAAAGGTCCGCTTTTCTCGAAATAGGCCTCTAGTTTTTACTCTGCTGCCATGTTTCCGGTGGGTTTTTTGCAGTTAACTCACAAATTTTCACAATGACCTGCACAGCCTTTTCCATACTCTGCAAAGGGATGTATTCGTATTTACCGTGAAAATTATGTCCTCCGGCAAATATATTGGGGCAGGGCAGTCCCATAAAACTCAGCTGAGACCCGTCCGTACCACCCCGTATGGGTTTGATAATCGGTTGAACGCCAACAGCTTTCATCGCTTTTTCAGCTACTTCCACAATGGAGAAAACAGGGAGGATTTTTTCTTTCATATTATAATACTGATCTGAGATTTCTACTTCGATTTCAGCATTGTACTGTTCCCTGGCTTCAGCTACCAGTTCCTGTAGCCGGGTTTTCCGGTTTTCGAAATGTGCTTTGTCGTGATCCCTGATAATCAATTGGGCCGTGGCTTTTTCAATACCTCCCTGCATCCGATGCACGTGGTAAAAGCCCTGCCTTTCAGACGTTTGTTCCGGAACCTCATCTGCCGGAAGCCCAGAGAGTACGTCTCGGAGTACGGTCAGTGCATTGACCATTTTGTCTTTGGCATACCCCGGGTGTACGCTCTTGCCGAAGGCTCGAAGTTCTGCCTTAGCCGCATTAAAATTTTCATATTCCAGTTCCCCGATCTGACTGCCATCCACAGTGTAGGCCCATTGGGCCCGAAAAGCAGGTACATCAAAAAGGTGGGCTCCCCGCCCGATTTCCTCATCCGGAGTAAAGCCTATACGGATTTCTCCGTGTGGAATCTCCGGATGTGTGATCAAATACTCCATGGCACTGACAATCTCTGCGACCCCGGCTTTATCGTCGGCGCCCAAAAGTGTGGTCCCGTCTGTCACGATAAGGGTTTGTCCTTTGTATTGCATAAGTTCCGGGAAGTACTCTGGGGAAAGTACAATCGATTTTTCAGCATTCAGGAGAATATCACCCCCATTGTATTCTTCGATTACCCTTGGTTTCACATGCTCCCCTGAGAAATCCGGACTGGTATCGTAATGTGAAATAAAACCAATAACGGGAACCGCGTTTGGAGTATTTGATGGGAGGGTGGCGGTAAGGTAGGCATTGGGGTCCAGGACCACTTCTTCCATGCCGAGTTCCCGGAGTTCTTTTTCGAGCAGGCGTGCCAGATCCCATTGGCGTGCCGTACTGGGGCAGGACTTAGAATTCGGATCACTTTCGGTGTTTATTTGTACATAGCGCAGAAAACGCTCTTTTAAGGAATTCATGAGTTATTTTTTTCAAAAATAGGTTTCTGCATCAAAATCAGGTGTCACTTTTGTAATTTCAGCCCATGAAATGGAGAAATTTCTTTTTGGTTAGTTTCTTATACGCAACAGTCGCCGTACAGGGACAGGATTGTCCGTTGGGTCTGGGGGGAACGGATCCCCAACAAATTGCAAAGGTATTCGAGTTCGATACGGCCCAGGAGCAGCGCATGCTGAAATGGGTAGATTCCCTTGAGCAAAAAAATGCCCCATTGCAGCTGGAACTCGATGAGCTTCTCGCTTCCCACCCGCAACAAACCCCTCAACAACTGACCGCTATGGGGCAGAAGTACGAGGAGATCAAAGAAAAGATGGTTCGGAATTCGCGGTTTTATGATCGTCTGCTGCTCGGTATTTTCCGGCCTGTGCAGTATAGAAAATATGCGGAACTATGTGCGGAGCTGGACCTTTACCCGCTGGAACCGACCTCTGAAGCCTTTTTGAAAGGCAAGGAGAACGAGTAGAATCGCCCTTTAAGGCAGTAGGACTCCTGAGGGGAAGTTTGTACTTTTGGCTAAACATTGGCCCCGATGTACAAAGAGTTTATTCGTCCCCTTCTTTTTCGATTTGACCCCGAACAGGTCCATCATTGGTCCTTTAAAGCTATCGGACTTATCTATCGCCTGGGCCTGGGATCTCTTGTCACTGCGCGTTTTACAAAAAAGGACAAACGACTCGAGCGGGAGGTATTCGGACTGACCTTTCCGAACCCGGTGGGTCTGGCTGCCGGATTTGATAAAGATGCCCGACTCTTCCGCGAGCTCTCGGGGTTGGGTTTTGGGTTTATAGAGATCGGAACGCTCACCCCGAAACCTCAGGAGGGGAATCCTAAAAAACGCCTTTTTCGCCTGAAGGCTGACCAGGCCATTATCAACAGAATGGGGTTTAATAATCAAGGTGTGGATATTGCAGCCGAGCGGTTAAAAGTGCCTCATGGCGTTTTAGTTGGCGGGAATATTGGCAAGAACAAAATCACCCCTAACGAGAGTGCTGCCTCTGACTATTTATATTGTCTGGAGACCCTCTATCCCCTTGTCGATTACTTTGTGGTAAATGTAAGTTCCCCGAATACTCCCGGTTTACGGGAGTTACAGGATAAGGCACCCCTGACCGAATTATTGAATACGCTTAAAAAGGCCGGGAAAGCCCATGCAATAACCCATAAGACAAGGGAAAAACCTATCCTCCTTAAAATTGCACCCGATCTTACGGATACCCAACTCCTGGATATTATTGAGATTGTTACAAGTACCGGTACGGATGGCGTAATCGCCACCAATACAACCATATCGAGGGACGGACTGGTCTCTGATCCTGAGCTCAGCGCAGAAATGGGAGGTCTTAGCGGGAAACCCCTGGAGCGCAGAAGCACGGAGGTGATTCGTTTCCTGTACGAAAACAGCCAGGGGGCCTTTCCCATAATTGGGGTAGGGGGGATCCACAGTCCTGAAGATGCCCTGGAAAAACTGGATGCAGGAGCAAGCCTGATACAACTATGGACCGGTTTTGTATACGAGGGTCCTTCCCTGATAAAACAAATAAATACCGCTTTACTCGAACGTATGGAGCATTAGGAT
>Ga0272441_10001022_pt1 | contig 60534 bp, 51 predicted proteins | sample SSMProp6N_FD_193582 | JGI IMG/M metagenome (GOLD analysis project Ga0272441, IMG submission 193582) | Marine sediment archaeal communities from Little Sippewissett salt marsh, Falmouth, MA, United States - SSM-Prop-6N | ecosystem: Environmental > Aquatic > Marine > Wetlands > Sediment ...
TGCTTTATTTTTTAGTCATATTATTTTAGAAAAAATATTGAAAGCCCATGTGGTAAAAACTATAAAAAAACAAACTCCATATACACACGACCTAATTAGATTATATAAACTGACAACACTGTCTCTTACTAAGAATGAGATTAGTTTGCTGAATAAAGCAAATGATTTTAATATTCGTGCCCGCTACCCTGATTTTAAATATGACTTCTACAAAAGATGCACAAAAAACTACACAGAAAAATACTATAAGCCAATTATTAAACTATACAAAAAACTATGTCAAGAACTGAAGCTAAAAAAATAGTTAAAAAATATGCAAAAAAATTAAAAGAAAATAATTACTCTTTTTCTAGTATTTATTTATTCGGCTCAACTGCTAAAAATAAAGCGCACAAATGGAGCGACATTGATGTAGCTGTTATTACTAATCAATTGAAAAAGAACTATGATAAAAATAGATTTAAGCTATGGGAATTGAGACAAGACGTAGATGATAGAATTGAACCACATCCTTTTACCCCGGCGGATTTTAAAAATATAGCTGACCCAATGGTTCACGAAATAAAAACCACTGGAATTAAAATTATTTAAAAAATCATCAACTATTACTTATTACCAAACCCACCTACTCTATTCTTTTTTGGAATACAGTAGATTTTTAAAATAATTCTGGCACATAACAATATCCTTCTAAATTCTTAAAATAAGTTATAATATTGTCTACTATGTTCCGCCATTCGCAACAAGAGACTCTTTGATAAATCTTATCAAAGGGTTTTTTGTACCCTATCTAAAAAAATGAATTATAAAAACCGCTATATGCTGAAAACATCGCTAAAAACAAAGCTTTTTATCTATTTATTTTTAAAAACATTATCTAATATTAGCCGAAAATAGTAATATTCTTCTATATTATATCATATTTACTATTGACAAAATTATTAATATGTGCAAAACATAATTCAAGGTTCATTTTAATTTTCAAGGAGAGATACATATTTTTTAGGTCAACTTTAATATTTTTACGGACTAAAAAACAGTTCTCTCCCCTCATTCTCGGATTGAACTGTTTTTAATTGGGAGAATATCAAAGAAAAAATTCTTTAATATCCTTTCAAATAAAAATAAATCAAAAATGGCTATGTGAAATTTGAAAAATTAAATTTCTAAATTAACTGCCAAACAATCGGGTTAGATAAGTTCTTTGAAAATATATGCTATTATGGTTTAGTCCAATTAGGTAATCAGAACTTGGTTATCTAATTGGACTTAAATAATAGTAGTAAATAAATAAATCAATCATTTTAATTGGAGGTTTTATTATGAAAACAAGAACGTTAATTGAGATGGTTACATTATTTGTAACTTTTATTCTGGTCGCTAACGTGTCTGCCCAAATTTTCCTTGTCAACGAAGATGAAAGTCTTTCCGAACTGTGCGTGAGAGCTGGTGTTGGATATAGTGCTTATCCCTATGTGGCTAAAATGAACAAAATCAATGCTCATAGTCTACAGATTGGACAGGAGATTGTTGTTGACAAAAACTATATTGATAGCTTGAAAGTCAACTACCCTGTCCCCAATTCTACTGGTGGCGAATATCTTCCCAATCAATTAACCTACGAGCAACGCAAAACGGCCGAAGATAATAAATGGCTGAAAGAGACGGGTTGGCTTTATGCAACTGAAACCCAGCAAGTTGATAAAAATAATTATTTTTGCATACCAGTTGAAGAAAGCAAAAGAAAAAGCCTTTGGAATACCTGGATTGGTCCATGGAAAGAAGATGTGCGTTTTGAAATTCTCACTACTATAAAAGATGCGAAACCTCGCTATATTTATTTTCCTCCCAAAATAGATAGAAATGGATATGGAACACTCGGAGGCTTTTGGGCTATTTATTCAATTCAGAAAGCCGATAGTGGCAGTGTTATGGAGTTACCGATAAATGTTAATGCAACTACTTGGCTTCAAAAAGTCACTGTGGCTTACAATTTGGAATGGGCTACTTTATACGAATACAAAATTGCGAAATAAATTTTTCAACCCGATTTTACCCAGTAGAGATGGCTTTGCCTAAAGTCATCTCTCTGTTTCCGAGCTTTGCATAAAATTTTATGAAAAGTTCAGACAGCAGATATTTTCAGCAGTCATTTGGGAGTAATAGTAAATACTTTTTAGTATCTCTCCTTGATACTCATTGCTATCACTCCCAATTGAATGAAGAAAATAAAAAGTCCCGAAAATAACTCGGGATTTTTTTATTTCAAAAAATACTCCAAACTATGTGCTGAATACCGAAATCCATCATAAATTTCCTCCCAATCCATAGTTCTAAAATCGTCCCGTAAGCCCCACCACGAAATTCTTCGCTTATGTAAGCGGAGTTTTTTGGTATGGTAGACGACAAAATAATTATAACTCGCAACTAAAAATACCTATTATATCAAATAATGCTATACTAATATAAAATGAGCCAATAGAAATCTATGGCATACAAATTAACTTCAGCCATAAAACTAAACAATAAATAAATTATAATTCCATCTGGTTGTATCCAACTAAGAATCATCCGTTGTAAAATAAATAATTTTTAGTTATAATAAAAATATATGAACCAACACAACCAAATCGACCAACTAGACAATTCCAATAATCTAGGACAAAATTCCCACAAAAATGAGCAAACGAAAAAAAATATTCCACCTAAAAAGAGATTGGTTATTATTGCTTTAGTCACTATTATCTTTTTTGGCTCTATTAACTACGGTGCCTATAGATATTTAGTCTCTAGCTTCGATAACCAAACCGCTAATGAAGACTATACTTCATTCAAAATAGAGTCTCCATTCCCAAGCAAAACCTATAGTTGCGATTTTTTCTCTTTTTTGGACTATGAACTTCCCGATGTAACTGTTAAAGACGTTTACAACCGAGCCGAAAAATTAGGCTATGTCACTTCTGCTAATTTAAATAGAGTAGAAACAAAAACTTTAGAGGAGGTTAATAAAAATGCCCACTCACAAATGCAAATCAAAGAAGGAGATATTGAGGAACATTCACACATGACTATAGTTGCTAAAAATGGAATTGTATATTTTAATTACCGAGATAATATAATTATTGAAAAAAAAATAGGTTATATAACTCTACAAATGAGACTAAGAGACAAATATACAGGGCCAACATCCGAACGAAGCCGAAAAGTTATCGATGATAGTTATACTATCCAGCCAGTAAACATAATTAAAAAAAACAATGATCCAGCCTTAGGCGACCCAAACAGCCCAGTCATTATAACAATCTTTGTCAATTTTGATTTACCGTATAAACAAACTGGTGATTACCAAAGAGAAAACTATTTAGACAAAATCAATAAATTACGTAGCGAATATATTTCAAAAGGAAAAATATATTTAATATTCAAACATTTCCCGCTACCTGGTCAGGAAAATTCCATGGTTGCTTCAGAGGCAGCTCAGTGCGCATATAAACAAGGAAAATTCTGGGAAATGCATGATATTATTTTTGCCAATCAGAATAATCAATCCAATTTAAGTTATGACTCTTTTTTAGAATGGGCCAATTATCTAAAGCTTGACATTAATGAATATAAACAATGCCTAAACTCTGGCCAAACTAGAGATTTCATAAAAAAAAGTTGCGATGAATCTACTTTAAATTACCACATATCAGGCACGCCCAGTTTTTTTGTTAACGGAAAAAATCTACGTAACCCAGACAATTATATTACCCTCCAATATATCATTAACCAAGAACTAGGTGTAGAAAAAAACTACATAAAGACTATGTTTGATTTAGGCGTATTAAATGCCTGTAACGGCGGTTATTTTACAAATCTATTAAAAAGATTATTTATCGACCTAGAATTGAACCCTAATATAGTGGAAGGAATAACCTTAGAAAGAAACAGCATGCTGGGCTATCCAGAATAATGAATAATTAAAAATAAACTGAACCATTGCGGGGCGGTAATTCAGCTGGTTAATCCCAAGGTATTGCAAAGCCCTATCAGGACAAAGGTCATCCCACAATACTACGGAATCAATTCCAATACGATTTTTAAATTCTCAAATGAAAATAATATTACAAATCTAAAAAATCAAGATTTTAATCATGATTTTTTAAATCCCAAATTTAAAATCACCTAATTTCAACCATACAGTTACACCTTACTCACAACTATCATCATCTTTTTATCTTCTGTTATCAACGCATGATCTCCAGTCAAATAATTTCTAATTGCGCTAAACAACTTCTCACAATCATACCGATACCCCTCCCCCCACCTTGTCCCCGCATCATTGGTAATAAATTCGCCACTACTGTCATCATATCCAATTATGACGATCATATGCCTCTCTGGTCCCGGCGGAGTATAATATTTATTACCAATCACTTGTCCATTAACCGGCACAATCACCAAGTTACCCTCTAACAATTCATATTTAATTTCTCTAATTTCCTTAATTTCCTTGGTTTCTACTCTATTATAGCCAAAATAATCCCTCATCATCTGGGTCGTGCTAGTAGCCGATGTATCAATATAATTCCCCTGTGTCCTTATCTCCCATTCAATCATTTCTAATATCTCTTGTTTAGCTTGCAATTTATCTACCTCTTTATCTCCCTCGACCCAATGCCATGCAATCAAAACGGCCGCCTCTTCACATGCATCCTGTTGCTTGGGATCATCCCATTCTCCGAAAGGCGCTTGCGCGAAAAAAGGCACTCCCTCAATCACAATATTTCCACCTGAATTTGTAGGGGCGACCCTTGTGGTCGCCCTCTCTTGCGCACTATCAATCTCTTCCTCGTCCTGGACAGGAACAAGCCCTGCCCCTACCCCCACTATTTCTTCTCTGTGAAATCTATCAATTTCCACTTCTCCTTCTTTAATTTCTCTAATTTCTTTAATTTCTATTTTATTTTCTTTAATTTCTTGACTGTATAATCTAAAATCAATAGTCATTGATTCTTTATTATTAACCATCTCCGCTACTAAAAAATAAACTGCTGCTGCTTGCACTAATAAAATAAATAAAATCACCAGCATAAAACTAATCTTCCTCCGTTTATGCTTAAAAACTTCTGATCCGACCAAGGCTCCAATCGAACCGCCCAATGCAGCTAATAAATAAAAAACCTTTTCCGGCACTCTTCTTAATTTAGACATCGCTAAATATTTATCTATACCAAAAACCAAAAAAGTGATCACATTAATCACCCCTAAATAATATACTATTAATTCATACCTATAATTCGCCAACATAACTAATAAATAATAAATATTATTAAGTCCTAGATCTTAAATCTTAAATCTTTCTGCTATCCTTCCCACAGTCTTATCAACTCCAAGTAATTATCTGCTATCTGGTTCATTGCCTGTTTTTTGCTTATTTTCCCTTGATGCAAATCAAGCAATGGCCGCATCCATACTGTCCTGCCCACAGCAAAACCATTTAGCTCTCCTTTAGGGCTATTATCTATCCAGTGCTTTACTTTAGCAAAACTAGCCCCTCGACCCAGCATTATAATAGCTACCTTAGCTCTTACTGGTCCCAGCCTTATTTTTTCAATCACAGGCTCCCAATCAGATTTTGTTTCCATCGCTTCTATTTTCCATACATCCGGCTCAATCCCCAATTGCCTTAATTGAGAAATAGCCCTTAAAGTTAAAGCTGGCCTTACGCTTAAATCGTATTTATATCTATCTTTTTTATATTTGCTCTGATCTTTTTGAGACGGGGGTATTAATAACTCTAAAATAAACTTAAATTTATTGTCGCGACACCATTTGGATAAGAGGGACAATCTCGCCATCTGATTTTCCTTGGCTTTTTTATCATCTGGATTAAATCTAACCAAGGCTTTCACAAAATTGGGGTTATATTTTTGCACCACCTCACCAAAGCTATCCCCATGTTCAAAATCAAAATATTTACTGCCGCTTTTCTCAACTGCCAAAGCAAAGCCAACTCTCTTTCTTCTAGCTACCCTAATCACATCTTTACTATACTCATCATCTAAAAAAACCAGACAATCATCCGGCTGGTTTATCCTCCTAATTGCGATTAGAAAAGACTTAAATATAATATTCTTATATTCAAATAAAAATTTTTCTTTTTTTAAGTCCCTTCCGGTTTTCCGTCCAATAAAAATTTTAACAAAAGAACTTCTGTGGTCAAATGGTAAAATATACATCTTTTTATTATATCCCAACATAAAATATTATTTCATTTATCGCTAGTTACAATTTACCACTAATCCACCTATTTGTCTAAAAATTTATATTGATTTTTTAAAATAAATCCTTATTTCTTATTAATTATTAACTTTTTATTGTTATTATTATGTGCAAAAAAATGTGTAAATCTAAACCTTGCCTTAAATATAATAAATGTTAAAATAAAACCACTAAATATTCAACTTCCAAACCTGAAAATTATGACATCTATTGAAAAAATACCCCCTCAAAATTTAGAAGCCGAACAAGCAGTTCTGGGTTCACTTTTAATCGATAAAGAAGCTATAATCAAAATAGCTGATCTGTTATCCCCAAATCAATTCTACAAAGACGCCCATCGGCTTATATATGAATGTATGCTTGAGTTATATATGCACAAAGAACCGATTGATCTTTTAAGTTTAACTTCCAAATTAGAAATTAAAAAAAAATTACAATCAATTGGCGGTCGAAGCTATTTAGTGGAGCTGACTAATACAGTGCCCACATCTTCTAATATAGCCTATTATGCAAAAATGGTTCGCGAAGCCTCAATCTTAAGAAAACTAATATCCACTTCAACCGAAATAGAACAAATGGCTTATGGTTATAAAGATAACGACATTGAAGCCTTATTAGATAATGCCGAAAGCAAACTTTACAGCGTTTCCCAAGGTTTTTCCAAACCAGAATTTAGTTCAGTGAAAAACCTGCTGACAGAAGCATTTGATCGTATTGATGAGCTCCATAAAGCTAAAGGTAAACTGCGCGGACTGCCAACCGGGTTCCGTGATCTTGATAACAAGCTAGCCGGACTTCAAAAATCAGATTTAGTTATACTAGCCTCGCGCCCCAGTATGGGTAAAACCAGCCTAGCACTTGATATTGCCCGGCAAACAGCCACTAAACAAAAAGTGCCTGTGGGTATATTCTCGCTTGAAATGAGCAAGGAACAACTAATCGATCGCATGCTTTGCGCTGAAGCCGGAGTTGATTTATGGCGCTTGCGCACCGGAAAACTGTCTGACCAGCCCGCGATTGCCGGAGAATCAGATTTCTCGCTTATCGGTCATGCTATGGGCGCTCTATCAGAAGCCCAAATATTCATCGATGACACCCCAATGGCAAATGTAATGGAAATCCGCACTAAAGCCAGGCGCCTACAATCAGAACACGGTCTAGGCCTTATTATAATAGACTACCTGCAACTAATGGAAGGCCGAGGTGTTTCCAGTGTAGATAACAGAGTTCAAGTAGTATCAGAAATATCCCGGGGTCTAAAAGCAGTTGCTCGCGAACTTAATGTCCCGGTGTTGGCATTGTCTCAATTATCAAGGCAAGTAGAATCTCGCCACCCGCCAATACCAAAGCTGGCTGACTTGCGCGAATCAGGCTCTATTGAACAAGATGCCGACGTAGTTATGTTTATATATCGCGAAGATTATTATAAAAAAGAAAGTAATCGACCGCATATTGCCGATATATTAATACGCAAACACCGCAACGGACCAACCGGCACTGTATCCCTATTCTTTAATGAAAATTCAGTCTCATTCAAAAATCTGGAGCAAAAAATCGAAGAAATAGGCGAATAAAAAATTAAAATCTGAATTTAAAACCAATATAAACATTTTTAATAATTAACCAAAAAATATGTTCTCAAATCTAAAAGACTTGTATAAATTAAAAAAACAAGCCAGTGAACTAAAATCAAAACTGGCTCAAGAGCAAATAAGCTCCGAAAACAATGGCATTAAGATAACTATGAATGGAAATCAGGAAGTTATAGAGGTAATCATAAATCCGTCTTTATCAAAACAAGATCAAGAAAAATACCTACAACAAACATTCAATGACTGCATTTCAAAAATACAGCAACTTATGGCACGACAAATGATGGGAAATATGTAAAAAAAACTGACAATTTCAATAACTATAGTCTATTATTATTTAAATTTCTGATGCAATATCCTGAACTAATCCAAAAACTGATAAGCAACTTTGCTATCCTTCCCGGTATCGGCCCTAAAACCGCTGAAAGGCTTGTTTTTTATTTACTTAAAAAAAATAATAAAAACGACTACATTCAATTTGCCTCCAATCTTAACCAAGTAGCTAAAAATATAATAAAATGCCACATCTGTGGCAACTATACTCAAAAATCGCCCTGCCCTATTTGCTCTAACCCGAAAAGAAATTTTAAAAAAATATGCCTAGTAGCAGAAGTCCAAGACATATATTATATTGAAAAAACAAAAGCTTTTGCCGGAGTTTATCATGTGCTCAATGGATTACTAAATCCCAGCTTGGGAATTACCGCTGAAAATCTTAATATAAAACCTTTTATGCAAAAGCTAAAACAAAATAATATAAATGAAATCATCTTTGGACTGAATCCAACTGTAGAAGGAGAATCAACTATAATATACTTGAAACAAATTATCAAAAAAAATCACCCCAATATAAAACTATCCCGCCTGTCACGTGGCCTTCCTATGGGGGCTGATCTTGAGTATGCCGATGAAATCACTCTAACCAATGCGCTTAACAACCGCTCCCCTGTCTAACAATTATTGCTAAAAATTATAAACAAAAAAACCCCGCCTTAATACTATTAACCGGGGTTTTAATATATTCAAATTATAACGCACCAATCTCAACTTGACTGTATTTCTGCCTATGGCCAAACACTTTGTGTTGCCTTGTTTTGGGCTTATAATGCACTACCCTGACTTTTTTAGCTCTGGATTGTAATTTTACTTTCGCTTTAACTTTATCTTTTAATAACGGTTTACCCAATTCAAAATTACTGCCATTGTCATCAGATTTAAGTAAAACATCAAACTCAACCTGCTTATCTTGTTCAACGCCAAGTTTTTCTACTTTGACTTTATCACCTGTTTTAACTAAATACTGCTTGCCTCCTGTTTTAATAACTGCTATTTTAGCCATAAAAATAATAAATTAAAATTAATTAAATCATTGATCAAATTCTATCAAAATCATACTTTTTGTCAAATCAATCTAATTTCTCAAAATTATTACTCCCATTATATACCTCGCCTATTTATAAATCATCCTCATTTAAAAAATCATCATACATTCCAGCCTGATTTTTTTTAAGTCTTATTAATAATCTTCGATCTCGTTTATCAATATATTTACCCCTCCCTTGCGGTATTTCACTCCTATATCCGGCATCTCGTCTTTGATAATCAAATTTAAAAGATGTTCTATTTCTTTCTTTAGATTTAATGGTTCGTCTCATTGCTTCTTTATTACTTACCAATACTACTTTTCTCTCCTCGTTCTCTAATCCAATTTCGGGTAATCTATTCTCTCTATCAGCTCTATCAGCTCTTTCAGCTCTATCAGCTCTATCAGCTCCTTCAAGATCTTCAGAAGTTGCTATTTTATATCTAGGATCTTTATTTACTTCCCCTTGAATCATTCCTTTTATCTGCTCCTTACTCAAACTCGTATCTACTTTTTGATTTCTAAATACATCAGTATTACCTTTTTCGATGTGGTGGGGCTCAACGCTGCGATCAATTCTATCTAAAATTTTATCCTCATACTTTTCCAATTGATTTAATTTACGACTTCTAAATCGTTTCTTCTCAACATTACTCATATAAAAATTTTAATTTAAAAATAATTTACCCCCTCACCTGTACTTTGTCCACATGTTGCTTGCAAGCCAAGGCCAACTGCTTCATTTCTTTATCACTAAATCCTCTCAACTGCCTGAATTGCGGATCAATCATCTTTGCACTAGGAACAAATTTTTGTAAAAAATATCTCTTAGCCCCTGAAATCATTTTACTCATAGCAACCAAATCTTCTTTAGTGTGCAAAGCTGGTAATACAGTAGATCTAAATTCATAACCCAAACCTGAATTCATTATCGCTTTAATACTATTTTTAATCAACTTAGTATCAATTTTAATATTAACAACTTTACTATATTTGCGCAATGGCGCTTTAATATCCATGGCTATATAATCAATCAAACCCTGTTTAATCAGCTTTTTCAACATTAAGGGATTAGTGCCATTAGTATCCAATTTAACTAAAAAACCAATTTCCTTTATTGCTGCTATAAATCGGGGTAAATCTTTATGCATTGTCGGTTCACCCCCGGTTATTACTACTGCGTCCAATATTTTTTTTCTCTTATTTAAAAAATTAAAAATCTGCTGTTCTGAAATTAAATTCTTTTTAACTATTTGTGTGACCAACTCCGGATTATAACAAAAACCACAACGAAAATTACATCCAGTCGTAAAAATAATAGACGAAACTTTATTTGGATAATCAAGTAATGAAGTTTTTTGTAAACCGCCAATTAACATATGATTAAAATCTTTTATTAACCTACCCGCCAAACTGCCTACCGGCAATACGGTTAGCAGGTAAAAAATTGACAACTTATAAACAATCTATATAATTAAAAATTCTTCCCCGCTGACGAAGCCTAACAAAGAAGAATTTTTAAAACTCAAATTTATATTTTAACCACAGTCACTACAACCAACCTGTTTATTATAAGTCTGGCGATCGTCGAATTCAGCCCTTTTACCCTCATTCCATTGATTTATTGGCCTCAAATAACCAACCACTCTGGAATAAATCTCACAACGAGTTCTTTTTGATTTTTGTGTCTGCATATTTTTTATTTTTAATTTTTAAAACTTTATTTTTTTACGGCTATATATACATTATAGCATAAAAAAAGCTTTCTTACAACCCTTTAATCGACCTTTAAATGTAAAAATTAATCCTCAAATAATTCCGCTTGCCTGCTTTTGGTTTCTCTAGATACTGCTTCTTCCACATACCCTATTTCCTGATCGCACTTAGGGCAAAACTCATGTTCGCCTGGGATATAACCATGAATCGGGCAGATGCTAAAAGTAGGTGTCAAAGTATAATAAGGTAAAGTATAATTTTCTGCTATCTTACGCACCAAATTCTTTGTTGCTTCAACTGAAGGCATTCTTTCACCTAAAAACCCGTGCAAAACAGTGCCGCCAGTATATTTAGTCTGCAAAGAGTCTTGCAAATCAAGAGCAGTAAATATATCATCGCTGAAATCCACTGGCAACTGGGATGAATTGGTATAATATGGAGCTGCTCTCTTTTCTTGGTAAGCTTTTTCATTGGCCACCAAAATATCAGAAAACTTCTTTTTATCAGCCTTTGCCAACCTATATGTAGTTCCTTCTCCCGGAGTAGCTTCTAAATTATATAAATGGCCTGTCTCCTCTTGAAATTGGCCCAACTTATCACGCATATAATCCAAAATTTCTTCAGCGAATTTATGCCCCTCATTGGTAGTAATATCTTTATCCATAAAATTTAATACCGACTCATTCATTCCAAGTAAACCAATCGTATTAAAATGATTCTTCCAATACTCACCAAAGGTTTGTTTAATTTTATTTAAATAAAATCTTGAATAAGGATAAAGTCCCATATTAGTAAATCTTTCAATCACTTCTCTTTTTGTTTCCAAAGATTCCCTAGCTACCTGCATCAAGGTTCCCAATCGTTTAAAATAATCATGCTTGTCATTGGCCAAATATCCTATTCTAGGAAGATTAATTGTCACTACCCCAATACTGCCAGTTAATGGATTAGCCCCAAACAGCCCCCCACCCCTTTTCCTTAATTCCCTATTATCCAAACGAAGTCTGCAACACATACTCCTGGCATCATCAGGACTCATGTCAGAATTTATAAAATTAGAAAAATAAGGAATGCCGTATTTAGCTGTCATCTCCCAAACCGGATCCAATACCTTATTATCCCAGTCTAAATTTTTAGTTATATTATAAGTCGGGATCGGGAATGTAAACACCCTGCCCTTGGCATCTCCCTCCAAATTAACCTCTGCATAAGCACGATTAAACATATCTATCTCCGGCTGGAAATCTTTATATTTTTGATCTTTTATCTCCCCTCCAATTATGACATTATCTTCTGCCAACTGACCCGAAGGCTTTAAATCCAAAGTGATATTAGTAAATGGGGTTTGGAATCCTACTCTAGTCGGAATATTCATATTAAACATAAACTCCTGCATTGCCTGTTTGACCTGGTCATAATCCAATTTATCAGCACGGATAAAAGGAGCTAAATAAGTATCAAAACTGGAAAAAGCCTGAGCGCCATTAGCTTCACCTTGCAAAGTATATAAAAAATTAACTACCATTCCAAGAGCGCTTCTGAAATGTTTTGGTGATTTGCTCTGAACCTTGCCTTCAACCCCGGTAAAACCATATAACAACAAATCCTTTAAATCCCAACCACAGCAATAGGCAGCCAAAAGCTGCAAATCATGTAAGTGTAAATCAGCCTCTATATGGGCCTTGCGCACCTCTGGTGAATAAACCGCATTCAACCAATAGTGAGCTGAAATTGTAGACGCAATATGGTTGTTTAACCCTTGAAGAGAGTAAGCCATATTGCTATTTTCTTTCACTCTCCAGTCAAGTTTATTTAAATATTGATCAATTAAATCATTTGAGTCTACAAATTTATTCAGTCCTCGGATACGTGCGTGCTGATCCCGGTATAAAATAAAAGATTTAGCCGCATCGACTAAATCCTGTTTTATTAAAACCTGCTCCACTGCATCTTGGATCTGTTCTACATTAGGCACTGTATGCCCGTCAAACTCTTTATTCAAAACTTTAACCACTTTATCAGCTAATTTTTCCGCTAAAGCCCTGTCTTCAGTCCCAGTTGCCCGTAAAGCCTTAAAAATAGCAGTCACAACCTTGTTAACGTCAAAATTCATTATTCTACCATCTCTTTTTTCAACTTGTTTAATTTGTGATTTTATATTAAGCATGGAATATAAAATAACTTGATAATTTAAATTTGGTTGGAATATTAAAGCCTTGATCTTGATATTTTCTTCAACTCGCGTTGAAAAGTCTTCACATCCTTAAATTGCCGATAAACCGAAGCAAAACGGATATAAGCCACCTTGTCTAATCTATTTAAATACTTCATGCTTATCTCCCCTATCATCTTGCTCGTGATTTCACTTCTTTTAATCTTCTTTTGAATATCTCGTTCTATCCTATTTATTAATATTTTAAATTGTTCTTTAGTATAGGACCTTTTTTCAAGCGACTTCAGTAACCCTTGTCGCAATTTATCCCGATTATATGGCTCTTTACCTCCATCCCTTTTAACTACAGTCAAATCTAAAATCTGCATTTCTTCATAAGTTGAAAACTTAAATCTACATTTAACACATAGCCTTCTCCGCCTAACACAATTCCCCTCGTTTAATAATCTCGAGTCAATTACCCTGGTATTTTTATGGCCACAAACAGGACAATTCATTTTAAAAATTAAAAATAATAACAATTTAAAACTGGCTTTAAAGACAAATTAAAAAGACACCTGCGAGCGCCTTTATGATTTTATAATTGCAAAAAACCTGAAACAAACCTTAAAAAAATAAATATTTTCTTAATTCAAATAAGGTTTATCAAAATTTTAACGATACTATATATTGTATTTATCAAATTATATATAACACAATATATAGTCCTCTCATCTCAAATTAATAAAATTTTAAATCAAAAGCTAGCTTAACTATATTATAAAATATTTATCAATCTAGGCAAGGGCCAGTTATCCACTGTTTTTTTACTATTACGTCAAGGATAAATAAAACCAACTACAATAACCAATTTTTACCATAAAAAACTATAATTGATACACAAAAATAGGAATTCTATTATTTTCCGGGCGGTCTAATTTTAATTTATGCTCCCAGCCCGGGAATGAAAATGAATATGATATCACCTTAGCTCCTGGCTTTAATTCCTTTTCTAATTTTTGCTTCAATCTCCTTTTAATACTACCCGGTATCCCAAAAACAAACACTACTTCGGCTTGGGATAAATCATGGTTGAATAAATCCTTACATTTAAACTCTAATCTTCGCTTTTCGGCCTCTTCTACCCTCCTAAACCCCAGCCACCATTTTTTTATTCGGCAAAATATATAAAACGGCCACGCCATCTCAATCCCAGTAACATTAGAACGTGTATTCTTATATATGAAAAAGCAAATCCTACCATCACCGCAACCAATATCATAAAAATTTTGACCTGGCTTTAACTGGGATAATCTTAAAATCCTGTTAAAATCTTTCCTTTTTGTCGGTAACCAAGGAGCTAAAGAAATACCAGCCAAACCCAAAGATAATAATAATAACAAAAAAAACAATAAAATTAAAATATTGACTATATCCATATTTTATAATTATTTTTTATTTATCCTACTCTAATAACGCCCCAAATAATCTTTATAATTTTTTGTCTGCCGCCACAAACCAGCCGGTATCTCCGGATGAACTGCTCCAGGTCCATACCTAATCGTATCCACTATTTCTTCAATGGTGTATCCATTTTCAACATAAGCCTTGACTAATATTTCCCATACCTCCTCGCTAAAATATGTCTTTTGTCCTAACACAGACTCCAACTCCAATCTCAACTCATCCTCTGTCCTCTCAACTGGCCCGATTGATGCTCCTAATACCAACCCCCATTTCTTCTGGCTTTGATAATTGCTATATCTATAATAACAATAATCACCGCTATCCGTCTGATAAAATTCACGGCCATTAAAAATAATTTTATCGCCCTCATTCTTGGTTTTATAATCATCTCCGTTATATTCTTGCTCTATATCTGACAATTCAAACTTATAACTAAACTTCAACTTGTTCATCCGCGGAATGGCTAAAAAAAGCTCCGCCAAATTAGAAAAGGCAATATCATCATGATAAACCGGAACGCTATTCCTAATTGTCGAATGGTATTCTAACCTGTCAGGATGATTAATGTCGGAAAAAAATCTCTGTTTTGCATTATCTCTATTTTTTAAATCTCCTAATTCCTCTCCTTTAGCGTAACTCAAATAAACTGAAAAATCATCATAACCAAAATACCAATTCAATACCCCAGCCCCTAAATAAAACTGGGCGCCAAGACCAATCGGCCTAGCCCCGATTCGCGCCTCAACCATCCCATTTTTAAAACTTACCATCCTTATATTATCAGTCATCTTTTGCGCCAATTTTATAAAATCATAATTAACTTTTATATGGCCATAAACCAAAAAGGCAGCCGCAGTTACAATATGATAATGAGGATTAAAAGCCTTAGGGCTACCCTCCTCATACCAACCGTCGCTAGTAACATCTTCAATCGCTACCTGATTTATTTTTTTTAAAATCAAATCATCAATTTGTCTCTTTTTTTCCAATCCAATAACACCTTTTTTAAAAAAATTATTTACTATCACCTGCCAATACACCGCTGATAAAGCCGCTCGATTTGAAGTGTCAGGAGCTGATATCCCAGCTTCCATTCTCCTGCCTATACCATCATGCACATCTTTCACCTCCCGTGCCTCCAATATTAATGGTATCTGGTCTAAAAGCAATACCATCGCCATTTGTGCCCAAGCATCCTCAAAAGACTGGCTGTAATCAGGTCTTAAATCTAAAATATAGCTTGACCTTAAAATCGAATCTGCTATTACCTGCCTTGAATATCTGTCGCCCTTAAACGCCTTATATTTATAATAAGCTGCGATCGACATTATCTCTCTTGGTGTTTCCGCTGTTTTAAACTCCTTAATCCCATACCACGGCGCTTGATATTGCCATCCATGATCATCAAAATGCTGGCTATAACGGTTATAAAAAACGGCAATATAATCGTCTAAAAACACCTTCTCATGGATTACCGTTTCAGCTTGAACCAAGCCAACAACAATAAAACAATTAAACAATAAAACAATTAAAATTGTTATTACTATCTTTTTCATATTTAAATTATAGCTAACTAACTCAACTATTTCAAATTTATATATATTTATTTACCCAAACGAAAAACAAAAACCACCTTGCCCAACACCTTAATTCATAATATAATTAAAATTCACTTATCAATTAACGTTAATTAGCCTTCAAACATGAAATTTAAACTTAAATCCGAATACAAACCAGCTGGGGACCAGCCTAAAGCAATTAAAAAATTAACCCTGGGTATTAATAAAAACTACCACCGCCAAACCCTGCTCGGCGTTACTGGATCAGGTAAAACATTCACCGTTGCCAATGTAATTGAAAAAACCCAATTACCCACTTTAATAATATCCCACAACAAAACTCTAGCCGCTCAATTATGCAATGAATTCAGAGAATTTTTTCCTGAAAATGCAGTTGAATATTTTGTTTCTTATTATGACTACTATCAGCCAGAAAGCTACTTGCCATCAAGCGACACCTATATCGAAAAAGAAGCTGATATTAATGAAGAAATTGACCGCTTGCGTCATGCTTGCACTCAAGCTTTACTATCAAGACAAGATGTAATCATAGTAGCTTCAGTTTCAGCTATTTATGGTCTGGGATCCCCGACTGAATACAAAAATGTCATCTTGCATTTAACCCAAAATCAAACCATTAACCGTCAAAAATTAACTAAACAGCTAATAGATATGCATTTTGAACGGACTGGGGCCGATTTGCGTTTAGGCCAATTTCGCTTACGTGGCCAAACTCTGGAAATAATGCCAATTAATGAAGAAATAATTTATCGGTTCGAAATTAGCGATAAAATTGAACAAATTGAAACTATCAATCCCATTAGTCGCAAAATTATCACAACCGAACAAGATGCTTGGTTTTTCCCAGCCAAGCATTATATCCTAAACGAAAATGTTAAATCAAAAGCCATTAAAACCATCCGAAAAGAATTAAAACAACGCCTCCAATATTTCAAAAAACAAAATAAATTGCTTGAATATGAGCGACTTAAGCGCAAAACCAATTATGATCTTGAGATGATTGCTAATATTGGCTATTGCTCCGGAATAGAAAACTATTCCCGACATTTTGATGGCCGAACACCCGGCCAACCGCCCTTTACATTAATAGATTATTTTAACTATGCCTCCAATCCCCTTACAAAACAGGGACAAGCTAATAGATTTAATAAGGCAGTAAACGGCTTTCTAACTGTCATCGATGAATCTCATGTCACCCTGCCCCAAATCAGGGGAATGTATAATGGCGATAAGGCCCGCAAGGATAATTTAATCAAACACGGCTTTCGCCTCCCGTCAGCCCGAGATAATCGTCCCTTAAAATCAATCGAATTCAACCAAAAAATAAATCAAATTATCTATATGTCAGCTACTCCGGCCGAAGAGGAAATCACTATAAGCCAACAAATAGTTGAGCAAATCGTCCGCCCTACCGGCCTAATCGACCCAAAAGTAGTCATGCGACCAATAACTGGTAATAATAAAATGCCTCTCCCCAAATTAAGAGGAATATCTCATACCAAAAAGGATGAGGGAGTATCGCAAATTGAAGATCTGATCTCAAGAATTGAAAACCAAATCAAGAATAATGGAAAAACCCTTGTCACTACCCTAACTAAACGCATGGCCGAAGATTTAAATGAATATTTACAAAAGAAAAAAATTAAAACCAAATACTTACATTCTGAAATTAATACAATTGAAAGAATTGAAATTATCACTGATTTAAGAAAGGGTAAAATTGATGTGATTGTGGGGGTTAATCTTTTGCGTGAAGGGTTAGACATTCCCGAAGTATCCCTGGTCGCTATTTTAGACGCTGACAAAGAGGGTTTTTTGCGCAACCAAACTTCATTAGTTCAAACTATTGGTAGAGCTGCTCGTAATATCAATGGCCAAGTTATTATCTATGCTGATAAAATTACCGGATCCATTAAACAAGCTGTAGCCGAAACTGACCGCCGGCGCAAAATACAGCTAGCTTACAACGAAAAACATGGAATTACCCCTAAAACTATTCAAAAAAATATCCGCAATATCCTAGAAGAATTCGGTTTATCCAGTTCTAAACGTTCAGCTAAACAAAAATTACTTGACCGCAATAAAAAAATTCTTGAACTTGACCTTCAAGCTGATAAGCGCCCAATCGAGCAAATTATAAAAGAAAAAGAAAAACAAATGAAAATAGCCGCTAAGGAACTGAAATTTGAACTTGCCGCCCTGCTCCGTGATGAAATCAAACAACTTAAAAAAAATCAAAAATGAATATTATTAAATCCTTAATCCCCGTTTACAGTTGACGTGCCAAATTAAATCCTCTATAATTATCAAAGTGCTAAATTGCTAAAATGCCAAAATAATAATGCGACCCCCTAGTATCTACTGCTAGCGGGAATCTTTTATTATCAAAAAACAAAATAGAATGAACAATTAACAAGAATAAAATTAATACATAATTCAGCACATCTACCAATACTAGTCTTGTTAATTGTTAACTGTTTATTGTTAACTGGCTTATGAACAAAATAACCATCAAGGGCGCTCGAGAGCATAATTTAAAAAACATCTCTCTTGAGCTTCCACGCGATAAAATGATTGTTTTTACCGGCGTGTCTGGTTCTGGCAAATCCAGCCTGGCTTTTGATACCATATTTGCCGAAGGCCAAAGGCGCTACATAGAATCGTTGTCAGCTTATGCCCGCCAATTCTTAGGCGGAATGCAAAAACCAAACGTGGATGAAATTGAAGGCTTATCGCCAGCTATATCAATTGACCAAAAAGCTCACAGTTCAAATCCCAGATCGACAGTAGCCACAGTTACTGAAATTTATGATTATCTCCGAGTATTGTTTGCCCGCATCGGCCAGCCCTATTGCCCCTTATGTAATACCAAACTGGACAAAATGACAGTTGACGAAATAGTCTCTAATATCACTAAATCACTTAACTACTCAAATGCAAAAACACAAAAACAAACACTCGCTATATTATCACCAACGGTGCGAGGAAGAAAAGGCGAATATTACCAAATGTTATATGACCTATATAACTCCGGCTTCATCGAAGTCAGAATTGATGGCCAATTTAAATCTCTACGCAATCAAATCCGCCTAAGCAAAAACCATAAACATACTATTGAAGTAGTAATCGACAAAATCCCTTTGGTAAATTTAAGCCAGCCCGCCACCAAAAAAGAATTTGAACGCCGCTTAAACGAAGCAGTTGAAACCGCGATTGATTTATCCAATGGTCTATGCACCGCTATTTATCCCTATAAAAAAGAAACAATATTTTCAACTGAATATTCTTGTCCTAAAGACGGCTTTAGTTTTCCTGAAATTGAACCCCGATTATTCAGTTTTAACAGCCCCTATGGCTACTGCCAATCATGCACTGGGCTCGGCACCAAGGAACTATTCAGTCACGAAATATGCCCTGACTGCCAGGGAAAAAGATTAAACCAAAATGCTTTAAATGTAAAAATAAATAAAAAAAATATCTGGGATATAACAAATCTGACTATAAAACAAGCTGATAATTTTTTTGACGAACTAGAACAAAAACTATCAGCTAAACAAATGGAAATATCATCTGTAATTCTAAATGAAATTAAAAACAGACTAAATTTTATACTAGACGTGGGTCTGCATTATATAAATTTAAACCGTAAAGCCGGCACCTTATCCGGCGGCGAAGCTCAACGTATCAGACTGGCATCGCAAATAGGCACGCAACTAGTTGGGGCTTTATATGTGCTTGACGAACCAACTATTGGCCTACATCAGCATGATAATAAAAAATTAGTTAAAACTCTGCGCGATTTATGCGACATCGGCAACACTATTATCGTGGTTGAACATGATGAAGATACAATTCTTTCAAGCGACTGGATAGTCGATCTTGGCCCCAAAGCCGGCAAGCATGGTGGAAAAATAGAATACAGCGGAACCATAGAAAGTCTATTATTAACCGATAAAAAAAATAATAATAAAGCAACTAATCTGCCCCTTCAACCCTCATCTACTCTCGTTTCTCCGCTTGGAAGCCCAAAACAATCACTGACTGGCCAATACCTCCGCGGTGAACAAAATATTCCCTTACCTGATAAATACCGCAAAGTTGACTCATCTATACCTAAAATAAAAATTAAAGGAGCGGCTGAGCATAATCTCAAAAAAATCAATATAGAAATTCCATTACGTCGATTTATCTGCCTGACTGGAGTATCCGGTTCAGGCAAGTCAACCCTAATGAATGATATTTTATACAGATCAGTATTTAACCGACTTGAATTTGGCCGCCATAAACCTATATCAGGAAAATATATCGAACCTGGCCAACACAATTCTATATCTGGCACTGAATATATTGATAAAATCATCCGTATCGACCAATCTCCAATCGGCCGCACTCCAAGATCAAACCCGGCCACTTATACTAAAACATTTGGACACATTAGAGAAATATTCGCTTCTACCCCGGAAAGTCGGATTAAAGGCTGGGGACCGAGCCGTTTTAGCTTCAATATACCTTCAATTCCCCCTAGGCACGAAAGCCGGCGTAATATCGGAGGCAGATGTGAAAACTGCGAGGGTAAAGGAAAAATAAAAATAGAAATGCATTTCCTCCCCAGTGTTGAAGTTACTTGCGATGTCTGTAAGGGTAAAAGGTTCAACAAAGAAACTCTAAAAATTCACTACAAAGGAAAAAACATATACGACATCCTCAAAATGACGGTCAATGAAGCAGAAAAATTCTTTAAAGATATTCCGTTTATATACGAAAAGCTAAAAATATTAAACTCTGTCGGACTTGACTATCTTGAACTTGGACAATCAGCCACCACTCTATCCGGCGGTGAAGCCCAACGCATAAAGCTATCGCGAGAATTAGCCAAGCCAAACACTACCAAAACTCTTTATTTACTGGATGAACCCACAGTCGGACTGCACTATGATGATGTCAAAAAATTAATTACAGTCTTGCAACGTTTAGTCGACCGTGGCAACACTGTCATGGTTATCGAACATAATCTAGACCTAATCAAATGCGCTGACTGGATTATTGATCTCGGACCTGAAGGCGGTGACCAAGGCGGTCAGCTCGTCTTTGCCGGCACCCCTAAACAAATCTCTCAGTATGCTTATTCTCATACTGGGAAATATTTAAAAAGAGTGGTAAAATAGAAGCTACTTTTCTGCAGGACAGACAAACTGGAGAGAAAATTAAATAACCAAGATACAATTTCCAAATAAATCTGAAATATCAAATTCTAAATTTTAAATATTGGTTATTGCAATTTGGAACTTGGAGCTTATTTGGAAATTGTATCTTGTATCTTGTATCTTTTCTATGTCTAATATTTCTAGAAAAATAAAATCCCTCCCCTCCTCCCCCGGCATCTACCTCTTTTATAATAGGCAAAAAGAGCTGATTTATATTGGCAAAGCCACTTCCTTAAAAAACCGGGTTAAAAGTTATTTCCCAGCTTCCCAATCTCGCCGATCTCCCAGGCCAATTGAAGACATGATCGATCAAGTAACTGATATTAAATTTAAACCAACCGACTCAGTGATCGAAGCAATAATTCTCGAATCAATCTATATCAAAAAACACCAACCAAAATATAATGTGATTGGCAAAGACAATAAAAGCTGGAATTATTTGATGCTAACCAAAGAGCCATTCCCCAAACTAATTACCATCCGCCAGCACGAAATAGATAATCCTGCCTCCAGCCAGAGTCTCTCAAAAAGGACTCCGGCGACATCGAATACCAAACTGCCGGAGTCCCTTTCAGGAGACTCCAGCAGGGGGAAAAAAAATCATAAATCTTCAATCTTAAATCTTAAATCTCTTTTCGGCCCTTATCCTGGCATCAAAACCAAAGAAATGCTCAAAATCCTGCATAAATTATTTTCAATCTCTCGTTGTGATCCAAAACATAAAAAACCATGTTTTGACTATCAAATCGGCCAATGCCTTGGCGTATGCACTGGAGAAATAAATCCAAAACAATACCAGCAAAAAGTAATTAAACTCCTAACAATGTTTTTACGCGGACATAAAACAAGGCTAATTACTAATCTTAAAAAACAGATGAAAATTGCATCCAAATCACGCCACTATGAAGAAGCAGCCCGCTTGCGCGATCAAATAAAACACTTACAAACCATCCACGACATTACCCTAATAAATAAAGATTTTTTTAATAAAAAAATTCTAATCACCAATCACCAATCACTAATTACCCGTGTTGAAGGTTATGACATCTCCAATTTAGGTGAATCCGGCAAAGTCGGCTCTATGGTAGTATTTGATAATAAAGGCTCCATTAAATCAGCTTACCGTAAATTTAAAATCAAAACTGTGACTGGTCAAAGCGATGTTGATTGCTTGGAAGAAATAATCTCCCGACGGCTCAAGCACCCAGAATGGCCTTTACCAGATATTATCCTGGTTGACGGCGGCAAACCCCAAGTCAATGCCGCCCGCCGTGCCATAAATAATAAATCATCAATCTTAAATCTGAAATCCGCAATCACTGTTATTGGTATTGCTAAAGGTGCTGGCCGTAAAAAAAATGAATTCATTTTTAACCGCGCTAATAAAAAATTAGCTGAATTTATAAAAAATAACCAGGACCTATTAATCCAAGTCCGCGACGAAGCTCATCGCTTTGCTATTCAATACCAGCGCCAATTGAGAAAAATCAAAAAATAACACTTAATAAAATAAAAATATATAAAAACCCGCTAACGGGGTTTTTATATATTCACATAAACTCGTGTATTTTTCGTTTATACCTATCCGATTCTATCTGCCCAAAGACGCTAATAAATCCCTTCTATGCTCCTCCTCATCCATCAAAATATCTTCTAATACTCGACGCACTCCATATTCACCTAGCTCCTCTGCTTGTTCAATCCTGGCCTTATAGCGCTTAATCGCCAGCTCTTCACCAGCCAAATCTTGAGTTAGCAATGTCTTTGAATTTTTAGACACCTTTCTCGTCTCAACTTCTATTGTAGGCACTCCGCCAAGATCAGAAATAAGCTCTGACAATTTCAGTGCATGTCCCATCTCTTCATTTGAATGCACCACCAGCTCTTTGGCAATAGAATCATATTCCGGGCCAGTTATTACAGCCGCGTGCTGAACATATTGGACTGCGGCAGCATATTCCCATTCCAAATCTTTATTAAGCTCTTTAATAAAATCTTTTTTTGTGGTTGCCATATATTTAAAATTAATTTATAAGCTTAACTGGACTTAATTATAACAACCATCAAATATACTGTCAATTATTATCTGCAACAAAAAAGCCACCTATAAACAGGTGGCTTTCCAAGCTCAAAAATTAAATCTATCTACTGCACTGGCCTCGGCTCAATCATTGGGTTTGTATCCACTATGCCCTCAACTAATAACACTACTACTTTTTGTTTGCCATAATAATCATCGGGTCTATCTTTCAAATTAAACACCAATCCCGGCACTAGCATTTCTTCCTGCGCATTATCTTTGAAATTATAAACTTTAATCAACCCGAACTCTGGTGTATCTAACTCCACTTCTGTTTTGTCGCCCTGCCCATACCAATACGGATAAATTCCACCTTGCTTAACCTGTTCTAAAATCTTCTCTTTATCCTGCTCTAAATTATAACTGGCACTTTGATAATTTTCTGCTCTTAAACCATAAACGCCCGACACTTTATTATAACGAATATTAACATTTACATTTAACCCGGCGGGCTGGCCTCCAGCTTCATAAACTCTTTGGCCATCAACTATTAGAGGATAAACTACTTGCATTATTTCAGGGATATTTAACCCAGTCTGGCTGCGCTCGTAAAAAACTCGCCATTCATCCATTACTTCCGGCTGGCCATAATTTTGCGTATTTACTCCATATTGATCAAGAAATCGATCTGCTATTGCAATCATATCTTTATCACTAGGCACGTCCTCAATTTTAAGCATTTCTTGCTCCAAACACCTAACATCGCCGCCACATCTCAATTTAGCATCATCCTGCTGCCATTTAACCCAATTTTCCATAATAAATAATGCACCCCTTTCAAGGTCGATACTAACAATGTGCCCAAACTGCCTATCTTCAGCCAAAGTTAGGCTTTGAACTCCTAAATTACTAAATTTATTAATATCAACTAAACCAAAATCAGTATTTTTAAATAAATTAGCTAATTGTTTGGATGAATCTTGGGGTAATTGATATTTATACACCAATCCTTGACTCTGATCCAAAACAAATTCGTCGCCGCTATAAACATAAGTATAATTACTTGGAGCTGGTATGCCAATCTTGTCCGGAGCAGAAACAGTAGCTATTCCGCCGCCGCCAGCACCACGTCCCAACTCCTGGTTTTGAACCCCGTCCTGTGATTGCAAGCTGATAGCCCCAAACGAGCCTTCACTCAACTGGCTAATTTTAACTTCTCCCAAATCAAGATTAATTTTATTTTTATTTTGATTAATCGGATAATATACCGACACAAATAATATGGCGCAAATAACCGCCCCGCCTAAAGCATAAGTAAATTTTTTCATAAAATTAAATTTATTTACCCTGTCAAATTTATCCGCTTCAAACTTATCTCCCCAACCTTGGGTCATGGATTTGACCGGGTGAATTCGCACAGCTTTATTTTTTTCTGCTTGAATATCAAGCTGCTGCCGTAATTCTGACACAAACTGCTGATCAAGCCTAACTTCCGGCCGTGAAGCTAACATTTGATCAACTAGCTCAATTAATAACTTTTCTTGATTCTTTAAGCTTGGATCCAACTTGTATAAATCATCAAAAAATTTTTTAATATCTTTTTTCATAATTTTAATAAAGAAGCTTCTACTTAATAAAACGACCTGATTAATAAAAAGTAACAAGAATAAATTGTTAACTTATAAATACCATTCTTGTTTTAAACAAACTTAGCAATTCAAATATTTAACTATAATTCAATCCAATTAAAATATAAATTCCAACTAACTCTGGATTATTCCTAATTTTCCTAAGTATTCTCGAAACTGCCATCTTCAACGCCCCCTCGCTCTTACCAGTAATGTCCGCTATTTCGGCATAACTTAAACCATCCCAAACTCTCATTATAATAATTTCGCGCTGATCTTCAGAAAAATTACTCAAATATTTTTTCACCTGGCCAAGCTTTAACCCCGCATCCAGCCTAGACTCAATCTCGTCATTATCCCCCAAATACCAGCACTCATCCACATTATATTCTTCTTTTTTAGTCCGATAATGATCAATCACGCTATTTCTGGCAATTCGATACAACCATGAAGAAAATTTCCCTTTTCTGGGATTAAAACCGCTAATTTTATCCATTGACTTCAAAAACACAGCACTAGTTATATCTTCTGCTGTCTGCTTATGGCCAGTGCGGTAATATATAAAACAGTATATCTTATCAATATACTTATTATAAATATCGCCAAAACAGCTCAAGTCTCCGTTTTGACACTCTGTAATAATTTGTAATTCATTTGTCTCCATGTCAGTCCCCACTTAATTAAAAACAGATAATAGGAACTCTTTTTAACCGGCCTTGGCCGATTATTTCTTCTTCTCATATTATTACCTTTTAACTACTCTGTTAAATACAACGATTAAATTTAAAAAAGGTAACAATATGGCAAGTTATATTAATAAGTCTTTGCTGTCAAAAAATACACTCTTAACCCTATGCTCAATATTGCCTATTTTAATAAACCATCAAAATTTTAATAAAATGCTAATCTAATTTTTTATGGCACAACCACCAATCGAAACATTCAAACTCGCCCGACTTGCTTTTTTCCAACCTATCCTTGGCTGTTTTAGTATCAGTTGCCGGCGGCACAATTACATGATCTGTTACGATTTCATTATTAGGCCAATTAGCTGGCATAGCCACTTTATTTTTATCGGCTATTTGCATTGCCTTAACCACCCTCACAATCTCATCCATATTGCGACCCAACTCCTGCGGATAATATAACATTATCCTGATTTTACCTTCACTATCCACTACAAACACTGCCCGCACAGTATTAGTGCCTTTACCCGGATGGACTAATCCCAATTTTTCAGCTACCTGCCCCGTATCAGCAATAATTGGAAATTGAATATCAACCTCTAATTTTTCCCGAATCCATTCTTCCCATTTAATATGAGCAAAAACTTGATCGACGCTCAAACCAATCAAATCGCAATTTAATTGCTTGAACTGGTCATAGCGTTTTTGAAATGCTACAAATTCAGTTGTACACACTGGTGTAAAATCAGCCGGATGGCTGAATAACACAAACCACTTGCCCAAAAAATCATTTGGCAAGCTTATTTTACCGTGAGTAGTCTGCACCTCCATATCAGGAAACATATCGCCTAATAAAGGCATAGTTCTTATTTCATTTACATCTTGCATATATTTATAATTAATTTTTAATTTATGTTACTCAAAAAAACAAATCAATTTTCAACGGCAACCCGCGTTTTAAATAATGTTTTTAAGTAAATACAATTGGTAAAAAAATTATCTCGCCGTGGAATAATACTGGAAGGATAAAATTCTAATTTTTAGTTTTTCATAAAATATTTTATATAATACACTAAAAAATGTATATTATATCAACTTTAAATTAATACAATCTGATTAATTTTTGCACCATCTAATCGCATTTTGATTTTAACTAAAATCAAAATATAATGCAATTAAATACTCTCGTTCGAAAAATAAACCAAAAATTCATAAATAATTACTAAAATTAAAAAATACTCATCAAATCACGCCAGTTGGAAATAGTTTTCCACGCATATTTTTCAGCTACCGAACCCTTAAAAGCAACGCCATGGCCGCTAGCTTTAAATATCTGACTATCGTTTTCGCTATCACCAACACAAGCACACTCTGACATCTTAATCTTCTCTTGCCTGCAAAAAATATTTAAAAAAGACAGCTTAGCCACCGCCTCCTCCTGCTTAGCTCTAATTTTAACTAAATTGTTATTTTTATCAAATACCATTCTATTAGCCGCTTTATAGAAATCAATACCAAGCTCAACTGCCACTTTATCTACTAATAAATCCATCGCGCCAGATACTAACGCCAACTTATAACCCCTATCTTTTAAATATTTAATTACTATTTTTACTCCGGGAAAATAATTATAATCAAACAAAACTCTTTCAATATTCTTCTTGCTAATATCCCCTCTCTTTTTATAAATCCGGCCCAATATATCCTGGCCCTCCCTATAACTAAAAATCCCCTCACGGCTTAAATTCAAAATCACCTCGTCTTCTTTAGCAGTTACGCCCATAGCTAAATTCAACCTTAACCACGAATTTTCTTTAATCAAAGTTTTATTCAAATCAAAACAGATTAATTTAATCTCTTTATTCATAATTAATTTATTTGAAGCAATTCCACCTCGAAAATTAAATCAGCATTCGGTGAAATAACTGCCCCGGCTCCACGCTCTCCATAAGCTAGCTCGGACGGTATCTCTAATCTTCTTTTCTCACCTACTTTCATTCCCAAAACCCCTTGATCCCAACCAGTAATTACCTGACCAACGCCTAAAATAAATGAAAATGGCGCTCCCCGATCAAAGCTAGAATCAAACTTTTTTCCGTCGAGTAACATCCCAATATAATGAACCGTAGCCTTGTCTCCTGCCTTAATTGACTCTCCATCACCCTCCTGCAACACTACTATATTTAATTCCATAATATCTCGATTAATTATTACATCTTCTTCACTTCCTCCTTTGTTATCTTCTAAGATAATATTATTTTGCTCATCCCTATTCATCTTAACTTCTTCTCGATTGTTAGCTACAAAGTATATTACCCCCAAAAATAAAATAACAATAAATAAAGTTATAATTTGTTTTTTACTCATATTTTTTTGGTTAATAATATTTCTATATCTTCTCTAATACCACGAAAACCCTATCATAAAACAAGGATTAAAATAAAAATCAGCTAAACTTTAATCAAACCTGCATTCTTTTAAATAAATAACTACCTAAATATAAAAATATCAATATAGCCACCGCCAATACTACAAAATCAGTTAAAGCTGAAAAGGCAAAACTATCAATCAGCGAACCCCTAAGCCCATCCACTCCATAGCTTAAAATATTAACCTTAACCACTACATCCAAAACCTTGGGTAAACCTTCTACCGGAAAAAGAGCCCCTGACAGAAAAAACAAAGGCATAATAACGAAATTAATAATAACCGGGAAAGCGTGCATATCTGTAAAAAATGAAGCTAAAGCAGTACCAATAGTTGTGAACAACAACGCCAATAACATCATAAAAACTAATGCTATTAAAAACATAGGCAAAGAACAAGGCGTAAAACCAAGTAATAAGGTTACTATCAAAACCGTAAACCCTTGAAAAACAGCTACGCTAGCTCCCCCCAAGGTCCTGCCGAACATAATCACCAGCCTGGAAACAGGCGCTACTAAAGTTTCTTTTAAAAATCCAAATTGCTTATCTGAAATAACCTCAATGCCTGAAAACATAGAACTAAAAACAATGCTCATAGCTATAATTCCCGGACTAAGAAACTGTAAATAATCTCCCTGCCCGGCAGCTGCATAAATGGACTTAAATCCAAAACCAAAAGCAATTAGAAAAAGAATCGGTTGAGCCAAAGAGGAAAACAACCTGGCCCGAGATCTAAAATGCCTCTTAATCTGCCTTAACCATAAAATATATATAACTTGTAGATTGTAATAAAAAGTATTCATTCAAATTAATTTATTTGACTCATCTCCCCCATCTTTTAGCCTGCTGGCGCATCCTATCAAGCCCAGAAGCCTTTTCGTCGCGAATATCATAACCAGTTAGTTTCAAAAAAACCTGCTCTAAAGAATTACTGGCCGTAATTTCCTTCAACTGACCCAAATTGCCAATCGCCTTTATCTCCCCGTGATCAATTACCGCTATGCGCGAAGCATATCTTTCAGCTTCTTCCATATAATGAGTGGTAAAAAAAACTGTTAAACCATCCGTTTGGTTTAATTTTTTAATATACTCCCAAATGTGATTTCTTGTCTGCGGGTCAAGCCCTAAAGTCGGTTCATCAAGAAAAAGAATTGTTGGCTGATGCAACAGCCCCCTAGCCATCTCCAGCCGCCGCTTCATCCCCCCGGAAAATTCTTTAACCAAAGAATCCTTACGGTCATATAAATCAACTAATTTTAAAAACTGCCTAATCCTCTGTCGTCTTTGTTTTTTTTCAATTCCATAAATTACACCGTGAAAATCCATATTTTCCCAAGCCGTCAACTGATCATCCAAACTCTGGTCCTGAAAAACAATCCCAAAAGATTTCCTGACTTTTCCTTCTTCTTCCTCAATATTAAAACCATTAATCTTTACCTGGCCCGAAGTCGGTCTAAGTAGGGTCGTAAATATTTTTATTGTTGTGCTTTTACCAGCTCCATTCGGACCTAAAAATGCAAACATTTCTCCCTTTTTTACTTCAAAGGATATATTTTTCACTGCTACAAAATCATCAAACTTTTTAGTTAAATTTTTTACTTTAATCATAATTAGTCTTCTATAATTTAACCTTTAAAATTCACTCCACTTTGTTCTGTGACAACCACAAATCTATTTTAATTTTCTCATTTGAAACCAGCTATTGCCATTAAATTTATTTAAAATAATTAAATTCAGGCCTGCCATCTAAAAGATCAAAAACCTGTCTCATTTGAGCGGGATTATAAATCTTAACAATTTCAAAACTACCAGATGTCACCTGCTTTTTATAATTATGCTCTATCGAAAATATATGCACCCAGCCCCAATACAGCCACTTGCCCCTTATATTTTGGACTAAAAAATTCCTCACTGGCGGCTGCTGATAAACCCTTATCCTGGGTTTATTTTTAAACTGAAACTGCTTGGCTTTAAACTGGCCAGCTCTAAAAGGCTTTTTATTATGCCGGCTAAAATCAAGCTGTTTTGGAAAACCTTGAGCTTTAGTCAGCTGCAAAGTATCATTTATCTCAATTAAACTGCCCATATATTATCTTAATTAATTTTTAAACATAATTTCAATCAAACATGTAATATTTAAAGCTCAATTAAAATTTAAATTCTTTATTTTCTTCAAAACATCTGTCATATAGTCACTAAATATCACCGGAATAAACCTTTTCTTAATATTTTCATCTTTTAAATCAAGTATCTCATCCACGGCCCAGCGTTCAAACCCGATTCCCTCCTCTCCTCTTAGTTCGTCTTCGCTTCCACTATATCTAAATCCGTAAATAAATCCGATAACCCGGTTATTTAAACCAGTAGCAGGATCATATGACTCTCTTTTTTGTTTTATGAACTCGATTAAATCATGCTCCGTTATTACCACTCCTGTCTCCTCTCTAGTCTCTTTTATGGCAGTTGACACATAACTATCGCCAATCTCTACATGACCGCCCACCGTAACATCGAGCAAATCCGGAAAGGTTTCGGCGGTCTTTTTGCGATGCTGTAAAAATACTTCCCCTTTTCTATTAAAAAACCAAACATGAACCTCGCGATGAAGCAGTCCCATGCGGTGAATCTTTTCTCGGCTTTCCTGGCCGATAATATTATCATCCCCATCAATAATATTTAATTTTTCTTTATGTATTGACATAAACTACCCTAATTTAACAACATTACACCTTTCAAATTTTATCAAAAAATATTTAATTAACATATCAACATATCTGTCATCTATCATCCAACCTAATCCCCTTAAATTATATTCCAAGTGTTTAGGGTTGCTCATCTTTAATAAGGTAATAACATTATCTTGAGCTATTAACCAATTAATTGCGACTTGAGCCGGCATCTTACTATAATTCTCACAAATTTCATCAATCATCACGATACCATATTGGACTAAGTTTCACTCTTATAACGGGCACAGGACCTCAAAAAGAATATCATTATTCTTACAATAATCCAACACTCCCACTGCCTATCAAACTCCAATGGATATTGAATATTATATGCAAAATAATGGCACTAGCCAATCCCAAAAAAATCCATTTTCTATCCTTTAAAGCTGGTAAAATAATAATTAAAACTGTTGAAATATGAACAGGAATAATCCATAACAATCTCTGCCATAAAAGACCAAAGTCCCCTACCTGAAAAATATTATTTAAATAAAAAATACTTTCAGACAAGCCAAACAAAAAACCAAATAAAACCACTGCCCAAATTTTTTGCTTTAATAAGGGTAATTTTAAAACTATAAAAAATATTACTAACGCCTTGGCGATTTCTTCAACAATTTCTGAATAGCCGGTTAATGTTATAACCGGCATCAAAACCAGCGGCAAAATCAAGCCACTGACAGAAATTAAAATATAATAACTAATCGCATTAATTTTATTTAAGTTCATCTGCATATTTTCCAATGATCCAGCCCTGATTATTTTCACCGTATTTTATCAGATACCAGCCATTTTTATTTTCAAAATATTCAAATTTTTCGCCTACTTGAACTTTTGTTAAAATTTCACCAGCCAAAGATGGCTCTGACCTGACATTCAACCAACCGGTTGGTGTGTTTAAAATTTTTAGACGCAACAACTCTGCTTCCGTACCAGGAATAATTTCTTCAATAGTGGTTGTTGGGGTAGAAGTGATCTGCTCATCAAACGTAAATTCAACTTTTCCATTATCCAGCGCTAATTCATGTAAGGCTGGGCTTTTATCTCTATTAATTACTGACTGTTCAACCACTGGTATGGGCTCATTTTTTTGATAGCCAAGTTTTGATAAAACCATTGGGCCAAATTTCCATAAAATTATTGCCACTAAAATTAAAGCTCCCAGCCAAATAACTACCTGTAATATTTTTTTCCAAGGTAGTCGCCAAATTAAACTTAATTTTTGCAAATGTTTTTTGCTTTTTCGGGCCGTATCTTTTGCTACCTGTTTTAAAGGCCTGGGCGGACTATAACCCATAACCCCGACTTGGGACAATAAATAATCTTCACTCGCTTCACCTGTCTGGCCGCGCCTCTTCTTTCTTTTTTTATTACCAAACTCATTTAACATTTTAGCTTGCATTTGCATTTGCGCCCCAGCCAAAGTCAACTGATGTCTCCACATAGAAAAAAGCGCCAAAGCTAAAAGGCCAAAACCGCTGATAATGGCAATAATTATACCCCAAGTAGAAAATGTTTGGATACCGCTGATACGGCCAACCACTTCCTGCTTACCTCCAGCTTCAACCACCAAAGTTTTTAACTGCTCTAAATTATTTTTTATTGCCTGCATTTTTTCCGTATTTTCTCTAAAAGCCACAATGTGCTCCTGAGGCGATGAATAACTTTCTTTCTGCCGTATTTGAATTATATTTAAATCAGCTTCAATTTCATTTTTTAAAATCACAGCTTGAGATTGATAATTTGTTTTAAGCAAAGATTGGTGCAAATTGTCTGCCTGAATTTTAAGCGAATTGATCTCTTCTGGTTCAAATTTCCAAATATCAGCTATTTTAACTGTGCGGGTAATACTTTCTTTGAGCTGCAAGGTTATCTCCCCATAAACGTAATAAGTGTCAGCATTGGCATCAAAATCAACTTTTAAGCCGTCTAGATTAATAATATTTTCCGGTTTAACTTCTCCGGGCAGATAAGCTTTAAAGGGCAGTGTTTGTTCTAAAGCCGAAGGATTGGTAATCAAAAAATTAAGATCAACTGAACCAAAAGTCATCCAAGTTTCGATTATTGGTTCTGGCACTTTTTGTTCAATTACTTTGCGAGTAACATTAGAAACTGTTTTTAAATCAAGCAATTTATTAGTTACATCTTTTATTTTATCCTGCTGTTCTTGTGTTATCTCAAGTAAACTTTTAAATCCGGGCGAATTGACATCAATCCGATTGGACATCATATTGGCCCCTACTAGCAAATTTGCCGTGTAATTCAAAACATCATAAACATCATCCACTATATCAACCTTTTCCGATAAAGTTTTTCCTTCGCGTGATAAATCTTCAATTCCTAACTGCTTTTTTAAATTAGTAATTTCTGAATAAACAACTTCTAGGGTAGCTTTTGTGCCAACTGAACTCGAGCCAGAAGAACCACTAGGTGTGGATATTTCTTCATCTTCTTCATCATCCCCAGTCGTAGCAGTAAACAAACGCGAAGCACCTGATGTTTCAGTGCCATAATAAACCACTACCTTGAAATAGTAACTACCAACAGCATCAACCGTTAATGATAATTCCGTATCCCAGTTCTCACCAGCATTTAGATATTTGGCAGCCGAAGCATAAGCCACATCATCTCCGCCACCGCATTGGTTGGTTTCTTCTGCCACCAAGCAATATTCATAACTGTATTCATAACCAGCACTACCCTCATTGGTTAGGGTTACATTGGCTACAACAGAAGATATGCTGGTGTCTGCCATGCTCGGGATAACCACTTGAGCTGGAGAACTTTCCACTTCCCAATAATCATTTAAATAAGAATCGTTGCCACTAAAATCCACTAGCACGATTGATTCCCAAACACCGGCCGTGGCATCTTCCGGTACAGTGTAAGTATATTCATAGACTCCGGTTGACAATTGGGTCATGGTGCTAGTAGCTTGAGCCACTGCTCGCAGGGAGTTATAAATAATAACTTCCGGCGTTGATGATGGTGCTGTTGGCTGATGTTCTGAATCAAAAATACTTAACTTGGCCCTATAAGTACTGCCGGTTGTGGTTTCAGTAAAATCTGACAACTTCGCTGTAAAATGTTTAAGCTGGGTGGAGCGCAAGGCGTCAATCACATTATCAACTGTGTCAATTTTTGAATCAACAGTTTGCAGTAGTGAATAAATATCATTGGTAGTGGTGGCAATACCGAGCACTCTGGTTCTAACATCATCCAGAGTATTAGTGGTATCTGTTCTGAATAAACTTTGGCTGGCTTCGTGTTCAGCTACTTGCTCCTCTACTCTGGCGTTTTGGCCAACAATAGTAAAACCGTCGCCATTACTTGGTGCTGAAGTTAGGGCCGGATCAACTGTAATAACTTTGGTGGAGCCATTATAATCAGAAATACGCCGAATTTGTCCATCCAAGTCTCCGTCAGTAAATGTAATTACAGAATTATTATAAAAATCATTAGTTGAATTAGTTAAGCTGGTATCAAACGATGTCGTATTAGGTTCTTGGTCACCACTACTAACCGTACCCTGGGTAACAATTAATCCGCTTATCAAGATATCCATATTACTAACTAGCGAATCTACATTACTGTCAATTGTGTCCAGTTTAGCTTCATTGTCATCTATTTCAGAAATAATAGTTGAAGTGGCTGTGTTAATTTGGCCCGGAATAGTCGTGCCAGTATCTGTTAAAATTGAACTAACATCCTCATTAACTTTTTTTCCAATACTGCCTTCAGTTGTTAAACTAGAGGTCAAAACATTCCAAACATCAGCAGCCGTAATATCATTACCATAACTAGTTAAAGTTCGATCTGCTTCCTGCCAAACATTCTGAGCAATCTCTGCTAAACTAGGATCATTAAAATTATCATTAGAAGTTAAAGTTCGACTAACCACACTCCAAATATCAGCCGCAGTATGAGAAGACCGAGAAGAAAGAGTAGTATCAATATTATCCTTTAATAATTTACCAATTGAACCCGCTTCACTAATTGAACTTAAGGCATATTCCCAAATAGAGTCCGGATCACTCAAACTCCTATCCGCATAACTCCAAACATCACTAGCTGAAATATCATTAAGAGCATCTACACTAACTTGTGATGCTCGCGAAGAAATAGTTGTATCTAAATTAGTATTAATTGTATTTAAAGCTGGAGAAACGTGAAAGGTGTGGGAGGAATACGAGTCATTGCCATGGACTGAGGCCTTAATGCTATAGGTATAAACACCCTCGGTAGCCGAGGTTGTGGTGGAGTAGCTATATAATCCGTCGGACGACGAAATATACGGCATAGCAGCATCATCCACCATTTTATTTCCTGACGGATCGTACAGATCAAGCACAACCGCAGCATCATTGATCGGGTCACCATCAGCATCGGTCACCTGAACCGACAGTCGCGCTGTTTCAGCCGATTTATACTCGGTCGCACCGATCGAAGTGACCACGATCGGTGATACGCCAGTGACAAAGGCGGTTTCCGTGGATGTAGCTGACCATATTCCTTGTTCATCGAGATAGGCTACCTGCCAATGGTACGTTGTGTTTTCTTGTAATGAACCATCGGAAACAACGACGGAAGTTAGAGCGGTGCTGGTTGCGCCTGTATCAAAGACAGGTGAAGAGTAATAAAGATCATCAGCTGTTCGCACCTGCCACCAGCTGGATGTATGGGATGACCCGGCATCGTCATCTGAAAATGCTGACGCGGTCAGAGTAAGAAAAGGATTCTGTGCTAATGTACCCGGCGCAGGAGAGAGATTCGAGGGCGTATCCGGCGGAATCGATGTGGTAAATGTTGTGGCCGTTGAAGAAGCTGACCAGTTATTATTATTGTCCTGATGCTGTAAGCGCCAGTAATACGTAGTCGACGCAGTTAAATTATTACCCGGTATGATAGCTGAAGTGAGCGCGGTTGTGGTTGCATATGCCTCCCAGGTAATACTTGAAAAGTCACTCTCGGTTGAGAGCGCCCACGCCGATGCTTGATGCGTATCACCGGCATCATTATCGGAAAAAGCACTTGACGTCAGCGTTATATCACCAAGTGGCTGATTAGCTGCTTCATCTGACGGTGAACTATGAGTCGGTGTATTGGGCGGTACGTTTGGAGATTCTTCTGCCCCGATTGAATAAAAGGTACCGGGCGAGTTCTGATTGTTGTATTGAGTCTCTATATATTCTTGTGAGAGAACTTGGTTGTAGGTACGTAGCTCGTCAAGGTTTCCATCTACGAAGTTCTTACCACTACCATCACAGCTACTAAATTGACCTACGTCGATATAATTACACGTTCCGGTTAATCCTGAATAACTATCTGTTGCCTCCTCGTTCCCGTTCGCGTAAAAAGTCCAGTCCGACCCATCCCACGTAATAGTTAGGTAATACCATGTGTCAACCTCAACATCAAATCCAGTATCGACCTGACCCGAGGACCCCATCCTGATCTCAATGTCAACATCATCTTGCATAAAGTAAAATCGATTCCCATGCGACCAATCACCCATGGTGACGATATACGAAATCTTATCTGTCTGATTTGATGTATCAATGGTGTTCGGCTTAAACCAAATTGACAGTGATCCGGATGTTTGGATTATATCTTCCGGGATATTAATGGCATCATCAGATCCATCAAATTTCTGACCACTACTTATCTGGCCGGCTTTCCCAGTATCAGACACATTGTCGTCTCCATCGTAATTATTGCTTGTTGAATCCTGATAGAGATTAGTGTTACCTATTCCCTCCTGGTCTTCTATAAGATGCCATACGCCGACATAATCCGAATTCCACGTTCCATTTGTGTTGGATTCATCCAGCCCCCCGGAATCATTTCCATAATAAATATAAATCTCTGTATCATCATCATAATCCAAAGTGGGTACTTCCACCCAGACGATTAAAGCGCCGGTAGATGAAGCATAAGACTCTATCTCATGGTCCAGTTTAGTGGTGCCGTCTGAAGCAGTAAATAATATATCCCCGCCATCAGACTGGGCCACGTGACCCCCATTACTAGCGTCCTTCCAATCAATATCAGTAATGTTAATCAGCACCGGAAAATTAGTCAAATTTTCCGAGCCAGAAACCTTGGCATTGTCAATCGTAATTTTTTTGCGGTAATTCCAGGAAGCATTATACCAACTGGCTGCCTTAACCCCGGGTGAATTTATAATGGCATACAAACCAGTAGAACTGATAACCAGAACAAAAATCACCCAAGCCACAAACGCTTTTCTCAAGGGTGAAAAATCAGGATGTTTAAAAAGTGTTTTAAAATTTTGCCAAACCGAAGATTTATCTTTGTCGTGCCATAAAAAATTAGGCAACAGCAACTTAATTGTCCAATATAAAAAATCTTTGATTTGAGTCTGGGTTAAATTATAAAAATTATATAATAAAATTTTAGTGCTGGTTTGCTTAGGTTGTTCAAGGGTGTATAAATCCTCTAAAATTTTATCCTTAGCCAATGACTGCGCATGGAGTGCTGATTCGCTTTTAATACCTACTGGCTGAATTGCCGGCTGGATATCATCCTCCGACCGGACAACCAAATTATTTTCTTTTAATTTTTGAATTTCAATTTTTAAACCCTCAATTATTTTATGAATCGTCAATTGCTGATTCGCTACTGGCTGGTTTAGCTTTTCAATCTCCAGCTCCTGTTGCCTGATTTTTAGTTCCTGCAGTTTAATCTCCAGCCGTTTTAATTCTAATTCTTTGTCCTGATTATTTTGTTTAACAACTTCAGATTCCAAATTATTGCTAAATACCGCTCTTTTCTTTGTTTGTTTATAAACCAAATTTTTTAATCTTAAAATTCCCAATTTCCATTTTCTATTTTTTAGCTTCTCTTTAATCAGTTTCTGACCCCTGCTAACTGCCCTGCCAAGCAACCTAAACAAATTAACTATTATTTTAGCTATAAACGGAGCTTTATTTTTAACATAAATTCCGGCTGTTTTTAAATATGGATAAACCCATTTACCCGCTTCTATAATTGCTCTAGCCAGGGCTTGCATTATTTTGAAAATCAAAATCACTAAAATCGCCAAAGCACTAAATAAAGTACTGGCGATTTGTTTGACTACATCAAAAACCGTCCGCATCCTATTCGGTCGATGTTGACTATATTTGGATCTATAAAATTTATTTTCCATTGATTTTATTATAGCATAAAACCGATCTTGGTAATATCAGTCAAACTTAAATGACCCTTTGATCTAAAGTTAAAATCAAAAAAATTTATTAATTATTAGCCCTGCTTTGCAGAACTATTTAAAAATCTGGCCATCATATAAATCAGTCCCGAGTACTCGGGACTGGATAAAAAAATTATTTTAAAATCCCTTTCTTTGATTTGTGGATTAAATTCGATAAAATGATTTGAAAAGTTTGAGCTGATTTAATTTCGGGAGTTTGTCAAAAAATCCAGTCCCGATTCATCATGGACTAGATTCTTTGACAAACTCTGCAGATTACCAGTTTACCGAACTTTTGGGGGTTTATGAGATGGTTAAAATTAGTATGGGAAGATTAAAAAATTTAATTTTTATTAATAAACAAATAAAACTTCAACCAGTGGCCATATGAAATCTCTAATTTATTTCATATCCAATCTCTTTTAATAATTCAACTATCTTCTCTAATGGTATTCCTCGCAAAAAATTATTATAACTTCCTTTAATTTCTTTAGCAAAAGTAGAGCTATAATATCCCCACGGGTCAAAACCTAGAGCATAGGTGACATATTTCTCATCTTGATTGAGATATTTTTTAATTTCGCTATCATCTAATTCTCTGGTGGCAATATCTGTGGTAGATACTTCTGAAATAATTTTATCATTATCCAAATTGATGATATGAATGCCAGTGTAGAATTGAAAATTATTACCTGATAATTTTTTTAACCTATCAAACGCTTCATCTTTTGACTCTGGTTTTTCTAATATCTCCCCCTCAAACCAGCCAACCGAGTCAAAACCAATTACTATCCCCTCTTTATGGCTACTTGCTACTGACTCGGCTTTGAGTTTAGCTAAATGCTTCACCAATTTCTCTGGATTATCTGGCCTGCCCTCAAACTTTTCATCTACATTACTACCTTCTGCTATAAAATCTAAATCAAGAAAACCAAACGCTTCTTGCCTATAAGGTGATGTGGTGGCTAAAATTATTTTCTGCATATTATTTTTCAATGATTGATAAATCTTGATTAAGAATAATCGGCTCCATTGCTTCAATCTCATCTCTATAACTAACCTCATCAGGAATAGGATTAACTAAATAAATCTTTTTATTATTCACATAACCAAAACCCATTTCCATTAAGGTGTTACCCCCGATATAGTTTTTAATCCCTCTCTTCTCAAAATTTAATATCAAAACAGCATCACTATCCTTAATAGCTTTATGATACCATTTAATATAATCATTTTCTTTTTTAACTTGGGCGTGCTCGCCCTTATCAATTCTATCTAGAATATCTCTCCTACCTTCTTTGACAAACTGAACATAATGAGGATGAATGATCACTTTATGCCCCATTTTTTCTAATTTCTCTTGATAATCAACCATTTGTTGACGAAAAGCACTGCTGCCACAAATTGTTATAGTCATGTTTTTATAGTAACATTTATAATTTATTCTTTCCAGTTCGGTAACAGTAATCTGGGTATCAAAAAATCCAGCCAATATTTATCCCATTAGATACGTTAGTTATCTAACTGGGATTAGCTAGATTCTTTGACAAACTCTGCGAGTCGGATTCAAACCCTACCCCTTAACAATAAGCGAGGTAAGTCAACAGTTCGCTAATTGATCCTAATAACTCTGGGGAGGGGATTCGAACCCCTGACCCATTGGTTACATCTTATCTCTAGTTTTCACTAAAGGATGGACTATATCATCACCCTTCTTAATGAATTAAGATTAGGGTGCGAGGCGCTTCCCCTTTGATACTTGACCAAAGAGTACTCCACAAAGGATAGTCTCTGAACCTGCCTCCGCTAAAGCTACGGCAGGCAAGCCTGCCCAATTTATATTGTTCTAGACTTGCTTGCAATCCGAAGCTTTAGCGAAGGATTGGCTGCGGATTACCATATCCTGAAAAACAAAACTTAGGTTTCCCGCAATTCACCTCGTTTTTCAATCCCGTTTTCACGGGAAAGCTGCACTAAGTTAGCATGTAGCTCTCTATAACAATTTACACAAAACAATACGCACTTTTCAGATTACCTCTTAACACTTTCACAAGACCTAGTTAATCCCGGTCCAGAAATACCAAACTTATTCTTTTTTTTCATCTCGATGATAAAACTCTAATGCCACTATTTACTTACTATAGCCACAAATAGCACACTTACCACCCTTGTGTTCAATCACTTTTACCTTTATATCTTCTCTGCGCTTAGCGATGGCGTATTGTAAACATTCTGCACGGTCTGCATATTTTATTTTATCTGGCATACCTAACTAAATATGCCAAATAACTAATGTAATGTACAGCCAATTGCTCTACCACTGAGCTACCCCAGAATTATTAGGAACAACTATTATTTATATTTTAATTCTTATAATTTATAAAAAAAATAATCTGCAATCTGCAATATAAAATCTTAAATCTAATAATCCTTAAGCTTCCTCATCTCAAAATGGTCTGATATCCTATCTAAAGCTTTACTTTCTATCTGTCTGATTCTTTCCCTAGTGACTCCAAATTCCTGACCAACCTCTTCCAAAGTATGACCCACCCCATCAAGCAAACCAAATCTCATTTCCAAAATCTTCTGCTCTCTTGGTGTTAATTCTTTTATAATCTGGCTGACGTGCTCTGCTAATAAATGCCGGGCAGCTGCCTTGTCAGGACTAATTGTTTTTATGTCTTCTATAAAATCTCCCAACTTAGAATCATCGTCTCCATCATCCCCCACTGAAGTCTCCAAAGAAACAGTATCCTGCGATATCTTCATTATATGCCTTACTTTTTCTATCTCCTCTCCCATTTCAGCCGCAATTTCCTCTGGCAACGGTTCCCGACCCAAATCCTGTATCAACCTACGTTGGACCTGTTGAAACTTATTTATAGTTTCCACCATATGAACCGGTATTCTAATAGTCCTAGACTGATCTGCCAAAGCCCGAGTAATTGCCTGCCGAATCCACCAAGTGGCATAAGTTGAAAATTTATAACCACGGCGATAATCAAATTTCTCCACTGCTCTAAACAATCCAATATTACCCTCTTGGATTAAATCAAGTAAAGTTAATCCTCCTCTACCAACAAATTTTTTTGCAATTGAAACTACCAATCTAAGATTTGATTGTATTAGTATTGTCATCGCCTCTGGATCTCCTTTTTCTTTTCTCTTGGCTAACTGAATTTCTTCATCCGACTTCAATAAAGGCGCCTTACCAATCTCTCGCAAATACATCTGGATTGAATCAGCCGATATATCAGTCAAATCAATTTTTCTCTTATCTGTTTTCAACCCCACATTTTTCAAAACCTCTTTCCTTAACTCATCATTATCTAAAATACCTATTTCTTTATCAATAATTTTTATACTGGCTCGATCGATTATCTCTAGAGCTTCTGTCACTTTATCGACATATTCTTCAATCTCCGGAAAAGCATAAATAATTTCTGCTTCAGTTACAAATCCCCTAATCTTACCTTTTTTAATCAAACTATCTAGTTTACCCTCTGGAAATTCGACCTTACTCTTAGTCAACCTTTTTTGATATCCCGTTTTCCTTTTGGTTGATTTACCGACTTTCCTCAAGGCTCTACCAGTATATTTTTTCCTTCTAATTTTTTTTCTTTTTATTCTATTCTTGGGCGAAACTTTGCCTCTTTTGACTTTAGGTTTAGCTAAACTAGATTTTTTTCTCTTAGATTTAGATTTACTTTTTTTATTATCTTTTTTCACTGATTTTTTTAAAATCTTCTTCTTAAGCTTGCCTTTTTTGTTATTTTTTTTTGTTTTTACAACCGCCATAAAATATATATTTAAATTTAGAAAAAACAAAAATAAACCCTTTAACCAGCGCTAATACTAACTATTATCCAACTCCCTCAACTCTGAACTTATTTTTGAAGATTCTTCCATTAAAACTCCTAATCGCTGTTTGGTATCTTCGGCTCTATTCTGCGAATTAGAAAAACCAGCCTCAGCCTGCTTTAAGGCTTTGGTTACTTCAGATAATTTTTTCCTTAAATAATTTTTCTTTAAATATTTAATCAATTGGCGCATTTCCAGTAACACTCTTTCACTATCATAACCAGCGACTTCTGCAGCTAAAATCTGTATTGGATTTAAAACTTCAACCAAATCAGGCCGCTGCTCTTTTACAAAAGCTGACAAATTTTTACTTTCGATATCTGCACTCCAATCTTCTTTCAACTGGTGTTTAGTATAATACACCACCATTAATTTGTAAAGATCCTGAATCTGGCCATAAAAACACTGCCAAGGCAAATTTTCAGTAATATGCGTATAAAAATCATAATCCACCATCATTAATGCCAATAATCTTTCCGCTGCTTGTATATTTTTATGCTCCTGGCTATTAGCCTCCTTGTTCGAAACCGCCTCATCACCGCCCATCTTAATTGGCTGGCGAACATTGCCTTTTATTTTTTTTCCAACTAATTCTTTTAAAATCTTGTCATCTACATTTAGCCGATCGCTCAACTTCTTCAAATAAAAATCTCTTTCAATCGGATTTTTAATCTTTACAATCAAATTTAAAACTTCACTGGCAACTTTTTTCTTAACATGAACATCCTCCGGGTTATAATCTCTAAAATAAAAATCAATAAAATAATCCATTGCCGCCATAGAATTTCCAATCATATTTTTCCATAAATCCTTATCTTTTTTTATTAAATCATCCGGGTCTTTGGCAATATTCTTATCAATAGCAACTATATTGACATTAGCTTCATTTCCCCAAGCAATCTCAACACTACGCCTAGCTGCGCTCACTCCGGCTTCGTCAGCATCAAACGCAAATATAATATTATTACTAAACCGTTGTAATATCTTTACCTGCTCACTTGTCAAAGCAGTCCCAGAAACAGCCACTACATTTTTTACTCCTGCCTGATGCGAAGAAATCACATCCATCTGGCCTTCTACCAACACAACAGCGTCAAGCTGTTTAATAAATTGCTTTGCTTTATTAAGGCCGAAAATAACCTCTGACTTATTATAAATCAAAGTCTGGGGACTGTTGACATATTTAGCGGCATCATCGGACTTAGTCGCCCTGCCAGTAAACCCAACTACATTACCCCGATGATCTTCAATTGTAAACATTATCCTAGCCCGAAAACGATCATAATAGTCATTGCTATTCTGTTTTGGCACCACTAAACCACTCTGTAAAATCTCCTGATTATTAAACCCCTTTGTTTTTAAAAAACCAGACAATGAATCCCATGAATCAAGCGCATAGCCTATCCCCCACTCCTTAACAGTAGCCTGAATCAGCCCCCTGTCTGAAATCAAATAATCCAACGCTTGCTTTCCAGCCATAGAGCTAAACAATTGATCACAAAACCATTGCTTTGCCTGCTCCTGTATTGCCATCAATCTCGTCTTTAAATTCGTTATTTTAGGATCTTGATACTTAAGCCTAACCCCGGCCTTATTAGCTAAGATCTTCAATGCTTCTGGAAATTCTACATTTTCAATCTTTTTAACAAACTCAAACATATCACCGCCTTGGTTACAACCAAAACAATGCCAAATCTGTTTCTCGCGCGATACCATAAAAGAAGGTGTTTTCTCATCATGAAAAGGGCATACTGCTTTCATATTAGCACCAGCCTGTTTTAACGGGATATATTCTTGTATAATATCTACTATATCAAGTTTTGATTTAATTTCATCAACTGGATTAAGCATAATCCTCTAATTTTTAAATTTTTAAGTCTTAAATCTAACTTCCCAATTCAAAATACACGTCCAACTCTTTCTGGCTAAACCCCACCAACCTGGTTTCCGGCTCTAGTTTCATTCCAGTTTTTTGATACACCTCTTGTCTTACTTTTTTAAACATCTCCATCACGCCTGTTGATGTCGCTTTACCCGACTGATTAATCAATGCTACTGGCTGCTTCTCATTCACCTTAACTCCATTTATCTCCAAACCCTTTAATCCGCAAATATCAATCAAAAAATTAGTTGGTATTTTAATCGCTCCATCAATCGGAAATTTATTCTTAATCTGCTTTAATTTTTCCACCACTTGCGCGTCGAAATTTCTTTTTACATTATCATACAATACCTTATATTCATCTTGGTTCAATAATAAATTCTTAAAAAAAGAGCCACTATTGCCATACTTACCCCAACTTGGAAACTTATTACTCCGTATGAATATAACTGCCTCCCTAACCTGTTTTATGTTTGGGTTCTTAATCCCTTTTTCTTTGAAATATTTTTTTAAATCTGGATATTCTAATTGGGCTAAATTACCATCATATTTTTTTGCTATTGGCTTATTTAACGCCACCACCGCCCTAAATATCAAATATTTATCTCTATTATTATTAAACAAGCTGGTTCGATATCCAAACTGACAATCCTTTTTGTAAATCTTTTCTACTTTTCCTTCTATTATATTATAAACATCTACCGACTCGACCACATCAACAGTTTCTTGGCCATACGCACCTGCATTCTGAACCACAAAACCACCTACACGACCTGGAATGCCTGACATATTTTCCACTCCCCACCAGTCTTTTTTAACTGCAGCTAGCACTAAATGATCAAATATTTCACCGGCTCCAACTTCAATCTTAACATGATTATCACCCTGATCCAGCACCTTCATCCCCTTAATATCCACCCTAATCACCAATCCATCAAAACCTTGATCGCTTACCAATAAATTACTACCCCCGCCAATAACCAAAATATCCAACCCTTTATCATTAGCCAATTTAATTAATCTTTCAACGTCTTCCATCTCCCTAACTTCTTTATAATATTTAGCCGGTCCGCCAATTTTAAAAGTAGTTAGCTTATTTAAAGGATAATTTTGTTTTATACCTAAATCTTTCATAATAGAATTAAGGCTTCAGCCTTTTATTAATTATTGCGTAAATTTTTAACAATACCAACTACTCCATCTAAGTTGTCCTTAATCTCATAATCAGCATATTTTTCTATACCTCCTTTTGGATTAATACGGAGAGTGCGAGATTCGAACTCGCGAAAGGCTATTAACCCTTACCGCCTTTCCAAGGCGGCGCACTAGACCACTATGCGAACTCTCCACTTGATGCAGATTGAATCCATTTAAAAACAAACACAACTGTCGAATATTTTACAACACACATGCATCGTAAACATACACATTATTATTCAACCGCTTCACCGCCTTAAAATCCCCAATTGCTTATTGCTAATTAATTATTACTCATCCCCGATTCATATTCTTAGTCTATCCAATTTGACTCCTTAAGTCAAAATATAGACATTTAATTATTTATCATATATGATTAAAAATAACCATCAATTAACAGCCAACAATTATCAATATAAAAAAATTACTGGCTGATAACTGCTGACTGATAACTGCTAATAATCAATGTCTCAAAATTTTCAAAATTATTTCCATGCGGTAAAATATCTGGAATCTTTATCTACTATCCCCAAACCTGAACTAATGCGGTCTCGAGGCTCTGGCTTTTATTTAAACCGAACTAAAAAACTAATTAAAAAATTAAATATAAACTTAAGTCAATTCAAATTCATCCATGTCGCCGGCACTGCTGGTAAAGGCACTACGGTTGCCTTAGTCCATCAAATTCTTTTTAAAGCCGGCCATAAAGTCGGCTCGTTTTATTCACCGCATCCAACTACTTCAATCGAAAGGGTTAGGGTCAATGCTAAATATATCAGTCCAAACGACTTTGGTAAAATAACTAAAAAATTAAAACCAGTTATACAACAAATGTATTTAGATAGCAAATATGGCGTCCCCAGTTATTTTGAAATATTTTTTGCCCTGGCCCTCCTTTATTTCCAACAAAAAAAAAGTAAATATGTAATCCTTGAAACCGGCTGTGGCGGCGAATTTGATGCTACTAATATCATAAAAAAACCTCTAATAACCGCTATTACTAATATCAACTATGATCACACTCATATTCTGGGAAAAACTTTAAAAAAAATTGCTCGAACTAAATCTAAAATAATTAAACCGAACTCTATATTCTTAACCACTGAACAACGACCCGAATTGCTTGAAATATTCCAAAATGAATGTGAGCATAGAAAAATAAAAAAACACTTTTTCCTACCCCCCATAAGTGATGGCCAAGCCCTACCCTGTAAAAAACCGCCTATTCCAAACTCTTCTAGTATTAATCCTCGCAACATTAGTCTAGCTACAGCTATTTGCCGCGAATTAAACATTGCCCAAAAATATATTAACCAAGGAATTAAACAAAATTTTCTGTCTTGCCGATTTGAAATTATCCAGACCAAACCAATAGTTGTCTTGGACGGAGCCCATAATCCTGCTAAAATAAAAGTAACCGCTGAAAATTTATCCCAAATAAACTATAATCGACTATTTCTGATACTGGCTATTAATCAAAACAAAAACTACGAAAAAATCATAAAAATCATTGCGCCTAAAGCCAGTAATGTTTACCTTACCCGTCATCTAAATCCAGATCGACCTTGCGTCGATTTAAAATTAATGTATAATCAATTTTTAGTTGCCAATAAAAAACTAAAACCATTGATATTTCTTGATCCTTGGCAAGCGCTGAATATGGCTTTAAATAAAACTAAACCAAATGATCTCATTCTAATTACTGGTTCATTCTACCTCTCTGGTGAACTACGCCAATATTGGATCAATGAACAAACAATACTTTCCGAAGCAGAATAAAAAATAACATAACATAAAATAATTTAATTTATATATATGAGTAAAAAACTTCTAATAGTTGAATCTCCCACCAAAGCTAAAACAATATCTAAATTTCTTAATAAAAACTATAAAATAACCTCTTCCTACGGCCACTTACGTGACTTGCCTCAAAAGAATATGGGTGTAGATACTGAACATGACTTCAAGCCCAAATATGTAGTCGCCCGAGACAAAAAACCTATAGTAGACCAACTTAAAAAAATGGCAAAAAACTGCGACACTGTATACCTAGCTACTGATGAAGACCGCGAAGGCGAAGCTATTGCCTGGCACCTCCACCATCTGCTTAAAAAAAATAAAACTAAAACTAATTATCAAAGAATTGCCTTTCATGAAATCACGAAAAACGCAATTATTGAAGCGTTACAAAACCCGAGACAAATAGACCAAAACTTGGTCGATGCCCAACAAGCCAGGAGAATATTAGATCGACTTGTGGGTTACAAATTATCTCCTTTTTTATGGAAAAAAGTGGCCAAGGGATTATCCGCCGGTAGGGTGCAATCAGTAGCCGTCCGCCTGATAGTAGAACGTGAAAATGAAATCAAACAATTCAAACCCGAGGAATACTGGAGTTTAATAGCAATCTTAAAAACAAACAACGATCAGGTAGAAGCTAAGCTAAACAAAATAAACGAAAAAACAATTAAAAAAATGGATATAAAATCCAAAACAGAAATGGACACTATAATATCCGGGCTCGAAAATGCTAAATATATAGTAGATAAAATAACCCAAAAACAAACCACTAAAAACCCTTATCCGCCTTTCACTACTTCCAGCCTGCAACAAGATGCCTATAATAAACTCGGCTTTTCTTCCAAACAAACAATGTATATTGCACAAAGTCTGTATGAAGGTGTTAATATAAACAAAGAACAAACCGGGCTTATCACTTATATGAGAACAGATTCAACGAATTTATCAAAAACATTTATCGATTCGGCTAGAAAGTATATAGAAACAAAGCTTGGGCCCAAATATCTACCGCCAAAAGAAATACATTATAAAACCAAATCAAAATCAGCCCAAGAGGCTCATGAGGCTATCAGGCCTGTCAACGCCGCTAGCCTACCCGAAGATGTCAAGCCTTTTTTAGACGAAAAACAATACAAATTATATAATCTAATCTGGCAGCGCTCTATTAGCTCTCAAATGAACAGCGCCATTATAAATCAAACTAATATAGATATAAAAGCTAATAAATGTAATTTTAAACTTAATGGTTCTGTAATAAAATTTGATGGATTTTTAAAAGTATATCCTATCAGCACCAAAGAAAATATATTACCGGTATTAAATAAAGGAGACCTACTGGAATTAACTAAATTAAAACCAAAACAACATTTCACTGAACCTCCACCGCGTTACAATGACGCTTCATTGGTAAAGAAAATGGAAGAACTCGGCATTGGCCGGCCGTCAACCTACTCCCCAACCATATCTACTATCCAAAGCAGAAATTACATTAAAAGAGAACAAGGTAAATTTATTCCCCAAGAAATAGCTTTTATTGTTACTGATCTGCTTACACAACACTTCCCTAAAATAATAGATTATCAATTCACTGCCAAGATGGAAACTAATCTGGATGATATCGCTACTGGGGAAAAACAATGGACTCCGGTTGTGAGCCAATTTTATCAACCATTTATTAATAATCTAGATAAAAAATATATGGAAATAGATAAAAAAAAGCTAACTGAAGAAAAAACAGATATTAAATGCGAAAAATGCGGCCAGCCAATGGTAATTAAAACCAGCCGCTACGGAAAATTTTTAGCCTGCACCGGATTCCCAGAATGCAAAAACACTAAATCTATCGATGAGCAAGGTGATACGTCAAATAACCAGGAAAAAAACAAACCCGAGCCCCAAAAAACGAACTTAAAATGCGAAAAATGCGGCCAGCCACTATTAATCCGGCAAGGAAAATTCGGCCAATTTTATGCTTGTTCAGCTTTCCCTAAATGCCGCTATACCAAAGCTTTGGATCAAGATACTGGGGTAAAATGCCCTCAATGTGGCCAAGGTAAAATAGTGGCTAAAAAAACCAAATCGAAAAAAACATTCTATGCCTGTGACCAATACCCCAAATGCAAATTTGCCCTCTGGTCCCGGCCAACCGGGAAAAAATGCCCTCAATGTGGCTCTCTAATGATAAATGCCGGTAAAAATAAATCCAAATGCTCCAATAAAGAATGTCCCTCCAATAAAAAATAAGCTAAATAAAATTAATCTAGAAACGGCTCACAAAAGTCGTTTTTAGATTAATTAACACTAGCAATGCCTATCCCCTATATCACTAAAATAACCTAAAAAAATAAACTTTTTACACTACTAATTTGCCATCTGGGCTAAAAAAAAGTAAAATAATATAATAGATATTTTATTATAAATAAAATTAATCCCAAATTGCTAATATGACCATTGAACGTATCCTAGAAGTAATCAAAAAAAAACACCCTGAAACAGACCTAACTATGGTTATTTTAGCTTATGAAATGGCCGAGAAGGCTCATGCTGGCCAAAAAAGAATCAGCGGTGAAAACTATATCCAACACCCATTGGAAACAGCTCATAAACTAGCAAATATGAATATGGATATTCCTACTATTATCGCCGGCTTGCTCCATGATGTCCCTGAAGAAACAGAATACACCTTAAATGATATCAAAAAAAATTTCGGTAAAGAAATAGCTAATTTAGTCAAAGGTATCACCAAGGTTGGCACTATTAAATACCGCGGCCTGGAAAGATATGCCGAAAATTTAAGAAAAATGTTCGTGGCTATGGCTGAAGATGTTAGGGTTGTATTCATAAAATTTGCTGATAGAATACACAATCTGAAAACACTATACGCCCTAAGGCCCGTAAAACAACAACGAATAGCCAAAGAATCAATAGAAATATATGCCCCCATAGCCCATCGCCTCGGAATGTCAGAGCTACAAAACGAACTTGAGGATCTGGCTTTTCCCTATGTTTACCCGGAAGAATACCGCTGGACTATAGAAATATCCAAAAAGAAATACGAGGAACGAAAAATAGATGCTGATCGCATTATCAAAAAAGTAAAACAAGAATTCAAGAAAAACAATTTTCAAACCATAAATATATATGGACGGGCAAAACATTACTTTTCACTATACCAAAAATTACTACGCAAAAATATGGATATTGAAAAAATATTTGACCTAGTCGCCTTAAGGATAATTGTTTCTAATATTGATGATTGTTATCATGCTCTGGGTATACTACATGCTTTATGGAAACCATACCCGGGCAGAATTAAAGACTATATTGCCCGACCCAAACCAAATGGATATCGCTCGCTACACACTACTGTTTATTTCGAAGATAAAATAGCTGAATTTCAAATCAGAACTAAAAACATGGACGAAGAGTCAGAATGGGGTATTGCGGCTCACTGGAATTTTAAATCAGCTGCCGGCAATAAAGTAGCTCAAATACCTATTAATCCTGATAAACTAAAATGGATTAAAGAATTATTAAAAGAAGAAAAAATTAGCGGCCAACCCGAACAATATATCGAAAAACTAAAAATAGATTTTTTTAAAAACCGTATATTCGTGTTTACCCCCCAAGGGGACGTCCTTGATCTCCCAGAAGATGCTACTATAATAGACTTTGCTTACCATATCCATACATACATTGGCAATCACGCCATTGGAGCTAGAATAAACGGCAATATGTCAAATCTAAGCACTACTCTTAAAAGTGGCGATATGATTGAAATTATAACTGATAAAAAAAGATCCAGACCATCGGAAGAATGGATAAAAATCGCTAAAACAAACTTGGCTAAAGATAAAATAAAACAAGCCTTAAAATCAGAAAATAGGCTTGGTATGTTTAAACTTTTCAACCGCTAATTATATTCAAATCTTTTAATTAATTCGCCTGAGAATAATTTGGATTTAATATATTGTTTACAATATTTTTCAATTCTTCATCTGAATAAAACTCAATCTCAATAATTCCTCCTTGTTTTCCTCGATTTTTAATCAAAACTCTAGTGCTTAAAAAACGCTGCATATCACCCTCCAAAGACTTATGCTGTAAATTCTTATTAACTATTCTAGTATGCGATTTTATTTTTATCTTTTTAGCCTCATTTTCTATATCTCTGACTGTCATACCTGATTGCTTTGCTTTCTTGAATACACTCTCACGTTTTTTAACAGGCAAAGACAGCATCGCCTTTGCTTGTCCTTCAGAAATTCTAGCATTAGCAATATCAGTCTGAACTTCTGACGACAAACTAAGTAATCTTAAACTATTGTTTAAACTACTCCTCGCTACCCCCAACCTTGAAGCAGCTTGCTCTTGAGTTAAGCCAAAATTATCAATCATCTGCTTATAAGCTTTAGCACGCTCAATCGGATTTAAATCCTCGCGCTGAATATTCTCTATCAAGGATAACTCCAACTTCTCTAAATCACGCGCAGTTCTGGCTATTACCGGGACTGATTTTAAATTCAACTCCAAAGCCGCCCTTAATCGACGCTCTCCAGCCACCAACTCATAACCACCAGCCATTGTCTGTGTTACTATAAGTGGCTGTAAAATACCATATTTCCTAATAGAATCTTTTAAATCATTAATAGCTTTTTCGTTAAAATCTTTTCTAGGCTGATAGGGATTAGCTTTTATATTCCTAGGGTTAATATATAAAATACTATTTGAGATTCCTTTGTTTTTTTTAGGAAAATAAGGAGCTCCCTCAACTGCCTGTCTGGTTCTTGACTGTCTCTTTCCTTGATCGGGTATCAATGAACTCAAGCCCCTTCCCAGAGATTTATTATTTTTTTGATTGTTATATAAAGGATGGTTCATAAATAATAAATTTAATATTTAAATTAATATTTTAGAATAAAAATAATTACCTAAAAAAATCTTCCAACATTACGATCTCGCGAGCCAATTTATAATAAGCTCTAGCGCCTTTTGAGCTCGGGTCATAATGAAATATAGGCCGGCCATAAGAAGGCGCTTCAGCTAATTTTATATTTCTGGGTATCACCGTCCTAAATATTCTGTTAGGAAAATACCGATATAATTCATCAAATATTTCTTGAGTTAATTTATGTTTATCATCATACATAGTCAACAACGCCCCCAATATCTTAAGTTCGGGTTTCATATTTTCTTTAATTAAATTAATAGTATTCAATAACTGACCCAACCCCTCAAGCGCATAATATTCACACTGGACTGGAATCAAGATTTCATCTGCGGCCACCAATCCATTTATAGTCAACAATCCTAAAGAAGGCGGAGAATCTATAATAATATAATCATAATCATATTTAACTTCATTTACAATATCATGGAGCTTGTATTCACGATCAGTATATTCCACCAATTCTACATTAGCTGCAGCCAAATTCTGATTTGAAGGAGCCAACATTAACCGATCAACCAAAGTAGGTTGTATAATATCACGCAAGCTATGCGGTCCTGATATTACTTCATACAAACCATAATTAAGCGAGCCATAATCAACCCCAACCCCGGAAGAAGCATTTGCTTGCGGGTCCAAATCAACCAATAAAACTGATTTATTTAAATGCGCCAAATAAGCGGCCAAATTAACTGCTGTAGTTGTTTTGCCGACACCGCCCTTTTGATTCACTATTGAAATTATCCTAGCCATAATAAATCAATTTAAAAAACTGTTAGCTACCTATATTATACCAAATACTGGCCTAAAAACAACTAAAAAAATATTTTATTAAATAAACCAAAAACGCCTAATGAATAGGCGTTCTTAAATAAAAATTTGGCAAGCATTAAAACCTGCCCGAGTCTAAAGCATTTTTAGCTGCGTTCATCTGTGCCTCTTGCTTTGAAGTCCCACTTCCATCCGCCACCAATTCTTCCTCTAAATAAACCCCGACCACAAATTTTTTATTGTGATCCGGCCCACTCTCTTCCAATACTTTATAATTCGGAGTAATTCCCGATTTCTCCTGAGCCAACTCCTGAAAATTTGACTTCGGATCTAAATATAGCTTGTTTTTCAAAATATAAGGCAACTTCTTTAATAAATTCTTAGTTAAAAAATCTTTAGTAACTTCCCATCCTTGATCTAAGTAAATAGAGCCTATTATCGCCTCAAAAGCATTAGCTAAAATATAATTCCTGGCCTTTGGATTTTTATCCTTTGCTTCTCCTTTTGATAAATAAAGATAATCATACACTCCGAATTCAGAAGCTGTTTCTGCTAACATTTTAGAATTCACCAAAGCAGCTCTCCAGTTAGTCAACTCTCCTTCTGGATTAGGATAATTCAAATACAAATATTCAGTCACCACCAGCTCGAGCACCGCATCTCCCAAAAATTCCAGCCTTTCATTATGCCCCAGTTCAAAACTAGAATGTTCATTTATATAAGAACGATGCACTAAAGCTTCTTTTAACAAATCTTTATTTTTAAAACTAACTTTAAGTTTTTTTTCTAAAGCTGTAAAATCCTTATGCATAAATTAAACCTAAACGCACCAATTATAATTATCCTTAAGTTAACCTAACTTTTGCAAAATAAGCTAACTGCAAAATATAACCCGCTTTATTTAAATAATTCGAGTATAAAAAATATTGTGCATTTTTAATTAATAATAAATTATAAAAAATTCATTTAGAGTCATCTCTATCTTTAGCCATTTGAGCTTTAATTTTTTCAGGTGTAATAATATCCTCTTCATCAACTTTCATATCCCTAAAAATAGCCCCCAAAACACCATTAACAAACCTGCCTGAAGATTCACCGCCATAAGTTTTAGCAATCTCAATTGATTCATTAATAGCCACTTTGGGCGGCACTTCTTTCAAAAAATTAAGCTCATAAATACCCAGCCGTAAAATATTTCTGTCAATAACTGTAATTTTCTTTATCGGCCATTCAGGCGCATACTTTAATATCATCTCATCAATCTGACCCATATTTTTAGTCACCCCCCTAACTAATCTTTCAATAAAATCAACCTGCTCTAGGCCAGCCGCAAACTCATCTATATTGCGCTCCAGCACATCACTTAATTTCTGCGATCTATTATTAAAATCCCATTCAAATAAAACTTGCATTGCTATTGTTCTGGCTAAATGGCGATTTGACATAAAATTATCAATTAAATAAATTTATCTTTAATATTAAAACCTAATAACATAAATCCATTGCTTCTGCAATTATACCATCCAAAAACTATTTCTTGTCTTGTTTTGATTTTTTCTTTCTGAATTTCTTAGGCACTCTTACTTTTATCACTGGCTTACCCTTATAGTTACCGCAATTATCACAAGCATGATGCGGCCTTACTGGCTGTCCGCACTTAGAACATTTGGATAAATTAGTTTTAGCCACACTAACAGCCCCTCTTCTTATTTTTTTTCTTGATTTAGTATGTTTTTGAGTTGGTATTGACATAAAAATTTTATTAAAATATTAAATTTATAACTAAACAATAAAATAAAAAACAATTATTCTACTTCCATATAAACCAATCAACATTAATCACTTTTTAATTATCTTATCAATAATTCCGTATTTTTTAGCTTCATCTGCATTCATAAAATAATCCCGATCAGTATCTTTCTCTATTCTGGATAAACTCTGGCTGGTATGTTTGGCTAAAATACGATTTATCTTATCCTTGGTTTTCAAAATATGTTCTGCCCTAATCTTTATATCAGTCGCCTGGCCTTCAGCACCTCCCATCACCTGATGTAGCATTACTTCTGAATTGGGCAAAGCATATCTCTTTCCTTTTTGCCCGGCAGCTAAAAGCACTGCTCCCATACTGGCAGCCATGCCAATAGATATTGTAACCACATCTGGTTTAATATACTGCATGGTATCATAAACTGCCATTCCGGCAGTTACTGAACCCCCGGGAGAATTTATATACAATTTTATATCTTTATCTTTATTCTGTGATTCTAAAAATAAAAACTGGGCTATTATAGTGTTAGCCAAATTATCGCTTATGGGATCACCCAAAAAAATAATACGCTCCTTTAATAATCTGGAATAAATATCATAAGCCCTTTCCCCAAAATTTGATTTTTCAATCACAGTCGGTATCAAAAACATATTTTTATTTTCCATATTTTATCAAATATTATCTTATTTTATAAAATCTGCCAATAATTGCCTATTTGCTCCAACCGGCCACGGACAAAAAAGCCAGCTGCTTTAGCATGTCCACCCCCGTTAAATAAAAGAGCTAAAGGCAATACATCGACTCTATCTCCAGTCGAACGCAAACTTACCTTTATGTTTCCATCTCCAACTTCTTTTAACACCATCACGAAATCAACTTCACCAATATTATTTAGAAAATTACTTATCCCGTCAACAGTATCAGACCCGCTAGCTTCAATATCAGATAAAAACACGACCGAATAAGCTACTTTAATCTTATCATTTTTCTTCAATCTTGATAATACTCTACCCCATATCTGTAAACTTTTGTGACTTTCGTCTTCGTAAACGTTTCTGACCACTTTTCTGTACCCAGCGCTTAGATTCATCAATTCAGCCGCTATATCTAATGAATCCCTATTAGTAGCGCCGTTAGAAAAATTTTCCGTATCAGTTAAAATTCCTGTTAACAAGCAAGTGGCAATATCGCTATTGATATTAAAACCAATGAATTTAAAATAATTATATATAACCGCACCTGTAGCTGAAGCTTCGGGCTCAACAATATTTATATCACCATACATATTATTAGCAATATGATGGTCTATATTTATTATCTTACTATCGAATTGCTTAAAATTATCTAAATAACTGCCTATCCCGGTATAATCCAAACTAGAACAATCCAAAATTATAATCAAGTCAAAACTAGCTGATGATAAAAATATTTTATCTGATTTAATCTTATAATAATTTTTTAAAAAAGAATATTTAACCGAAAAATCGCCTGAACAAAAAATATTATAGTTCTTTCCTATTATATCCAAATATTCAGCCATAGCAGTTACAGATCCAAGCGCATCACCGTCAGCTGATTGATGAGTAGTGATTAAAATATTTTCAGCTTTTTCTATTTGCTCTTGAATTTGTAAAAAAAGAGACCTATTTTTAATATTCCTATTAATCATATCCCCCTAATCTAACACAAAAAAACAAAAGGGTCAATATAACATATACAAACTACCCACTTATTTATATTACGCCGGTCAATTTGAATGTTAAATACAACAAAAATAAGTGATCTCAATTACTTATCTCTTTCAACATACAATTCCAATAAATCACCCGTCTCTATCTTATCACTGCCTTCAGTCTTCAAGCCGCATTTTTGACCCGACGCCACTTCATTCACTTTAACCTTGCCGGATTCAAGTTCTAAAACCCTGGACTCTGCCACCACTTCATCTTTTCTCTTTATATAAACAAAACTATCCTGTTTGGCAGTGCCGAATATAACCTCTCCGCCCACAACTTGAAAATTTTTCTCATTTGCAAAAACAGCTAATACATTCACTTTTGCTATCAAACTCCTAATTATCTTTTTACCCGCCAGCTTCAACATTTCCTTCTCAACAAATTCGACCAAATCATAAATCACATTAAAAACCATTATATTAGTATCACTGTCAACTGCAATGGTTTCAGCTTCTCTGGTAGTCTTAACATTAAAACCAATCAATTTAGCTCCCAAGCTGTCAGCCTGCTCAATATCTGCTTCAGTAATATTGCCTAAACCTTTTTTAATAATTACTACGTCGACATCAGATTGATCCACTTTCTCAAGACAGTCTGCAATTGCTTCATGAGAACCTAAAACATCAGTTTTAATCATTAATTTCAATCTGGGTTTTTCCTCTTCTTCTTCGGATGAATCCTTAATTTCACTGCCAGGTGCTGATACATTGCCCATATCCCTGATTGGTTTATGTTTAATTTTTTCAATTGAACGTAAACTTTTCTTATCTGGCACTACTTCCAATATATCACCCACTTGCGGGACTTTCTTTAATCCTAAAATCCTTACTGGCATTGAAGGAATTGCTTCTGTTATTTGTTCCCCAACCCAATTTTTCATCATCCTTATCTTGCCAGGAACATTTCCTATCTTAACTAAATCTCCTTGCTTTAATGTCCCTGTTTGCACCAACACTGTTGCTACCGGACCTTCCCCCTTGTCTATATAAGACTCCACAATAGTTCCGGCTGCTAAACCTTGTTTAACTGCTACAATATCACTTTGATGTAAATCAGCAATTAAAAACAAAGTATCTAATAATTCATTAATATTAATTTTCTCTTTGGCTGAAATCTGAACACAAACAGTTTTTCCACCCCAATCTTCAGGAGTCAGTCCTATATTAGCTAAATCTCCTTTAATTTTATCAACATTTGCTTCCGGCTTGTCAATCTTATTGATAGCTACCAAAAAAGGAAGTTCCGCATTTTTAATATGAGAGATTGCTTCTACTGTCTGCGGCTGCACTCCGTCATCAGCCGCCACTACCAATATAGCAATATCAGCCACCCTAGCTCCCCTTGATCGCATAGCTGAAAAAGCTTCATGGCCCGGAGTATCAATAAAAGTTAAAATACGGCCGTCTTTTTCAGCCTGATAAGCTCCAATATGCTGGGTAATCCCTCCGGCCTCGCCTTCAACCACATTAGTCTCCCTGATAGCGTCAAGAAGTTTTGTTTTCCCATGATCTACATGTCCCATTACCACCACTACTGGCGGTCTGGGACTGCAATCACCCTGGCCGCGCGATAATATTTTAGATATTTTATTATCACTTAAATCAATATTATTTTCATCTGACTTCTCTACCTGATAGCCCATATCCTCCGCTATTATAGCCGCCGTATCAAAATCAATATCCTGATTCAAAGTCGCCATTACTCCATTCTTCATCAGCTCCATAATCAAATTTGTTACTGGCAACTGCATCCTTTTGGCTAATTGCTTTACCACTATTTTTTCCGGAACCCGGATAATTTTCTCTTTTTTATCATCACTATTTTCACTGCCGTCATCAATAATAATTCGGCTATTATCTTTATTAGCATTCTTGTTTTCTAAATATTTCGCCCTCAATTTAGGATCAGATAACTTATCTATAATAGTTCTGGCAGTCTTAGGATCGATCTTAACTGCCCTAGCTCCAATATCAAAACCAAGCTGCGGCAAAATTTCTCGCAGCTTATTAGGTGTAATTCCTAATTTCCGAGCCAATTCAGTTACATTCATAATTAGTTAAATCTTAGCTTAATATCGCTTAAAAGTCAAATAAATCAAGCATAAAATAGTATCTAAAAACAAATATACATTAATTTATAAAATTAAAAAAGAAACTTGACATAAAATATTTTTTTTTGTAATATTTTTAAAAAGCTAATTAAATAATTTATTAATTTATAACCAAATAAAAGGAGATAAAAATGGCAAAAAAAATAGACATTTTTATTAGCTATGGAATAGCGTGCGGAAATCAAATTGATAATAATATTCCAAACTGCAGTTTTAATAAAATAAAAAACTTGCTTAAACACCTTCCCTATGCGGGGTTAACAATAAACCAACAAATAATTAATTACACCAGCCTGTATCTGGCTGTCGGATCCTTTGCCTACAAGCATATTTCGACACAAGATTTAGTGGCTATTAAAGGCGGGCCATTAGAAAAAATTAACGAAGAAAGGAAAGCAAATGGCGAACCAGAGTTAGGCTCGGTTTTTACAGAAGATGGGCGGGCTCATAAAATTATAGAACAATTAGAAAAGCCAGAGAGAAGAATACCTCTCCGAGAATCTTCATACCAAAAAGCAATCAACTGGCAGATATCGTTTGGAATTTTAAATCGAGACACCGAAAAATGGATAAAAAAATATCCAAAGCTTGGTGTTATTATTACAAAGAAACTGGATGAAATATGGAGACGAGAAGTGCTTCCATATTTATTGCAACTATATAGTTGATTTTAAATAAATTTTAAATAAAAAGGAACCATTAACAAAGGTTCCTTTTAACTTTAAAACAAAAAATTAATAATTTTTATGCTATAGCAACTAACATTAAAACATAAACCAACCGGTCACTTGACACTACTACTGCTATCATATATATTTATATAATTGCTCCCATATTTATACCTAAAATAAAATTAAAATCAGCTAAAAATCAACCGATGGCACTAAATACATACCAGCAAATAACTGAATTAATCAACCGATCACGCAATATACTAATCACAACTCCGAACCAAGACAGCGGTGATGCCTCGGCCGCTGCTTTGGCTTTATTAATTGTGCTAAAGCAAAACAGCCAACCAGCAGATGTAGTTGTATCTGAAAGAATAAAAAACAAATTAAATTTTATTAATGCCTCCAATCAATTTAAAACCGCTGTATCTGCACTAAAAAAATTCATCATATCAGTAAATATATCCAAAAATAAAATAAATGAATTCAGCTACGACATCAAAGACGACCAACTCAATATATTCATAGTGCCTGAAAAGGGACAGTTAAACCAAAAAGATATTGCTGTCAATTCAGGAAATTTTAAATATGACCTAATTATTACTATAAATTGCGCTGATATGGAGTCTATTGGAAATCTGTATATAAATAATACGGATTTTTTTTACAATACACCAATAATAAACATAGACAACAACCCTGCCAACGAATACTTCGGCCAAATAAACCTAATTGACTTAAATTCAGCCTCGTGCGCTGAAATCACATACGAATTAATAAAAAATTGCTACCCAAAATCACTCACCGAAGACATCGCCACCTGCCTTTTGACTGGAACTATTATAAAAACCAAAAATTTCCGCCAGCCCAGCATAACCCCACGTTCGCTCAATCTGGCCGCCGAACTAATTGACCTCGGTGCTGATAAAAACGCTATAAACCAAAACCTATACCACAAAAGTCTGCCCACTTTAAATCTATGGGGCCGAGTGCTGGCGCGCTTAAAACAGGATTTGCATTACAAACTGGCATGGTCATTAATAAGCCAATCTGATTTTGAAAAATCAAACACCAACGAATCGCATATCGAAGGCGTGGTAGAGGAGTTAATATCCAATTCTCCGCAAACGGAAATAGTATTAATACTGTTTGAAAAAAACAATCATAAAATCAGCGGCTATATTTATTCTTCTCCAAACTACAATTCCATTAATCTAACTCGGCCATACCATCCAATCGGGACTAAAAGCCGGGCTGAATTTGAACTTGAAACCGAAAAATTAATTGATGCGGAACAAACTATTGTAAATTATCTGCGCCAACAGATAAAACCCGGGCATTGAAATTATTAATATTTTAGACTATAATTAAATTACTAATATTGCAAAAATGCTATATTTAGGGTGGTTAGCTCAGTTGGTTAGAGCGCTTGCTCGACACGCAAGAGGTCATAGGTTCAACTCCTATACCACCCATGGTTAAAATATATAAATATACTATATATCCAATACCGTTTAATCTGCCAGCCCGCCCCGCACTTTTAGCGCACAAAAACATAAAAAGAACATACCTAAAGCCGTCAGGAGATATACGCGCGTCAATCAATCAAAACTCATCAGATAAATTAAAAAGTGCTGGGGTTCAACTCCTATACCACCCATGGTTAAAATATATAAATATACTATATATCCAATACCGTTTAATCTGCCAGCCCGCCCCGCACTTTTAGCGCACAAAAACATAAAAA
>Ga0272441_10001023_pt1 | contig 60500 bp, 64 predicted proteins | sample SSMProp6N_FD_193582 | JGI IMG/M metagenome (GOLD analysis project Ga0272441, IMG submission 193582) | Marine sediment archaeal communities from Little Sippewissett salt marsh, Falmouth, MA, United States - SSM-Prop-6N | ecosystem: Environmental > Aquatic > Marine > Wetlands > Sediment ...
GGATTTCCGTCTTTGGTCACGGCCCAAGCGTAGGTGAATGTGTCCGCCGTTCCGGGATCGTCGACGGTGCAGGTGAGCGGGATCTCCGTTCCCTCAGGACCGTCGACTGGTTCTCCATCGATGGTGAGCGATGGATTGACGTTGGTGACGGTGATGGTTACGGGGTCGGCGGATCCGGCGCCTAGGTCATCGTCGGTGACGGTGAGGGTGACGACGTAGCTGCCGTTGTCATCGGGCGTGAAGGCGAAGCCCGCCGCAGTACCGGTTCCGAAGGGATTTCCGTCTTTGGTCACGGCCCAAGCGTAGGTGAATGTGTCCGCCGTTCCGGGATCGTCGACGGTGCAGGTGAGCGGGATCTCCGTTCCCTCAGGACCGTCGACTGGTTCTCCATCGATGGTGACCGATGGATTGACGTTGGTGACGGTGACGGTGAGCGTAGCGATGTCGGTGCTGCCATCGTCATCGGTAACGCGAACGGCGACATCGTACTCGCCGTTGTCCGCCCAGGTGTGCGTCTCTGACGCGCTGTCGTCACCGCTCGGAGTGAATGTCGCACCGTCGTAGTCCCAGTCCCACGCGTACGATGCGATGGCGTCAGGGGAGGACGTCGCCCCGCTGGCGTCGTAGCTGCCTTCCTGTCCTTCGTTGCGGGGGGTATCGCCGATCAGTGCTGCCGTAGGACCGAGGTCGTTGACGGTGATGGTATAGCCGCACGTACTGCTCTCTGTCTGGTTGTTGGCAATCTCGATCTCGAACGAATAGCTCCCATCATCGGCGTACGTATGATTCGGGAGCGCGAAGGTCTTGGTGCTGAGGTCTCCCGGGATCGGCTCTTGGGTTCCATCGCCCCAATCGACTGTCCCGGTCCACGCGTTTGCGAGGCCATTGTCGTCGGTGAAGGTTCCTTCCAATCCCGCCAGTTGGGTTCCCTCGTTCACGGGCGACGGATTGCTGGGGCATGTCACTGTGATCGTTGCCCACGCAACACATCCGATCCATCCAACGAGCAACACCGCAACCAGTGCTGCCATCGCCAGCGGTGCGGGTCGGGTTCTCATTCTCCTTGCTGCCATCTGTTGCCTCCTCCTTGCGTCTTCCGGTCGCCGACCGGTGCGTATCCGGCCGGTTCCAAAGGGCCCAGTCGGCTTTGACCGCACACATTCTTCGTAGTCTCATATCTCACAACCGAAGCAATGAGGTTTCTTTTAACCACTTGCTGCAAGAGGAGGCATCGACAACAGGAAAACCCGGATGCCTTGGTGTAAACTCGATAGCAGCAAGAGGTACGTAGGGCCGAGTTCGGCTGTGTCCGCGCCAACGGTGCACTGGGCTAGCTTTGCGTACCTCTTCTCTTGTTACTCTTCTGTCTCGTCACCTCCCCCAAGCAAGGCGACGCCTGCCGTTGCCATCGCAAGACAACGGCAGGCACCACGCACTTCTGCTTCGAGCAAGCTACTCAAGCAAGGGCACGAGCCCATGGAGTGCTTGGCCGACCTCGCAGCAATCGTCATGAGCCAAACCTTTCAGCTAACTGGTGTCGCGAAGCATTCAGCAGAATACCATACAGCACGAACATGTAGCAGAAGCAGGGAAAAACATGGACTGACGACATTATGGTGACGAATAGAGTAAGTGTCAACTAGGTTGGGTGAAAAAGTCAATAGATGATGAAGAAACGGCAAAATCATAATAGAATAGAAAAAACCAGGACCAATCGTTAAGTGATGGTTCGATACCCGAAGCTGACTCGGTGACGTGCGAGAGATGCTGGTCGCTTCCGGGCTACACATCAGCGCGTCGAGTCGTTTCGCACAATGGATTGCCTGCGGGGTGGCAACTTCGGGGAATCCAGCGGCTTGTGCCTCGAACATCAATTGGATTGAACCGTAGGGCTTCTCCTCTTACCCTGCATCACATGGAAATACGACTCTTGATTCTTGACGGCTCGCTGGATCAAGGTTTCTATTTCCCGGTGGGACAGTGGTCGCGTGCGTTCGATGCCACGCCGTTCGATGCTGTGCACCTTCCTTCGGGTGAGAGTGTTCCTCCACTCATTGGCTACACCCATCTGCTGTTGACCGGCTCAGAAGCGTCGTTCGAGGAGCCGGAACCATGGTTCGACGTAGAAGCACGGGTTGTTCGCGAAGCCGTGAATAGAGGCTTGTCCATCCTCGGCAGTTGCTTCGGTCATCAGATGCTTGTGTGGGCTCTATCGGGATTCGAACATGTTCGCCGTGCGCCGACGCCCGAACTGGGCTGGGTGGCTGTGGAGATCTTGGTGGAGGATTCCTTGCTTGGCGCCTTGCCCAATCCGTGGCACACGTTCTCTGCTCACATGGATGAGGTGGTTGCGCCACCGGAACCTTGGCGGATTCTGGCGTCGAATCATGCTTGCGGTGTCCAGGCGATGCGGTATGGCAACCGTCCGATCTGGGGGATACAGCCACATCCCGAAACCCAACCGGATGAAGCAAGGGCCTTGATGTTGGGTGCGATTGAGAAGTACCCGGAATATGCCGAGCGCATTCGTCTGGCAATGGGCTCACCCGTTCGAGATGATGCCGTTGCCCGGCGATTGATGTCCGCGTTCCTTCGCAGCTAGGGGCAGCGTCCGCCATTTCTTTCCACACCGGCTTCGGCGCCATGTGTCACCAGGTGTCGTTGTTTGACGCAATCTGTAATCTGTTGGATGATCGCTCGTTACACGTGGATGCATTGCAGTACGCAGCGCGGATCGCTGTGGGCAACGAGCAAGGAGGTTGCTGTGCGCGAAATCAAACTGCTTCTCCTGATCGCCATCGGCATGGGCGTGGCGATCGGGGCCGGCGCCGATCTTACTCGGCATCTCGAATGCGGCTTGCCGGGTTCGCCCGCCGCCCGCGTCCTCATCTTCGACAACTCACTGAATCGACCGGTCTATCAGCCGGTGTCTCAATGGAGAAGGTATCTGCACGGCGCGCCCGTTGATGCGGTGCACATGCCGACGGTACGTGAGACCCCATCTCTCGATGGGTACACGCACATCATCATCACCGGTTCGACGGCGTCACTCGTTGATCCACCCGAGTGGGCGAAGGCGGAAGCCGACCTGGTTCGTGAGGCTCAACGGCGCGGCCTGGCGATCCTCGGCAGCTGTTTCGGCCATCAGATGCTCGCCTATGCCCTGTCCGGACCGGCGCACGTTGCACCGGCAAAGGTCGCGGAAATCGGCTGGGTCGCGGTGCAGATGAGCGAAGACGATCCATTGTTCATTGGGCTCCCCGAGCCGTGGCATGCGTTTGCGTGGCACGACGACGAGGTCGTTGATCTGCCGCCCCCGTGGAGGATCCTCGGGAGTACATCCTCTTGCGAGGCTGCCGTGATCCGCTACGGCGACGAGCCGATCTGGGGGATCCAGCTGCATCCCGAATATACGCCGTGCGAGGCGAAGACGCTGATGTTGCTTCAGCGTCTGTTCCGTGGCGGAAATTCCATCGAGATCTGCGTTGCGCTTTGCCAGCAACCGCACGATGACAAGGTCGTCGGGGTGCTTGTGGACCGATTTCTCGCTGCGGGTCCTACTCGGTAGTGCGATTCGCGATGCGTTGGTGTTGGTATCCCTTCCTCTTCGATGTCAAGGAGAACCAGTATGGATGTTCGTGCGCACAATCGGGAAGCATGGAATCAGCGGGTTGCGGAGGGAAATGAGTGGACGGTACCGGTCACCACCGAGCAGGTTGCTGCTGCGCGCGCCGGTGCGTGGCGGATCATTCTCACGCCGACGCGTGCCGTACCCGCGGATTGGTTTCCTGTGTTGCCAGGCGCCGACGTGCTGTGCCTTGCCTCGGGAGGTGGGCAACAGGGGCCGATCCTCGCTGCAGCCGGGGCCCGGGTGACGGTGTTCGACAACGCCCCGAATCAGCTCGCGCAAGATCGTGCCGTAGCCGAGCGTGACGGGTTGGACATTGAGCTTGTTGAGGGAGACATGCGCGATCTATCGGCATTCGAAGATGCATCCTTCGATCTGATCGTCCATCCGGTCTCCAATTGCTTCGTGCCCGAGGTGCGACCGGTGTGGACGGAAGCGTATCGTGTGTTGCGTCCCGGCGGTGCGTTGCTCGCTGGAATCTGCAACCCGGTGCAGTACCTGTTCGGTCCGGAAGCGGAGACAAAGGGCGTTCTGCAGGTGCGATTCGAGATCCCCTATTCCGATCTCACCGCAATGAGTGCCGAAGAGCGCGAGCGGCACTACGGCGAGGGATCGGAGATCGAGTTCGGGCACACCCTGGACGATCAGATCGGCGGACAGATCGATGCGGGCTTCGTGATTGCGGGCTTCTACGAGGACCGGACTCCAAGTGAACGGCTGGCGAAGTACATCGCGCACTTCATCGCCACGCGGGCAGTCAAGCCCTCGGCGTGACCGCGGCACGGGCCATCGGATTTCTCAGGGCCGGACACGGTGTTCCAGTTCCGAAGCGATCTCATCGAGGCTGATCTCCTCGTACCCAAGCAGCACGAGCATGTGGTACACGAGATCCGCTGTCTCATAAATGACCTGTCCCCGATCCTCCGTTACGGAGGCCAGGGCGACTTCGAACGCCTCCTCGCCGACCTTCTTGAGGATCTTCTCTCGCCCTTCGGCGAGCAACCGGCATGTATAGGACCCATCCTTGGGGTGGACCTTGCGGTCGCGAACGACAGCGGCGAGACGGCGGAGGATGCTCTGTCCTTCGTCCTCCGCCGCGATTCCCGACGGGGTCTCCTGCGCGCAATTCTCCGGGATCAACGGGTTGTGGAAACAGCTTCGCATGCCGGTATGACAGGCGGGTCCAGCCGGGATCACTGCGATCAAGAGGGCGTCTGCATCGCAATCGTAGCGAATCGCCTGGACCGTTTGTGTGTTGCCCGAGGTCGCGCCCTTGTGCCACAACTCGCCGCGCGATCGGCTCCAGAAGTGCGTTTGACCGGTTTCCAGCGTGCGTTGCAGAGATTCGTGATTCATGTACGCGAGCATCAACACCTCTCGCGTGGAGGCATCTTGCACAATAGCCGGCAGCAGTCCATTCTCGCCGAAGCGTAGATCCTTTAACCGATCGTTCATGTGATCCTTTCGAGTAGTCGTGTCAAGTTCATCCGAATCTGTTCATACTCGCGCTCCGTCAAGCCGGCTCCCAAGGCGACGGCGTGCTGGCGCTCCGGATTCAGCAGATCCTCCGGCGTGTGGGCATCGCTGGAGATGACAAGCAGATCGAGGGCGTCGAGCTTGCGAGCCCACTGAACCAGCCGTCCGTTTCCGAGGCAGTGGCCTCTTCGTGCAGAGAGTTCGAGGAAGATCCCTCGCTTCTTGGCGGTGCGAACGGTTTCCTCGTCAATCAGGCCCGGGTGCGCCAGCAGATCGATGTCCGCTTCGACGGCCGCGGCATTGGTTCCCGGCGGTACGGGCTCGACGATCGACTCCCCGTGCACGATCACCAGGCGTGCACCCATCGCTCGCGCTGCACTCGCGCAGTCGGCAAGGGTGGCCGGTGGAACGTGGGTGATTTCCACCCCGGGAATCGCAACAATCGCCGTGTGAGGATTGGTCTCCCGGCACGTGCGCTGCAGGGTGGACAGGGTGAATTCCAGGGTACCTGCGTCGATGTGGTCGGTCAGGCCGACGGCCCGGTAGCCGGCGGTCTGCGCCCGTTGGATCAACTCTGCGGGCAGCAGGGCTCCGTCACTCAACGTGGTGTGTGTGTGAAAATCGAGCATGTCACTCCTTTCCGTCAGACTCTAACGGGGATCCCGTGGTCGGCCAACGCGGCCTTCGCCTCTCCGATTCGGTACGTGCCGAAATGGAAGATCGATGCCGCCAGCGCTGCGTCGGCACGGCCCAAGGTAAAGGCTTCGACGAGATGATCCAAGGTGCCGGCGCCGCCGGAGGCGATCACCGGCAGATTGACCGCTTGCGAGACGGCCCGGGTGAGTTCCAGATCGTATCCCTTCTTCGTTCCATCGCAGTCCATGCTGGTGAGCAGGATCTCTCCGGCGCCGAGTTCCTCCACGCGACGGGCCCATTGGAGCACGTCGATTCCCGTTGATGTGCGGCCACCGTCGATGACGACGTCGAATCCGCTGGGCGTCCGGCGCGCATCGATGGCAACCACAATGCATTGGCTGCCGAAGACTTCGGCGGCTTCGGCAATCCCTTGGGGCCGCCGGACGGCAGCGGAGTTAATCGACACCTTGTCGGCGCCGGCCTCGAGCAGGCTTCGGATGTCGGTTAGCGAGCGGATGCCTCCTCCGACGGTGAACGGGATAAAGACCGCGGCCTGCGTTCGACGAACCACGTCGAGCAGGATGTCCCGCCGATCCGATGTGGCCGTGATGTCCAGGAAGATCAATTCGTCGGCCCCTTCGGCATCGTAGCGCCGGGCGTTCTCCACCGGATCGCCTGCGTCCACCAGATCGACGAAGTTGATGCCCTTGACGACGCGCCCGCGATCAACATCGAGGCACGGGATGATTCGCTTAGCCAGCATAGGAAACCTCCTCGGCGGCTTGCAGGGCCTCGACGAGGGTGAACCGCTTCTCGTACAGCGCCTTCCCGACGATGACGCCCTCTACTCCGGTTCGTGCGAGCGTGCGGATGTCTTCGAGGCCGGATACGCCGCCGGACGCCACCACGCACAGGTTGGTTTCGCGAGCGATATCGCTCGTCAATTCGACATTGGGACCCATCAGCATCCCATCCCGTCCGATGTCGGTGACCGCGACCCGGGAAACGCCGAGCCGTTCGAGCCAACGAGCGAATTCGACCGGCTCGCGGGACGAGGGCGATTGCCAACCGGCGGTGCGCACCATGCCGTCGCGGACATCGATGGCCACGGCAATTCGCGCCCCGTAGCGGGACACCGCGCTGCGCAACAACTCAGGATCGCGAACGGCCACGCTTCCGAGAACCACCCGTGCAGCCCCGCTTTCGAGGGCACACTCGATGGCCTGACGTGATCGCAGTCCACCGCCGAACTGAACGGGGACATCGACCGCAGCCGCGATGGCTTGCAGCACAGCCCCCTGCTGGGACCGGCCAGCGAACGCGCCGTCGAGGTCGACGACGTGGATCCAACGCGCTCCCTGGGCAGCCCAGGATGATGCCACGCAAACCGGATCCTGAGCGTAGTCTGTCTCCCGTTCTGCGTTGCCTTGAATCAGGCGGACGACGCGCCCTTCCCGAAGATCGATGGCAGGATAGATCAGCATGGCAGCCCCCCGAAGTTCTTGAGGATCTTCAATCCGTGTTTCTGGCTCTTCTCGGGATGGAACTGGACTCCGAAGACCACCCCGTCTCCTGCCATGGACGCAAAGGTGAGTCCGTAGTCGGTTGTCCCAAGAACGAGGGATGGATCGCCTGCCTCGACGTAGAACGACTGGACGAAGTAGAAATAGGATCGGTCCGGCACCCCGTCTAAGAGAGCGGTTTCTGTCTCGATTTGCAGTTGATTCCAACCGATGTGCGGGATTTTCACCGTATTGGGAAGGCGGCGGACCTTTCCGGGGAACACACCGAGTCCTTCGTGCAGTCCATGCTCCTCACTCGACTCGAACAGCAGCTGCAATCCGAGGCAGATCCCGAGCAGTGGGCGGCGGGCCGCAACGGCGCGGCGCAGCGGCTTGACGAGCTTCCTCTCGCGAAGGTTCTCCATGGCGCGTCCGAAGGCCCCTACGCCGGGAAGCACGAGCCGCTCAGCCCGGTCGATCTCCTCCGGGGTCCGTATCAGGCCGGCATCGAGTCCGAGGGTTTCGAATGCCTTGAGCACGCTCCCAAGGTTTCCCATGCCGTAGTCGATGACGCCGATCATGTCAGGACTCCCTTGGTGGAGGCTGCCCCGTTGATACGGGGATCCCGTGTGCTTGCCTCATCGAGTGTCCGGCCCAGGCCCTTGAACAGCGCTTCGGCCATATGATGGCGGTTGGACCCGCTGAGCATGCGGGCGTGCAGGGTGAGTGCACCCGAACGACTGAACGCGAGGAAGAATTCGCGAACCAACTCGGCATCGAACGAGCCGATCCGGCCGTCCAACGGGGCATCAAATGCGCAGAGCGAGCGGCCGGACAGGTCGAGGACCACCATGGCCAACGCTTCATCCATCGGAAGCAGACTGCTTCCATACCGAGCGATGCCACCCCGATCTCCCAATGCTTCGCAGACCGCCTGCCCAAGGACCCAGCCGACGTCTTCCACGGTGTGATGGCTATCGACATCGAGGTCTCCGTTGGCGTGAATCTGAAGATCGAACTGCCCATGGCGGGCAAAGGCAGCGAGCATGTGGTCGAAGAATCCGACGCCGGTATCGATGGTGCTCTTCCCTGCGCCGTCGAGGTTCAGGGTGATCTCGATGTCTGTCTCCGATGTGGTGCGGCGAATGGTTGCGGTTCGATTGGTCATGTGGTCTTCATCACCTCTTCGAGCGCGGCGAGGAAGCCGCGGTTCTGCTCATCCGTTCCCACACTGACGCGGAGACAGCGTGAGAGAAGGCCCGGTGCACCGATGTTGCGAACCAGGAATCCGTGCTGAAGCAATGCGTCGTACAGGCTGTCCGATGCGTGCGGCGTCCGGAAGCAGATGAAGTTCGCTTCCGATGGGAACGGTGTGACGCCGTCGATCCTGTGCATCGCCGCGATCATTCGGTCCCGCTCGTCGCATAGGTGCGTGACCGCAGGCTGCAGCAGCTCGCGATTCTTCATTAGGGTCAGTGTGGCATCCTCCACAAAGACACTCGTATTGAACGGCAGGATCGTCTTGGCGATTTCGCGGACGATCGAACGTGTGCCGGCGAGATAGCCGATTCGCAGTCCGGCAGCGTGCCACGCCTTGGAGAACGTGCGCAACACGACGAGGTTCTCCAACTCCGTCAACAACGGAAGAGCCGAGTCGCGCGCGAATTCTGCGTAGGCTTCATCGACCACCAACAGGCCTGGCGCTTCCGCGGCAATCCGCCGGATGTCGGACAGCGGCAGGGCATTCCCCGTTGGATTGTTCGGGCGGACGAGCACGATGAGCTTCGCATCCTCGTCTCTCGCTGCCTGCAGGATGCGGTCCACGTCGTAGGTGAAGTCCTCATTGAGTGATACCTCCACCGCCTCTCCTCCAGCGATCGTGACGAGCTTCTTGTACAGCGCGAAGGTGGGAACGGGAAGCACGAGTCTGGAGCCGGTTCCGATGGTCGCGGAGAACAACCCTCGAATGAGGTCATTCGATCCGTTGCCCACCAGCAGGTCGGCGCTCTCCGGGAGCGAGAACTCTCGGCGGATACCGTCCCGGAGATCCTGCGAGTCGATCTGCGGATAGCGAGCCCAGTCTCGCTTGACCAGCGATGATGCGACCTGGGACTTGACGGACTCGGGCACGTCGATCGGAAACTCGTTCTGGTTCAGCTTGACCCGATGCTTCGGTGTTGCTACGTGGTAGACCTGCATCGCTCGGATCTCCGGCCGGATGGCGCGCATGGCTCTATCGGACATCGTTGTGACACCTCCTTAGGTCGACAGCGTTCGCGTGGGCGGTGAATCCCTCGATCTCCGCGATCCGGCAGACGTCATCCGCGATCTCGGCCAGCAATGATTCCCGGGCGATGAGGAGATTGGAGCGCTTGACGAAGTCTCCCACGCCGAGCGGCGAAGCGAACCGGGCCTTGCCGCCGGTGGGCAGCACGTGGTTGGGGCCGGCTCCGTAATCGCACAGCGGAACCGGCGCATGGTCTCCGACCAGGATCATGCCTGCGTGACGAATGGCGCTGAGGAGCGCTGTCGGGTCGTTGACCACGATCTCCAAGTGCTCGGGAGCGATCCGATTGACGAGGGTCACGGCTTCGTCGATGGAGTTTGTAACGATGGCAGCCCCGTGGTTGGCGAGCGCCTCTTTCATCACGGACGATCGCGGGTGCCGGCCGATCTGGCGTTCGAGCGCTTCCCGCACTGATTCCGCCAGTTTCAAAGACGGTGTGATCAACACTGCGGTGGCCTGGGTGTCGTGTTCGGCTTGTGAGAGAAGATCGGCGGCGACCCACACAGGGTTCGCTGATGCATCAGCCAGAATCGCGACCTCGCTGGGACCGGCGGGTGCGTCGATGTCGACCGCGCCGAAGACGAGACGCTTGGCGGTATCTACATAAATGTTGCCGGGGCCGACGATCTTGTCGACGCGCGGTATGGTCGATGTTCCGTAGGCAAGCGCGGCGATCGCCTGCGCGCCACCGACGCGATACACGGTGTCGATGTTGCAGAGCCGGGCAGCGGCCAATACGTACGGGTTGATGCGGCCGTCTTTCTGTGGCGGCGTCGCGATGATGCAGCGCCGAACACCGGCCAGCTGCGCCGGCACCACGTTCATCAAGACGGTGGAGGGGTACGGCGCCTCGCCGCCGGGCACGTAGAATCCGACCGTTTCCAGGGGGCGGATCAACTGTCCCATCGATGATCCATCCTTCTGTTCCATCATCCAGCTTGCGCGGCATTCGTTGCGATGAAAGGCGGTGATCCGTTCCTTCATACGCGCTAGCGATCCGAGGGCCTCCGGATGGATGGCATCGACGGCTTCCTCGAACTCCTCCTCGCGGACCCGGAGTTCCGCGGGCCGAAGCGTCACGTGGTCGAACCGTTCGGTGAGCGCGCACAAGGCAGCATCTCCCTGCTCGCGCACCTGCTCGAGAATGGCGCGGACCGCGGGTTCGACGAAGCGTTGATCCTCATCTCTTTGCACGATGCGATCGATCCGTTCCGTAGCGCCGGTTTCCTGGGTCTTGAGAATCACTAGCATGGGACGGCCTCCGTCAATCGTTCGATCAGGGTGTTGATCCGGTCGAAGTACAGCTTGTGGCTGGCGCGGTTGACGATGAATCGCGCGCTTGATGAGGCAACCTCCGCGATCGGTACCAGCCCGTTGTCTTTCATGGTTCGACCCGTTTCCACCAGATCGACGATCATCTCCGCCAGCCCCGACAGCGGTGCGAGCTCAACCGAACCGTATAGCTTGATGGTTTCGACCTGCAGGCCGAGTGCCTCGAAGTAGCGTGATGTGATGCGCGGGTACTTGGTTGCGATGCGGTGGATCTTGTGTCGAGCAAGTTCCTCACTCGCGCGGAACGATGGGACGGCCAACACCAAGCGGCATTCGCCGAAGCGCAGGTCGAGAGGCTCGATGACGTCGCGCGCTTCCTCCATCAGAACATCGCTACCGACGATGCCAAGATCTGCTGTTCCGTATTCAACGTACGTCGGGATGTCGAACGGTTTTGCCATCATGAACCGGTACTGGCCGGTGGTGTCGTCGACGATCAGCTTCCGGGACCGTTCGGTGAAGGAGCCGAAATCGGCTCCCACGGTCTGAAAGAGCTCCATGGCGGAGCGGAGCAGCCGGCCCTTCGGAAGGGCCACCGTGAGTCGATTCATCGTGTTTCCCCCTTGTGAATGTCGCGGATGGGCTCCGGTGCCGGTGCGCCTCGAGCAACGGAAATCATCCTGTCCCCATCCGCTGTGATGTCGAGGATGGCCTGGATCCCGCGTGACGTAGCGTAGGCGAGCGTCTCCTCCATCGTCCGCGGCGTTACGGCCAGTTCGGCACGCAGTCCTTGCTGCCGGAGTTCCGTGGCGGTTGAGAGTGCCTCGCTGCGGTGTGTCGCGGGACATCGCACCAGGACATCGATCTGTTGTGGAACCATCAACCGATTGGTTTGGATGACCGAGCGGATCTGTCCGATGTCGAATGCACAACCCACTGCGGGACAATCGAGGCCGAAGCGTCCGATCAGCGTGTCGTAGCGCCCGCCACTGAGGATGCGCACCGGTGCGGACCGGCTGAACCCCTCGAACATCAGGCCGGTGTAGTATCCGAGTCCACGGACTTCAGCGAGGTCGAGAATGATTCGATCCGTCAGCTGGTAATCGGACAGGATCTCATAGATCGATTCGAGGTTGTCCAACGCGGCAAGCGATATCTTGCTCATCATCAGGCGACGCGCTTGATCGAGCACCTCCCGTCGCCCCGACAGCTTGAGCAGGCCGAAGAGTTGCTTGCGGACACCGGGAGTAAGCGAAAGATCACGCAGGCAACGGGTCAGTCCATTTCGATCCTTTCGGTCGATCCATTGCTTGATCTCGGACACAGCGGAGCCGGGAAGGTTCGCTTCGGCGAGGATCCCCTGGAACACGCCGATGTGCCCCAGGTTAAGTTGGAAGTCTTTCAGGCCGAGTCGTGCGAGCGATTCGACCGCGATCGCGGCGATCTCGGCATCGGCAGCGGCCTGCTCCGCCCCGATCAACTCGATGCCAGCCTGCGCGGACTCCACGCTCTGTCGGCGATCATCTCCGGGGCGCCGGAAGATGTGTCCTTGGTAGTACAGACGCATCGGACGGGGAAGATCGCGCAGCCGGGTAGCAACAACGCGTGCGATCGGCGCGGTCAGATCCGGGCGTAGCGCAAGCAGATCCCCGTCGCAGTCGGAAAAGGTGAGCATGGACGCCGGATCGAGACCGCCATCGAGCAAGGTCTGGTAGCGTTCGAAGGTCGGGGTGACCGCTTCGATGTAGCCCCACGAACGGAACACGGAGCGCAGATGCTCCAGGACCTCGGACTTGATCTGTGCGTCGTGCAGCAGGATGTCTTGGGCTCCCGACGGGAGCTGCGGCGCCGCGCGCTCGGGATAGCGTTTCTCTTGGGTGGACACATTCACCTTCTCTCTTGCAGATGGGATTTCTTGGGGAATCAACGAAAAAGACCCCGGCACGTCGACCGTGGGTCTATGACAGGCTCAAGCCGTGCTCCAACGAAGGAGCGAAAACGACTCAAGCCACAGTATGGTGATGATGGAACAGGCGCAAACGAAGGGTCAGGACGGCTGTCTTGACTGAAATGGTTGACTGAATGACCATCGTGCCCCTCCCTGTGCGTTTCGCCAACCTTAGGCTGTGGACCGGGTTTTGTCAAGGGGCCCGGGAGGACGTCGATGGTGAGACGTCAACGCCTGTGTGCCGGATCGTCCTGCCCGATTTCCCGGAGCATCTCGTACTGATCGATGAGGTGGGAGAACCCGAGGTCGGTGAAAAACAGTTGCATCCCTCGGTCGCTGCCATCGATGTTGATCGCTGCGAGCTTGGGACGATCCTCTCGCAGTTCGCCGGCGAGGCTTCGAAGAAGTGCCGTCCCGACACCCCGTCTTCTGTGGGTGCGCCGGACGATGAGAGACAATAGCCAATGGAGCGGCGGGGAGTACGTGACAACGCCGATCGGCTCGATGCCGTCGAATGCAGCGAGAATCATGACCTGCTCGGGAATCAAGGCCGGGATGGTGAAACGATTCTCAAACGACGGTTCCCAATCGGCCTGTGCGACGAACCGGTCGAAGGTCGCTCGATCGGCACGTCGAATTGTCCAGCCGCTCTCCGGGAGTGCGTTCAGGGTTTGCGTTGAACCCACGTATGATGTGAGGGTTCGACGGATGTCGAATCCACTTGTCTGGTACGCCTTGATCGCGGGCTCGTTTCCCTGGAGAACCTCCAGGGCGAATTGCTTGACGCCACGAGCCGACAGCGTGGGAAGGGCGTGATCGAACATTCGGTGTGCGAGTCCTTGCCCGCGGAATGCGGGAACGATTCCCGTGCCGGCATCGTAGGCGGTGACTGCGCCGTTCCAGCGGTCAACGCCGATCAGCGTGAACCCAACCATCTCCGGCCCGTTGTACGCGCCAACCGACAGATCGTAGTCCACGGCGTTCTTCTTCATCCGTAGAAGGAGGCCTTCTTCGGTTGTGCCGGACGTGTCCATGGCATAGTCGGCAAAGGCTTCCAGGAACGCGTCGTGCAATCGTTCTCGGGTCACGGGTCCTAGCGTCAGCATGGGTCCGATTCTCCGTATCCAGCGGATCCGGTGCAATGGGACGCATTGCGCGCCGGTCGGGTATTCTCTTCTCACCCAGGCGGCGGCGCGGGCGCTGCTTGGCAATGACACCGGAGGTTGATCTCGAATGAATCGTTGCTCGTCGCATCATGCGCCCGGTCTGGTTTCGCGGGGCCGGATCGCTGGGGACTTGAGGGAAATGGGCGTCGAGACCGGAGATACGGTGATGGTTCACGCCGCGATTGGCGCCATCGGATGGATCGTTGGCGGGCCCGATCAGGTCCTCCACGGGTTGTTGGATGCTGTGGGAGAGCAGGGAACCGTGATGGCGTACACCGGTTGGGATGGCTCCCCCTACGATGTCACGATCGGTGCAGCCGAGCTCCCGCCCCAGCTCCTCGAAGCCTGGCCGCCGTATGACCCCGCGATGGCGCGTGCGGTCCGGTCGTGGGGCGTGCTGCCGGAGATCCTTCGCACCTGGCCGGGTGCAGACCGGAGCGCGCATCCGGACAGTTCGTTTGCCGCTGTCGGGGCCCGCGCTCGGGAGCTGGTCGGAGAACATCCGCTGCAGTACGGGATGGGTGCCTGCTCGCCTCTCGAGGCCCTGTGCAAGGCACATGGAAAGGTCCTGTTGCTCGGTGCGCCCCTGGCGCATGTCACACTGCTTCACTACGCGGAGCACGTGGCGGATGTGCCGGGCAAGGAGATCGTGCGGTATTGGGCGCCAATCCTCGTGGATGGCGCCAAGCAGTGGGTCGAGATCGAGGAGTTCTCCACCGAAGGGTGCCTACCGTGGCGCGGTGCAGCCGACATGTTCGAGACGATCGTCAAGGATTATCTCAAGGAGGGCTGTGGCGTTGCGGGACGGGTCGGGGCGGCCCCCAGCTATCTGTTCGATGCCGCGGACTTGGCGCAGTACGGTATCGAGTGGATCGAGCAACGATTCACCGAGCCTGCTGCGGAGCCCGAGGCGATCGAGATCCGCCCGGCCGAGGCGGCGGATCACCGGGAGCTGGTCCGGCTGTTGGGAGGTCTCGAGGAGGAGGAGACGGGGAGCGTTTCGTCCGAGTCGCGTCGATCCAGCCGGGCGGACGACTTGATCGAGCGCGCGGAGCGGGGGGTGTTCGTTGCACAGGTTGGGAACGATGTAGTGGGGATGATCGCCGTTCGCCAGGAGGCTTCGGAACGGGGCGAGATTGAGCTTGCCTATGTGGACCCCGCGGAACGCCGCCGGGGCATCCTGCGCGAATTGGAGATCGATGCTTCGGCGTACTTGCGCGATGCCGGGTGCTGCCGCGTTCGCTTGCGTGTGCCGGCGGAGAATCGGGTGGCCCGGGGCGCATGGCGCGCATTGGGTTACACACCCACGGAGGAGATCCTCGAGCGTCCGTTGTAGTGTAGGAGCTTGGCCTGCTCATGATGCCACGCGCAGGTGAAGACGGGAGGAGCGATGGTCAGGGTATTCCAGTATGGCTCGAACACTTCTTCGCTGCGACTGAATTCGCAGCCTCGGCTTCAAGGAACGGCGCAATCGTTGGGTTTGGCCCTGACAGAGCAGCCGTATGAGATGAGTTTCACCTTCTACAGTTCCAAGAACGGCTGTGCGGCGGCCGACCTTACGCCCGGAGGCGGGCGGCGCGTGTACGGCGTGCTGTACGAGATTCCCGGGGAGAGGGTCTTCCGCGCCAAGAGCGGCGGGTGGACGACGCTCGATGATGTGGAAGGAGAAGGAGAACACTACACGCGCACGACGATCTGCGTCCGGCTTGCCGGTGAGGAGGAAACACCGGTCGAGGCGTACACGTATCTCGTGAAGGACCCGGAGCCGGGGCTGCAAACCTGCATCGACTATGTGCGGCACATCCTGCTCGGATTGCGCGAGCACGGCGCCCCACAGGAGTACCTTGACTACGTCAAGTCACGGATCCGGAGCAGCAATCCCGGAATCGGCCCGGAGCTTGACGCGATGTTTCCGTAGTGGCTTTCGGGAAGCAGGACCATGTACATCGAGTAACAAGCCTACGATCGAATAGCGGAGTACGATGCGGTCGGATCGTTCCGGCTCCGGACGTTTGATGCAGGGTGCCCCATCGGAACTGGATGCAGCCGCGATGGGAGTCCATGCATCCCTCGGATATCGATCGGGAGCACCTCGACCGATGCGCTTCTGGGAGCATGACGGGCGAATCGTTGGCGTCACGCATGACGAGAGCAAGCTTGGTGGGATCTATCCGGAACTCGATCTCCGGCGGCGGGACTGAAACACAGGATATGGTGGCGACCGCGGAAGAGCAGTTCTGGGGCACGCTGGGCATGTGTCGGGTTGCACATCTTCGCGGGTGAGACGGAAGAGGAACTCGCCGGGATCTTGCCGTCAAGGGGCTACCGGCCGAGCCTGCGCTGTCCGAGCCGATGTCGGTGCTGGGGATTCCCGACCCGTTTCCGGAGATTCGGCTGCCCGAAGGTTTTCGGTTGGTCAGCTTGGCCGACGAGAACGACCTGAACAAGATCCATCGGGTGTTGCACCGGGGCTTCAACCACCCCGGCGAGCCGCCCGAGGACGGGGTGGAAGGCCGCCGCGACGTCCAGGGGGCGCCCAACTTCCGCAAGGACTTGACGATAGCTGTCAAGGCGGCTGACGGCGCATTCGTCTCGTACAGCGGGATGTGGATCGACGCCGTAAACCGGGTCGCTTACGTCGAACCGGTGGCCACCGACCCCGACTACCGGCGCAAAGGTCTCGGCACCGCGGCGGTGATGGAAACGGTCAGAAGGGCCGCGGCCGAGGGCGCGACGGTGGCGTACGTCGGATCGGCACAGGCGTTCTACGGCTCGATGGGTTTTAAGGTCTGCTACACGCAGACTCCGTGGCGGAAGGTGTTGTCGTGATGGCGCCGCGATTTCCGGAATAGCCGGAAATCGCTTACGGGAGAAGCTATCACTGCTTCTCCATATGGTTGTGGAGTCGACGGGGTTGGCGTGCGGGCTTCCGGGGTTGGGTCCAACCCTTCATGTGTTCTCCGCTGGCATTGCCAACGGAGTATAGCCGGAGATGTCAGCCGGCGGATTGCCGCGCAGCCTGCCTTCTGTCATGCGGCGTTTGCCTTGTCACATCGGACGAGTTGCTCAGCTGGCTGGCTGAGTCAGATTGTGATCCTGCTCAGTCCTCGCGGTACGACTCAAGTCAGTGGAGTCCGGGCATGCCTGGCTTTGGTTTCTACTTGTGCTGGTCACTTGCACTGACCGGAACCTCACTTCTGATCCGATCTCCTCTCAGGAATGGGCTGTGCAGTGGGCTTTCCTCTGCCAGGTGGGGCTACGTATTTCTCGGAGTGCAAGTTCGAGAGAACACTTCGGGCCTTCGGAATGCTCCCTCGAGCATGTCAGGCGATCGGTCGCATGTTTCTTGGCTATATGGGTGTCTGAACCTGTTTCATGACGGCAGTGCAAGAGGTGGTGGGCTCTTCGATGTCATCGAGGGGCTGTCGTTTTAAGTGCGTGTCGCGTGTTGGGCATCAGAGCGTCACATCTGGGTTAGCCTGATGATCAATCGATTGAGGGACGAACACAGTCATTGACAATACATTAGCATAAACGTAAGATATGGAGCGCGAGAGGAGGTGGAGAAGTGAAAAACACAGGCAGAGGATGGTTGCTGGCGATTTTATACGTCTCTTGTGTAGGCTGGTCTGTCGGTGCTGGCAGCTGTCAGTCATCGTGCACTGAAGACTGCAGGAACTGCGATCTGCTCATCGAGGCATACAGTGATGACTGCTACGAGTGGCAGTACAAGACTTGTCTTGACGCAAGCTGTGGGTCCTATCACCAGGATAAGTACGATTGCGCGTTTACTTGCGAGTGGTGGATCGCCGAGTGCTGTGTGGAGTACGCGCCCGGCAAGTATGTGTTCGTGGAGTACTGCAAGCACATCATGGCGACCAGTCAAGTGTGCATTCCATAGCGCCGAGTCGCTGCGATGTCACCTATGAACGCATCTAGTTCTCGCTGACACCAACGCTGGGGATGTTGCGTGATGACACGCTTTTCCCCATCTCTCCTACGGTGTTTGACAGCTTGGCCTCAGTTCCCAGTTTCAGTTCCTTGGAGGAGTGTATCGCATGAGGATTTCCCGAGTTGCTGTCTTGGTATTGGCGGTCGCGCTTGCAGTCTGGGCAACAGCGGCAGAAGCGTTTGGTCAATGTTCTGCGTGCAACGGATCCGGCGACTGGGCTGAGACTGATCCATTCGGGTTCTGGCAAGATGGCTGGAACCCCGACACACTTGGGTTGCCTGTCGGCGCTGAGGCGCCGGAGATCGCTGGGATTCAGCTGACAGGGAATCGGACTGTTGTCGTTGTTGCCGACAGCTCGTTGGATCCAGATATTCCTCCTGTGGTAGAGGATTGGGGTGAGATTGCTTCGCTGCAGGTGATCCTCGTTCTTTCGCGGAGGCGCGGAAGCGCGCTTCAGGAGGTTGTTGAACAGGTGGGCCCGCATGTCACCGTCGTGGCTGGTGTGAATGCCGCAGTAGCTTGTGCTCAGTATCGTGTTTCTCAATACACGTCGTGTGCGATGTTCTTGGTCGATGAACTCGGTGCGATCGTGTATCGACACAGAAGGCTCTCGAGTCGAAACGCGCTGGTCCAGGATCGATTGGTCAGGCAGTTCGCTGAATGCAACGTTCCGGACGAGGAATACCCAGAACAGCTTGTCCTCTGGTATGGAGACAAGGTTCTCCTGCCATGCAACTTACTAGAAACCCTATCGGGTGAGAGCTTCCCCCTTGACTTGGGCTGTCCGAGGCTCTTCTTCCTCGGATTTCCGGTGGAAGGAGGTCAATCGGGACTCGTTCTTGACGACCTCGAAATGCTTCGTGGTGAGTACCCGGAAGTCGAGTTCGTGTGGCTCCACACGTACTTCTCCGAAGAACGTCTGGCCGACATGTGGGAATTCGCCAGAAGAGCTGGGCTGGAGAGGACCTACCCCGCGCTGTATGACGTGACGCTTGAAGACTACCTCGAGCGGGCAAACGAAGGCAACAAGCGATCTCTCACGGAGCTAGAGGATTTCGTGATGGCGAACGCGGACGGATGGACCGTTCTCCTTGACCGCGACCAGGAGCTTCTCTGGACGTGGCAGCTCGTTGGATGGCCGAGCGTGATGATTGTGGATGGAGATGGCACGGTTCTTTTCCCGTCGACGTTCTATCCAACCTCGATTCACACGGGTGAGTGGCAGGTGCATCCTGAAGCGATCAATGTACTTAGGGGCATCCTGGATCAGGCAGTTGGTCGATGACCGCTGGCATAGCGGGGTGGTTGTCTTCACAGTGAGAACAAATTCGGACTCTATGATATCAAATAGGATGAGTGTATCACGGCTACGCAGAAACGTTGGCGAGTGTGCCAGGCACCACCGGCTGACTATCGTGTTCGTGCTTACCATCATCTCGCTTGCCACTGTTGCCGGGGAATGTTGCGAAGAGGAGAGCGAGACGTGGTCAGAGGATCACCCATTCGGCGTGTTTCAGCAGATCTGGAATTGCAGCACCATGGGGCTCCGCGTGGGCGAATCGGCCCCTCCGCTTCCAGGAATCACTTGGACTGGTACCAGGTCAGTCGTCAGCTTTGTCACGCTCGCAAGCCCGCCTGACCAACTAGCGATGGTCCGCTCGTGGAGCAGCTTCGCTGGTCTTCAGGTGGTGGTGATCGTCGTTCCCAGAGATGAGATTGATGTTGGGATGAGCATAGCAGAGTTCGGAAATCCAGAGCTGGTTCTCACCGGCGCCGTAGCGGGTGCTGCTGCACACGCATTCCGAGTAGGCTATGAGCCTTGCCCTGTGACGCTGCTTGTGGGCGAAGATGGAGTCGTTGCCTTCCGGCGCAGGGGGCGACGTTCGATGCGATGCGGCGTTTCAGCGGGTTGTCGAGAGTTTCGCCGGTGGAGGCGAGCTTCCGATCGATGCTGTTACGGAGCATGTGCTGTGGTACGGTGATCATGTTCCCTGGCCGTGGTTTGAGCTCCGTGGATTGGATGACCAGGTAGTCGAGTTGCCATCACATAGGCCTGTGCTGGTCTATTTCGGGCGCCCTGAACTGGAGGCAATGCCATGTCCGTGGTGCAGCGAGTTGCGATCGCTTACGGCAGCCCATCCCGCGGTCTTTTTCGTCTGGATCTGTCCGATGTTTTCCACGGAATCCCAAGAGGAAGTATGGCGTTTTGCACGGTCGATAGGGCTCCACGAATTGCATCCCCACGCATACAACGTACCATTGGAGACGTTCCTGGAGGAAGCCGCTGCATCCACAAGAAGCGCTCAGGTGCGGAGATCCCATTTCGCGCAGAGCGGTGTGTGGACGGTGGTTCTGGATTGGGAGATGGTTTTGGCTCGACACTGGTCCCTCATCGATCAACCCAGCATCATGATCATGGATTGCGATGGCAGGATCGCATTTCCTTCGACACGGTATCCAGTTGTCTACGAAGACGGAGAGCGCAGTACTCATCCATGCGCGGCCCGAGAACTGCAGTCGGTGCTGGAAGGGCTCGATCAATGAAGCCTCTTCGTCCCAAGAAAATCGCGGGAAGCCTTCTCTTCTTGGTGGCTTCTGCAGCGCTGTGCGTGGCCCTTGGCATCCAAGCACGGATCGAACGAGATCTGGAGGCTCTGGTCGACGCGATTGGTGCTGACGTCTTGCTCATCACCAACCTGACGGGCGATAGGCTAACGTCAGGCGATTTGCAGCAGCTGAGCGAACTGCCGTGCGTCAAAGGCATAGCTGGCGAAAGCCCTGGTTCGACCTTTTATACACCGGGTGAAGAGATTACGCTGACCTGGGTTTCTGTGAGTCCGAACTTCCTCGATGTCATGGGTCTGCAAGTAGCGATGGGCCGCGGATTCGTACCGGTTGATCAAGATGTCGCTGTCCTTGGGTGGGAGGTGAAGCGCACTCTGTTTGGCGATGGCAATCCTGTTGGGTTGAGAGTCCGCGGCAAGACAGTCATCGGGGTCCTCGCGCCGATTCCTGCCGAGGATACGTGCAGACACCATCTGGATTCGAGGGTTCTCATTCCCATTGGAACAAAGGTTGGGGGTGGGGACGTGTTCGAAGTGCGAAGCGGATTCTCGCGCCTGGTGGTGCGGCACGAGGGCGCACCGGAACGGGCTAGTCTCGAGATTTCACAGGCTCTAGCAGGTGTCAATGTTGTGTCTGCCTCGTCCCGCTTCGAGATGATGCAGAGCAGCGAGCGCCATGTCAACAGGGTTCTTCTCATTTCCTCTATCGTGCTAATTGCTCTTGCTGGAGTGTCGACTAGCACGCTGTTGCTGTTCTCGATTGCCTCGCGAACACGGGAGATTGGCACTCGTAGGGCAATCGGTGCACGATCCAGCGACATTCTTTTCCAGTTTGCTGGTGAGGCGGCGGCCATCTCGGCGCTCGGAGGTGTCGCAGGTGAAGGACTAGCTCTCTGTCTTGTAGCCTGTTTCCCCTCCGATCTTGCTTTCTCGCCGATCATGTTTGGAATTCTCCCCGGAGCCATCCTCTTGGGAGTGGTTGCCAGTGCAGTGACGGCCTGGAGTGCTTCGCGGCTGTCTCCCGTGGTTGCGTTGTCTTGGCGTTCGCTCGATTCGAGGAGGACGGGATCAGCGCTGTGGATTCCCGTCGCTACAGGATTGGCTGTGGCCGCGGCAGTTTGCTCACTCGTCTTGCTCGCCAATCGCGTTGTCGGTTCGCAGCGATTGCTGGCCGCCAGGTGGGGAGATGTTCCTGCACGATTGCTTGCGGTGGCAGCTCCGGATCTCAGCATCCTCCCGCCGCCGCAATTGGGGTTGCACGACGAGGCGCTTCTGCTTGAAAGCAGTGATCTGACCTGCGTTGTGCCGTTTGGGAGCGGAATGGTTGATGGACGGATACGAGCCGCGTGGGTACCGGGTAGCTTCCGGGATCTTCGTTTTCTGAGAGTTGTCGATGGCAGGGATCTGGCCGAGAGCGACTTCGGCGCAGACACGCCAGGGTGCCTAGTGAGCTCGACTTACGCGAGCAAGTACTACGGCAGCAAGTCGCCGCTGGAGCGCAGCCTGAGGATCGGTGACGGGAGTTATCAAGTCGTCGGTGTCTACGACGACTCGTGGATTCGACCCGTCCTAGACGCCGAAATCGTGTTGCCGCTCCTGGATCCGACCATGATGGACACCCCGAGGATCGGGTTCCTCGTTCGCATGAGACGGGGTGTCCCCATCGAGACGATCAAGGGGCAGATCACTACTGCGTTCTCGGAGACCTATCCGCACCAAGCTGAGGTGAGCATCATCGAGGTTGGAGCCACACGGGCGACGATTGCCGGGATCTTCCAAGAAATCGTCGTGCGAATGAGCATGCTATTGGGTGGCGGACTGGTCATTGCAGTGATGCACATTGCCTTGCTGTCCAGGTTCCTGGTAACACAGAGGTCTCTTGAGCTTGGCATTCGGAGAGCCGTCGGGGCGACGCATCGCGCAATCGCCTCATTTGTGGCGTGGCGGTGCGCGTGGGCCACAGTCCCCGGTGCGGTGGTCGGGGTATTGGTTGGAGAGCTACTGTCTCCACCTCCAACAGATCTGCCTGCCACATTCTGGAACGAAATCGGGTTGCTCGGTGCCGCAGTTGTGTTGGCTCTTGCGGTTGCCGTCCCCATGGGTATGGCTGCTCTGCTTGGGTGGGGCTTCGGGAAGGCCGACCCGGCTGTGATGCTCGCAAAGGGGAGAGAATGATTCGACTCAGAGGAATTCGGAAGCTGTACTCGGGAGGTGCGGTGCGAATTCAAGCCCTTCGTGGCGTCGATCTCGACTTCACGCAGGGCTCATCGATCTCGATTCGGGGGCCATCAGGCTCCGGGAAATCGACATTGCTCAATATCATCGGTTTGCTGGATATGCCCTCATCAGGTGACTATCGACTACTCGGCGCTGACCCATACCTGCTCTCCGATGCACAGAGGTCGCGCATCAGGAATCAGACCATGGGGTTCGTATTTCAGCGGTTCAACCTTGTTCCTCACCTTTCGGCTTGCAGGAACGTTGGGTTGCCCTGTCAATACGCAAGGTTTTCTCGAAGAGAATGGCGAGAACGCTCGCTTGAGGCGTTGGCCCGCGTTGGGCTCACCGATCGTTCGTCTCACCTGCCTGCGGCGCTCTCTGGCGGGGAAGAGCAGCGTGTCGCGATTGCCCGAGCTCTTGTGATGCACCCGTCCGTTCTGCTAGCAGATGAACCGACGGGAAACCTCGATTCAGAGACTGGACATGCGATCTTGCACCTATTGGAGAGCTGCCATTCCGAGGGCATGGGTATGATCCTCGTCACTCACGATCATCTTGTGAGCTCTTTCGCCGGGCGGACAGTTCACTTGCGAGATGGTCTCTTGTTGTCCGATTTAGCCTTTGCTCACGGACGGCGCACCTGACGTGCCTATTGCTTGGCTGTCTTGGTCATACTCGCGATGTTCACCCGCTTGACGACGCAAGTGTCTAGACAGCAACGTGATGATCCCACTGCAGCATTGGTTCGTTGCGAAGCTTGCTCAGGTGTCCAAGATGTCCCTGGCAACGCCGCGCTGAGTTGCGATCAGGTCGAGCATGTGGGTGATGATCCCGCGGGCTGCGAGCGCGGTGATGTTGTGGACGTCTGTGGGCGGCGCGACCTCAACGATGTCGAACCCGGCAATACGAGGCAGGGCGTTCTGCTGGATCACGGCCTGAAGAAGATCGTAGAGATAGCGTGTCGACGGGCCGCCGGGGATCGGCACACCGGTCCCCGGGGCGTAGGCCGGGTCGAGGACGTCGATGTCGAAGCTCACGTACAGCTCGGGAACGCCGGCGAACGCTGCAATGATTCGATCGGCGAGCGTGGCCGGAGACAGCCTGCCCAGCTCGCTGGCGTGCACGGTCTGTAGCTTGGTCTCTCGCAGGAAGGCGACCTCGTCGGGCAGCAGATCGCGTGCTCCGACGATCAGCACCTCGTCGGTGGACACGTTGGGCAGTTCACAGATACGGCGTAGCGGGCAGGCATGATTCCAGCGACTCAGGTTACGTCCGTGGATCCCCTTGAACTGGTCCATCACGTCGGCGTGGGCGTCGAACCATAGAATCCCCAGCCTCTCGTGCTGTGCCATTCCGGCGACGACCCCGCTGGTGATGCTGTGGTCGCCGCCAAGTGTCAACAGCACCCGGGCGGCGTTGTCCAGCGAGGCCACGGTGTCTCGGATCGCTCGCTGGGTCTTGATGTCATCTTTCTGATCGACCGCGGCATCTCCTGTGTCGTGGATCCGTAGTCCGTCCAGGCGGTGCAACGTCTCGGTCCAGGGGCCGATCTCGGCACAGAGTTCGCGCAGTCTATCCGGAGCTTGGGCAGCGCCCGGGGCGTGAGATACGGATCCATCGTACGGCACCCCAAGCACTGCGACGTCGGCGTGCTCCAGCGGCGCGCCAAGTCCCATCCACAATCGACGGCCAGTCACAATCGATTCCCCCAATCTGTGGTCTCCGCAACAAGTGTCGCCGGGCTGTTGGGGATGGCAAGGCCGTCTGACCCGCCCAATGGGCCGGATGTGGACAACGAGTACCCGGGGGGGTGTTCGATCACATGTTCTTGACGCGGGTTTGCTCGTATTCTCGCATCTGGACAGTGGAACACGAGACTGGATTTTCTAGAGGAGGCGGGCGATGGCAAAGTCGCAAGACAAGAAGGGGCGAGGCGACAAGAAAGAGGCGCAGAAGTCGATCAAAGAGAAGCGTGCGGCAAAGAAGGCGAAGAAGGCTGAGCGATCTTAGCGCTCTTCCCGGCGATTGCCAAAGGGGTGCACTTCCTCTCTATCTCCATGCACCGGGCACTCTCGTACCACGTTGCGTGACTGCCAGGGCAACGGGCGAGCATGACGGTTGAAGCGGACTGATGGCGAGTAGATGTCGCCGATTCCGGCGACGTCCTTCCGCGCGACGTATTGGAAGGCATTCCTATCAGGAGGCAATCCGGATGAGGAAGTATCTGCGAAACCACTTCGAGTTGTCCGAGGAACAGTTGGCTGCCCTGAGAGCGACCCACCCGGAACGCGTGTCGGAGAACCCCGAGGCCCTTGTCGCGTTGGAGGTTCTGTCGCAGGACAAGGCCGATCTGCACTGGGCGGCGGACGATCTCGACGCGCTCGTCCGTGCCACCGATCTATTGCGTACGACGGCCAACGCGTGCCGTGGAGTGGTGTGGGAGGCGATGTTCATCAATGAACCCCGGTTTGCGGGAGCGCTTCTCGAGACCGGGTTTCGGTTGCACGGGCACTATCTTGATCACTGGTTGGACGATCTGGATGAGCGTTCATGGCCGCCGACGTCTGATGCCGATCTCGGCTACGCGAAGACAGGTGACAGCCGGCGATTGGCTCAGATTGCCACGGCATGCGTATCGCCGGGGTGGCTGGGAGACTCGGCGGCGTGGTTCGAGGAATGGTTGTCAGCGCCTGCCAGTTCGATTCTGGTCTTACAGACCGGTGTCCATCTATCGGGGTTCTGCTGCGTGCGGCAGTACGGAGAGCACAGCGACAAGGTCTGGATTCGTGCGCTGGCTGTGGACCCGGAGCATCAACGAAGCGGGTTGGGACGCTCACTCCTTGTCGGGGGATTGGCGTGGGGGCGGGAGCGAGGCGCCTCGAGAGCGTTCCTTGCCGTTGACTCCCGGAACGAACACGCCCGGCGCTTGTACCAAAGCGTGGGCTTCTGGGCGAATGGGGAGCAGGAATTCAGGCTGACCCTCCCGGGTGGCGCGTGAATCGAGCGCGGCGTCTTTAAGGTTCCGGCACGACTTGGCGCGGACCGTGCTGGTTCCACCGAGGGATAGGTAGAAATCGGTTTCGTCATCAGGGAGAATGACGTCCAAGTTTATCGTTATCTCTGCAAAGAGGCGCAGAAACCTCAACGGACACTTCCTGGAGGTCGGATGACAGTGCTCATGAAACGCCCTGTGTTGGTGACCGGTGCAAGCTCGGGAATCGGAAAGGACATCACACGATACCTGACAGAGAGAGGACATCTTGTGTACGGGACCGTTCGCAAGGACTGCGATGCGGACAAGCTCCGCTCGGCCGGGTCCGTCATTCCTCTGAAGGTCGATGTGACCTGTCCGGAGCAGATCAGGGCTGCAGTGAACGCGGTGACCGAGGCCGGACACGGCCTGTTCGGTCTCGTGAACAACGCCGGGATCGGCGAGATTGGGATGCTGAACACATGGACCGATGACGACATGTTCCGGATCTTCGATGTCAATGTGTTCGGACTACACCGGATGATCAACGCGTTTCTTCCGCTTCTCCTGGCCTCGGGTGGACGGATCATCAACATCGGTTCGCAGGGTGGGATGTTGACCAAGAAGTACTACGGTCCGTACACGATGACCAAACACGCGTTGGAGGCCTACACCCAGACGTTGCGGGAAGAGCTGGAACCGTACGGTGTGACGGCGAGTGTCATCCAGCCGGGTGGTATCGCCACCGGGATCGGCGCGGCGATGCTCCCGGGAACGATCGCTCGCTTCGAACGCGCTGGGGCGCCGTTTCGTGAAGAGGCGGACATGGTCTTGCATGCTCTGATGAACCCGCCGGAGGTCTCCGACGATGAAGAAGAGTCGGAGAACGCACGACGCCCTTCGTCACCCGAGATCGTTTCCCGAGCAGTCCACGATGCCCTGGTGTCGCCCGCGCCGAAGCTCCGGTATCTTGTCGGCACGAAGTGGGAAGGCGACCGCGTGATTCACGCATTGATCGAGAAACTGCTTGATGAGAACGACAGCCCACAGCACAACTACCCGCGCGATGCATTGGTGTCGCTGCTTGACGAGCACCTTGCGTACAGGAGCAGTACCGGCGAGACGTAGGCCGTCCGGCGTGCCTCGCCGGGTGGAGGGCGGACGATGCGCGAAGATGAAGTAGCACGCTCAAACCGGCGACACTGGGACCGGATGGTTCGTGAAGGGTGCGGGTACACGGTTCCGTGGCTCGATCTCGATCGTGAAAGGATTGCCGATTTGGGCGCGGCGCCGCCCAGCGGCATGCCGGAACTGGGGGCCGTCTGCTCGTTTGTGCGTGGCATGAATCTTGCGAATCGAGACGTGCTCTGTCTCGCTTCGGGTGGCGGACAGCAATCGGCGGTATTCGGGCTGCTCGGCGCTCGAGTGACGGTGGTCGATATCGCCGAGGGCCAACTGGACGGAGACCGGAGAGCGGCCGCTCACTACGGATACGACGTACGAACCGTGCGTGCCGACATGCGGGACCTCTCGTGCCTTGACGCAAATGGATTCGACCTCGTGTACGGAACCGTGCTTTGCTACGTCCCGGACGTCCGTACGGTGTTTGCACAGGTGGCGCGTGTCCTCCGTTTCGGGGGACTCTACCGGACCGATGCCCACCAACCGGCAGTCCACAGCGTGGATTGGGATGGCCGGAAGTACTGTGTTGGCAGGGCATACGCGGATCGGTCGAACACCCGCGATGATGGAGCAATCGAATTTCGTCACTACATGGATGACTTGTTCTCCGGGTTGATCGATGCGGGTTTCTCCATTCTTCGGGTCGAGGATCTGGCGAGAGATTGGCAGCCGGTACCGGATGCCGGTTGGGGAACCTGGGCGCATCAGGAACCATACATCGGCGGGCAGTTCTCGATCCTGGCCCGAAACGGCAATGGGGCCGCTACGCAGGATCTGCACCTGGTACCGATGCGTCGCACTGACTCGGGGGAGTTTCACCAGGATGGCTGATTGTCTCTTGTCGTTGTAGCGCGCCAGGATCGCATCCATCTCCTCCGGTGTGCATCGAAGGAGGATCTTCAGGTCTGTATCGCGTTTGTACAGATTGACCGCGCAGACCACGCCGCATACCGTGTCGGGCTGCGAGGTGCCTTGCCACATGTCGACTCCGCCCCCATCCGGCGCGGTGGTCTCTTCCAGGTAGCCGGAGTCGAACGGATACACGAAATCGGGGTGGCGTGGGTGCTCGGTGCCCGCCGGGCGGTCGATGACGACACGGCTTTCGCCGACCAGAAGGATGATGGCACTTCAGAACCGGCTGTCGAACCGATTCATCTTGGTCTCCCTTTTGCGTGGTCTATCGATCTGAGCGGGAGTTTCTGATGCGATAACATACTGGTCTTGCATTCGGAACGCACGTCATACGGTGTGCGCCGGCGGTTGTCTCGGCCGTAGGTCAGAGGGAAGGAGTGTAGCGCGTGCCAACAGTGAATCTCGGGAGTCAGGACGTCCATTACATCGAACGGGGAGCAGGGGATACGCTTCTCATCTTCCCCGACAACATGCACGCCGCGACGGCGTATGAGGCTGAAATCGCCTACTTCAGCGAACGCTTTCACGTTCTGTCGTTTGACATGCCTGGATCCGGAGGCTCCTCTCGCGAGGTTCTGTACCCTGACGAGGTGGCGTTCGATCCGTGGAATTGCGCGGCCGACTATGCCTGTCACATCCTCCAAGAACTCGGCAAGAGCGAATGCTATGCGCTGGGAACTGGTCTCGGTGCTTTGCCCGTTTTGCATCTGGCTGGCAAGCAGGCCGCCCTGCACCGCATCGAAGTTAGGGCGGCCATTGCCGACAGCTTTTTGAGCGACCTTGACGGGCGAACGTTGCACCGATGGCTGGATGTCCGGGAACACTACCTGGTTCGCCGCGTCCAGTGGATGGCGGAGCAGCATGGGGACGATTGGCGGGATGTCGTGGACGCGGACACTGCATTTCTTCGCAACATCGCCGACCATGGCGGGTATGAGATGCCCGAAGGCGTTCTCAATTCGATTGCATGCCCGATCCTGTTGACCGGCAACCTGAACGATGCCGTGACGCCGGGCATCGCGGCACAGTTTGCACGGCTGGCGGCGATCATTCCGGACTGCGCGATTCACCTGGCGAGTCGCTCGGGCCACCGGTACGCGGATGAACACCCGTTGCTTCACACTGCTCCCGGCAAGTTCCGGACAGTGGCCGATCTGTTCCTGGCAGGGTGGCAGGTCAAGGAATAGTCCTGCAGTGGCTTGCCGGCTGAGGTACAGACGCCTTGTGTGCGGGCAACCAGACAGGACCAGCGCAGGAGAAGGGGTACGGCGTGGATGATGCAAGGTATCGATGGGTGGTGCTGTTGCTCTCGGGAGCGACGGCGACGTTTGCCCTTGCGATGCCAACGATGGCCATGCCGGTGCTTTTTGCGGAGATCGCAGACGATCTCGGTCTGACACTGGTTCAGATCGGGGCTGTGTGGGGAACGGTGTCGTTCGCAGGCCTGTTCGCGGGGCTTGTCGGTGGGGTCTTGGGCGACCGGTTCGGTGTGAAGAGAACCGTTGCTCTCGCCTGCCTGTTGCTCGGAATCGCCGGGGCTTCGCGGGGACTTGCGGGAAGCCTGTCTACGATGACGCTGACGGTTTTTCTGAGTGGGCTGGTCTCGGCAGCGGTTCCGATGAATCTGCACAAGGTCTGCGCGACGTGGTTCTCCGGGAAGTCCCTCGGCCTGGCGAATGCGATCATCTCCGGCGGCATGGCGCTTGGCTTCGCTACTGGGGCACTGGTGAGCGCAACGATCCTCTCCCCGTGGCTCGGCGGCTGGCGGAATGTCTTGTTCTTCTACGGTGCGCTTGCCGTCTTGATGAGTGTTCCATGGGCGATGACAAGGCCGGCTCCCAGGGACACACATCGCGAGCCGGAGGTGGGGGACGGTATCTCGATCCGCCGGGCGATCTTCCGGCTGGTTCGATTGAGAAGCCTCTGGGCTCTCGGCATCGCGTTGCTGGGAATTGGCGGCGCTGTTCAGGGGGTTCTTGGCTACCTGCCTCTCTACTTGCGCGGAATCGGGTGGCCGGCGGAGCGAGCGGATGCATCGCTTGCCAGCTTCCACATGATTAGCCTGCTTGTCGTCCTGCCCCTGGCGCTGCTCGCAGGTCGGTTGGGCTCGAAGACAAGACTACTGATTGCTGCCGCGCTGATGGTCGCGACAGGCATCGGGCTGCTGTCGATTACGCAGGGGGCTTTGATCATTGTTGCGATTCTGATTTGCGGAGCCGTGCGCGATGGATATATGGCGGTGTTCATGACGGCTGTCATCGAATTGGACGGCGTGGGCGTCGCGTATTCCGGAACGGCTCTAGGACTCGTGATGACGCTTCTTCGTATCGGAGGATTGCTCGCGCCTCCGCTGGGGAACAGTCTTGCTGTATACGGTCCGCGAATACCCTTCTTGATGTGGAGCGCGATGGCGTTGCTGGGCGCGGGCGCTCTCCTGCTCGTGCGCGACAAGGACCGACGGCTCTATCCATCCGACTCAGCAGGCCGGGGTGGTTTCACCAGGTCTTCCTGACCGTGTACGTTGCGGATGGCGAGCAGAGGGGATAGCCTTCGCATCCTAAGGATGGAACATGGTTCTCACAAACGTCATTGTACCTGTGATCATCGTTGCCGGTGCGGGCTTCCTGTTCGCACGGCTTACCCGCTTCGATGTCACACCATTGACCCGGCTGTCGTTCTACATCCTCACGCCGTCCCTGATCTTCAATTCCATGCTCAACCGGTCGATTTCGTTGAGCGATCTTGGCGAGGTCGGCCTGTTCGTGTTGATCATGCAGGGATTGCTTGCGGGGATTGCGTTTCTCGGAACCCGCTGGACCGGCTGGGACAGCGATACCAAGACGTCTGCGGTGCTCTCGCTGTCGTTCAACAACTGCGGCAACTACGGTCTGCCGGTCCTCCTGTTTGCGTTCGGGGAAGCCGGCTTCACGATCGGCGTCGTCTACATGGTCGCCCACATGGTCTACCAGATTGTCTTCGGTGTGGGGATTGCGAGTTGGCACAAGGGAATGTCGATTCGCGACGTCGTGATGAGGATTCTGAGGGTCCCGTGGCTGTATGCGTTTGCGCTGGCGATCGTGGTGCGCTTGCTGTCGCTGGAACTGCCACAGGTGCTGGCGCGGCCCGTGGAGCTGGTTGCCGGCGCAGCGATTCCGGTGCAGCTTCTGCTGCTTGGAATCTCCTTGTCGACGGTGCGCATTGGCAAACTTCTGCGCGAAGCCGTGCCGATCTCTCTCGCCAAGTTGATCATTCCACCGCTTCTCGCGTGGGGCGTGGCTACGATTCTTGGTGTCGACGGGTTGCTTCGCGCGGTGCTGATCCTGCAGGCCAGCACGCCGACGGCGATCAATGCATTGATCCTGTCTCTGCAATACGAGCGCCGCAGTGAGCTGACCGCATCGATTGTACTGCTCACCACGGTGGGGGGGCTGGGCGTGACGAGCCTGCTGTTGTGGTTCCTCGGGTAGGGTTCTTCGATCCAGGCCTGCGTGGGGTTTGATCCGCTGGCTTCGGCGGAGGGAGAAATCGGATGAGGTTCGCTCGGTACCACGCCATCGGAAACGACTACCTCGTGCTCCGTCCGGACGAGATCGGAGAACCCACTCCCAATGTCATACGTCTTCTCTGCGATCGACACGCAGGCGTCGGCTCGGATGGCATTCTGATCGGTCCGCTCAACAGCCGCGTCTGCGACTTCGGGCTGCGCATCTTCAACCCCGACGGCAGCGAAGCGGAGAAGAGCGGAAACGGTCTTCGGATCTTCGCTCGATGGTTGCGGGATGAGGGGCTTGTTGCCGATCGGCCGTTCACCGTCGAAACGCCGGGCGGAGTGGTCACGTGCACTGTTGCCGCCGTCGGCAAGCTCATCCAGGTTGAGATGGGCGAGGTGCGCTTCGATAGCACAGTCATTCCGGTGACGGGGACGCCGCGCGAGGTGTTGAATGAGTCTTTGGAGATCGGCGGCGACACCCTGACCTTCTGTGCGGCAACGGTCGGGAACCCACACTGTGTTGTGCTCACCGATGATCCGACACCGGAGATCGCGACGCGTCTCGGCCCGGGGATTGAAGTGGACCCCCGGTTCCCGAATCGCACCAATGTGCAATTCATGACTGTGATCGACCGCGAAAACATCCGGATCGAGATCTGGGAGCGCGGCGCCGGCTACACCCAGGCGTCGGGTAGCAGCAGCACAGCCGCTGCCGCCGTGGCGTACCGGCTGAACTTGTGCGGGCCGGCCATCACTGTCCACATGCCCGGCGGTTGCATAGACATACGTCTTCGAGATGGTTTTCTCGCCACCATGGCCGGACCGGTTCGGAAGATCTGCACCGGCGTGGTGGCAGAGGAGTGCCTTGCGCAATTTAGCGAGTGATGATGCCCAGATCGATCTTGGCGATTGGCGGCACGCGTCAGAGGGCAACGGTGGCGGCCTTCTTGGCCTAATTTCAGGGTGATCTACAACCTCAGCACATCGTCCTGCCGGTGTGTCGAAAGACGGGCGAGCCGTTGTCCGTGAGGGGGCATGGCCGAGTGATTCGTAGATCTACAGGGCCCTGCGTTGCGGTCGAAGCGCTCGATGTGACCTCGGAAAGCAGAGCGAAGGACGAACTCAAGGCCGCATTGGATGGAACGTTGTTGGCGCTGTCACGAGCGATCGAGCTTCGGGATCCATACACCGCCGGACACCAAAGAAACGTCTCGCTGCTGTCTGAGGCGATTGCCAAGCGGATGCAGCTGGATTGCCAGAGGGTGGAGGCCGTGCGGGTTGCAGGAGGCATACACGATGTCGGGAAGATCGCCGTGCTGGCAGAGAACTTGTGCAGACCCGGACCCCTCTCCTTGGGCGAGAGACTGGTTCTCGAGCAGGACCCGATTGGCGGATACGAAGCACTCAGGAACGTCGTCTTGCCATGGTCGATTGATCGAATCGTTCTGGAGCATCACGACCGGATCGACGGCTTGGGGTACCCGCATGGAGTCTCCGGAGGCGACATCCTGATGGAATCGCGCATCCTCGCAATTGCTGACATCCTCGACGCCCTGCAAAACCGGAGACCCTATCGATCGGCGTCGAGCGCCGAGATTGCCGTGAAGGAGATCCGCCGAGAAGCGGGGATCTCGCTGGATGCGGCGGTTGTGTCAGCTTGCTGCGAAGTGCTCGAATGCGGTGTATTCACACTGGAGTTTTAGTCTGCTCCACGAACGCGAAGCGTTCGCGCAGCAGCCTGCGAGTTTCGGCATAGCCGAAACATCGGGGGACCTGGTGGCGGTCTGCTCCACGAACGCGAAGCGTTCGCGCAGCGGCCTGCGAGTCTCGGCATAGCCGAAACATCGGGAGACCCGGTGCTGGTCTGCTCCACGAACGCGAAGCGTTCGCGCAGCGGCCTGCGAGTTTCGGCATAGCCGAAACATCGGGAGACCCGGTGCCGGTCTGCTCTGCGAGCGGTTCGCGTTCAAGGACCGGCTTGCTCGTCTCGAAGCCGCCGAAATCCTTTGCATGAGGCAGCTACTGCTTCGTGCGGGAGAACCAGCGCACAGCCTTCCACAGGACGACAAGAATGAGCATTGGTATCGCAACGGTTAGGACGAGCGACAACATCTGTACGACGTAGACCTAGACGGGCGTACTGGGGGCCAGGTAGGTGATCTGTTCCACCACGCCTTCCCTCCTCTCCCAAATCACGCTCCCTCCACGAGCGAACGGGAGTGCAGTGCCTCGGTAGCTTCTCAAGGCGCAATATTAACAAAGAACATAGCGGACAAAAACATCGCAGTAAAGAAAAGAAACAGGGAGCTCGGTGCAGGGGCCGTGGTTCAGGCTGGATCGAACGCCGCCCCGTTTGTAGGATAGGTTCTCATGTTGAGGAAGCAAGAGAGAAGAGACCAAGGGCTGGCATTTGAGCCCTCCACTGCTGGCGTCTTCTGCTACGAGTTCATCGTTTCCGAATCCGATATCGATGGCAACGGGCACGTCAACAACGTGGCCTACGTGCAGTGGATGCAGGACGTTGCCATTCGTCATGCAACCGCATCGAGCAGCGTGGCCGCCATGGGCGACAACGTGGGTACCTGGGTCGCGCGATCGCATCACATCGATTATCTGCGTCCCGCCTTTGCCGGGGATCGAGTTCAGGCTAGCACCTGGATTGACGAGTTGCGCCGGGTGCGTGCCCGGCGGCGCTACCGGTTTGTCAGGGTCTCCGATGGGGTTGTCCTGGCTAGAGGCGAAACCGATTGGGTGTACATCAATAAGGACAGCGGCCGGCCACGTGCCATTCCCGAAGAGATCAGAGCGGCTTCCACCCTCGTCTCCGACGAACATGCGTGAACCTGCTCTATCGCGTGCTTGTCATAGGGTTCTCCAAACAGGCGGCCGTATCGTGGTGGTTTCGATGAGAAAGACGCTCGAACGGAGCACAGTCGTGTGGCTGTACAGCTGGGCGCACCGGGAGTTGCCCGTGGCCGTCATCTTGGCAACCAAGCCGTGATCTCGAGGATTGACCTCGGTTGCATTCCCTCCTATCATGCTGGGAAATCCAGAAAGGAAGCCGTATGACGGCATCGGTTCGAACGCTCGCTTTTCGGCTTGTCAATGCCTATCTTCTTGAATCTGAGACGGGTTTCGTTCTGATCGACACGGGGTTTCGCACCGATCGTAGCCGGCTGTACAAGGAGCTCGTGGCTGCGGGTTGTCTGCCGGGTGATCTGAAGTTGATCGTCATTACGCACGGAGATCCGGATCACTCCGCCAATGCAGCCCACCTGCGAGCAACGTACGGGGCGAAGATCGCCATGCATCGGGCAGAGGCACCGGCAGTGGAACGGGGCGACATGTTCCTCAGCAGGGGTTCGATGTCCTTTTCGCGTCGGCTGTTGAAGCCGCTCATGTCTCTCTTCGGGCTGCGGAAGCGGGATCGATTCGCTCCGGATGTGTTCCTCGATGACGGCGACGCTCTGGCCGACTACGGGCTCAATGCCTCGGTCTTGCACGTTCCCGGTCACTCCGTTGGCTCCATCGCCGTCTTGACGGTCGAAGGCGCCCTGTTCAGCGGCGACTTCTTCGAGAATCGAAGCCACCCGTCGATCGCTACCTTTGTCGATGATGCTTTGGCGCTGAAGGCCGGCTACGAGCGGGTAAAGGACATGAGGATACACACCGTCTACCCCGGGCACGGCAAGCCGTTCGCTCTGAACGAGATCGCCTAGGAAGCGAGACGAATGAAAGACTACCTGCACCGGCGCACGTGGCGCGGGCGTTGCGACGCGACGTGCGCACTCCGTCTCTCTGCGTGCATCGTGCCCGAGAGGTTGTAGCTACCTATTGCTGCGAGAACCCCTGCTTGGGCTCGCCTACCGGCGCTGTTTGCGTAGATTGTCGAGAAGGCTTGCTCCATAATCATTGATGTACTGCCGCCACGTCTCTGGCGTATCTCTTGGCGATTTCCAGGGGCGACCTGTTTCTCGCAATGGAGAAAGGCCCTTCGTGCTTGCGGAGCGACGGGCATGAAAGCACATGATGAAGCGCACCTCCCGGGTGCGATGCGCATGCGAAACATCCCTTGTGTGAACCGGCACGAAGGGGATGTTCGACATGCAGATGCAACGGACCGAAGCAATAGCAAGACGATACGCTTGGACACACAAGCTCCCGTTCTTCTATGGGTGGGTGGTCGTCTTTCTTGGCGCGTTTTCCATGTTCGCTACCACGCCCGGGCAGTCAGACTCCTTCTCGTTGTTCATGAACTTCTTCGTCAACGACTTCGGATGGAGCCGCACATTCGTTTCGTCGCTCTACTCCGGCGCTACCCTGCTATCCGGATTTCTGATGTTCTTCGTCGGACGATTGGTCGATCGGATTGGCTCGAAGCGGGTGGCCATGCTTTCAGCCACGGTTCTCGGCGTCGCGTGTGTACTGCTGAGCTTCGTGGTGTCGCCGGTTATGCTGTTTGGTGGATTCTTCCTTGCGCGATTGGCGGGCAAGGGATCTCTGGATCTGTCGGCAGCGACGCTGGCGCCGCAGTGGTTCATCTCTCGCCGAGCGTTCGCCATCATGCTGGTGGGGCTGGGGTCCACGTTGGGGGGCATCGTCTTCCCGTTGGTGAACAGCTACCTTATCACTGCCTTTGGCTGGCGGATTGCCTTCCGGTTCCTCGCCGGGGGATTGTGGCTGATCTATGTTCCCGTCATGTTCTTCTTCCTCATCAACCGGCCCGAGGATGTGGGGATGTTGCCGGATAACGCAGCGCGCCGGCACGATGAGGCCGAACCGGCCCCCGTCGATATCGAGGAACCTTGCTTTAAGCAGGCTCAAGCGGTGCGTACGTCGGCGTTCTGGATCCTGACATTTGCGATCTTCCAGTTTTCGTTGGTGGGAACCGGCGTGATCCTTCACTTTGTGTCGATGCTCGAGCTCCAGGGCTTCTCGATGACATTTGCCGCGGCCATCATCGGGATTCGACCGCTCATCGGCTTGGTCACCACCGTGCTCGCCGGGCTTGTGCTCGACCGCATCCGCCGCCATCACGTTGTCTTGGCCGTGGGCTGCATATTGCAGGTGTTGGGATACGTCATGCTGGCGTTCCTTCAAACCGCGACCATGGCCTATCTCTACGCGGTTTTCGCGGGCATCGGCGGAGCGCTGATCATGATGTGCGTGAGTGTGCTCAACCCGAATCTGTTCGGCAGGCGATACCTGGGAGGAATCCTTGGGGTGATCGCCGCACTCAACGTGGTCGGTTCGGCGATCGGGCCGATTATCTTTGGTGCGGCGTTCGACCTGTTGCACGGCTACCGCGAGATCATCCTGATCTCGGCGATCCTCCCGCTGCTGGCGGCGGTGTTGAGTTTCTTCATCCGCAAACCCCGGGCGCGAGTGCTTGAGACAGGCTAGCCTGTCTTTGCCTTCTTGCTGAGAAGACCGACGACGCCTCCATTCCCCCTCGTGCCGCCTGGCGGCCCGTTCATCATCCAGCCATCGTTTGTGCGACCATCCGCGAAGTCGTAGACTGTCTTGCGAGATTATCCATGTCAATGCGCAGAAAGAAAAGGAATGGAAATGTGGCGGAATGGTGATTCTGGTGGAGCGTTAGCACCAGTAGCACTCGCCAATGTGCGAAAGGAGACGCCGTGTTCAGTGAGCGATGCCGATGAAGGATCTGTTTTCGAAGAGACAGAAGCGCGCCCGCGGAGAGGCCAGTGATGTCTATCAGTACAAGGAGATACCTAGGGCTCTTCGCGTTCAGATTGTGCACATCTGGCAGGATGTCCTCGGTGATCCTAGCGATTTTCACTACAGCGGTGCTCGCGATGCGTACAAGTATCTTCAGGATACTCTGTGCCGTGAGTACGGGGTCTTTCAGCTCCAAGAGCGTGCCCATAACCCACTCGAGGCAGTAGTCAACTTCTTTCTTCAGACGGAGGACGTCGACCAGGCCATCGACGTTGTCGAGCTTTCCTTCAGCTACATCGAAAGGGTAGGCCGCCAACTGCCACACAATCGCTATGGGGTCAAGCTCCTCCCCCATGAGGGGATTGCAGAGCTGAATGCCCGCTTTCGGGAGCACGGCGTCGGATACCAGTATGAGTCAGGGCAGATGGTCAAGGTGAGCTCGCAACTTATTCACGCGGATATCGTTCAGCCTGCACTTCGTTTTCTTGAAGCGAGGATGTACCGCGGGGCGAACCAGGAGTTCCTATCGGCGCATTCTCACTATCGCGCTGGGGAAACCGAAGGAATGCCTCGCGGATTGTCTAAAGGCACTCGAGAGCACAATCAAGGCAATCTGCGACAAGCGGAGGTGGGGATATGATCGGAGCGATGCGGCCAAGGCACTGATCGAAATAGTGTTCACGCAAGGGTTGGTTCCGCAGCTTCTGCAATCGCATTTCTCAGGCTTGAGATCAACCCTAGAGTCAGGTGTTCCGACCCTTCGGAACAAACTTGGTAGTCATGGACAGGGGGCGGTTCCGATCTCGGTTCCGGATTCGATTGCATCGTACGCCCTACATCTGACAGCAGCGACGATCGTCTTCCTGGCGAAAGCTGACGGCGAGCTGAAATGACGCCTGGGATTCGGGAAACACATGTCCAGTCTTGCGGCTGATTTTTTGGTCCAGGTCTGCTAGTTTGCAGATACTGCTTGCGAAGATGGGCACAGCCCCGCAAGGCTTGAGCAGAGATCGCCCCGGCGACCACCATCTGAGCTGCAGAAGTAGTTCCAATATTGGGCACTGATGATGCCTCGGTGGTTGGATTCGAAGTAGGTGTGCATGGTATTCCTAGAGACGTACGTCGTACCGGTTTGCCGCTTCGATTTGCTGCACGGGGCTGCATACATTCGAGCGTTCCATGGTACAGCGTTCTACATTAACGCGCACGGAACATTTCTTAGCGCCAGCCATGTTATCTCGGCGGGTGAAGCTGATGTCGGAGAGCGTGGAGGATTTCTGGGTCTCTGTATAAGAGTCGAGGCTGGCAACGTCGCATCCGAAATCAATCTCATCGACTTCGCGAACGAACCATACGACGTCTGCGTTGGGCAGACAGGATCGAGACGCACGACGCGCCTCACGCTCGCCAGCATTGCAGTAGGTACATGGCGAGATGTTGTCGCATACGGTTACCCAACAACCGCACAGAATGTCACACCTGACGAGTTCTGGATGTATGGTCGCGGATTCAAGGGCTACGTCCACAGAGAAGTCAAGAGAGATCAGTTCCCGGGTGAGAAACATCCTGACTCTATTGAGACTAGCTTCGCGATGCCGTGTGGCCTTAGCGGAGCACCGCTCTTCATCCCTGGACAGCATCGGGACACTGTTGTTGGAGTCTGTGTTGGAGTGAATCGTGGCGAAACAGTGGAATCGGCGTTCGAGGAGGTTGACGAGCATGGAGAGACGTATCGAGAGAAAAGAATCCGCTTTGAGGAGTATGGTCTCGCCAACGATATTCGCCCGCTCTTTAACTGGAAGCCGGCAAGCTTTCATGGTCGTACGCTTCTCGAACTCAGTACTGGTGAAGATCGCAATCCCGAATACATCTCGTGATGTCAGAGCTGATGGATGTGTCCTTGCTCCAGAACATGACGTCATCGGGGTCGGGGCCTTGCGCCCCAGCACTGTATCCTACAGGGAGACTGGTCTCGCCCGGTTGATGAAGGGTGACCTCGAAAGCCCTAGAGTATCTGGCGGGTGGTAGCTATTGACGTAAGGGGAACGTGGACACGTGGTTGGAATCGTGCACAGGCCAACGGGTACACACTCCCAGGCTGTCTTCGGCTGACTGAACGCCCGTCGTGTAGTACAGTTGAGTGTAGGCAAGTAAAGCGTCTGTACAGATTATCCTTATGCAGAAGATGCAGTCCGGAGGATCGGTGTTGACAATACGCCGATATTGATGTAGCATGAGCGCTGAACCCAAATGGAGAGTCGTCCACTACGAGACAGAAGAGGGCGACTGTCCAATTGCCGAGTTCCTCGATGGACTGACCCGCAAAGAACGAGCCAAGGTGTTGGCTCAGATCGACCTGCTGGAGGAGAAGGGGCCGAATCTTCATCGGCCGTATGCGGACTTGCTGAGGGATCGAATCCATGAATTGCGGGTACGGATGTCGCCGAGTGGCTATCGAGTGCTGTATTTCTTCTGTCATCGGACGGACATTGTGCTAACGCATGGATTCAGAAAGCAGACTGCCAGGGTTCCCAAGGCGCAGATTGACCGTGCCAAGCGATACAGAGCGGAATGGATCGGGAGACATCATGAGAACGCATAAGGGCTATCTCAAAGAGCAACTGCGTGATGCGGAGTTCGCGAAGGAGTTCCACGCCGAGAACCAGAAGCTCCGTATTGCCTATGACATCCACTCTGCGAGGACGGAGCTTGGCCTATCCCAGAAAGCCCTTGCTGAGAGAGCGGGTGTGACTCAGCAGATGGTCTCGCGGGTTGAGAATGCTGTCCAAGCGAACATGGCGCAGGGGACGATCTGCAAGATCGCTGAGGCGCTTGGGATGGACGTAGGCCTGGTGCCTCGAAGCTAGATGGGTTAGGGATCTTAGGCCCTCTGCATAGCGTGGCTACCGACGGGGAATTCATGACTCGCCACCACTGCAGGAACCGATCCCGATAGCGAGTCAGATAGCGATAGCGATTCCGACCCCGGCGCTCCTCCACAATCAAGTAGAAACGCAAACAGTTTTGCATCTGGTGGTACCAATCGCTAAACTACTTGCATATGTACTTGCGACCGGAGTGGAGTGAACGTATCGAAGAGGCGTTTGGTGAGCGGTCAATCGTCTGGTTGAAGGGCGTGCGCCGTGTCGGGAAGACCGTTCTCTGCCGCTCTTTGCCGGATGTGGAGTACTTCGATTGCGAGTTGCCCCGAACGCGTAGGTTGCTCGACGATCCACAGGGCTTCTTGGACGAACTGCAGGGTAAGCGGATTGTGCTCGATGAGATTCATCGCTTGTCGGATCCGTCCGAAGTCCTCAAGATCGCCGCGGATCACTATCCGAACACCCAGGTCCTTGCCACCGGTTCTTCAACGCTGGGAGCCTCCTCCAGGTTCCGCGATACCTTGACCGGACGGAAGAAGACGGTCTGGCTGACGCCGATGACGTTGGCTGACTTGAGCGCGTTCGAGCCCTCGGACCTCCGGCATCGGCTTCAGCACGGCGGGTTACCTCCGTTTTTCCTCTCAGATTTGTTTCCAGAGTCCGATTACCAGGAGTGGCTGGACTCCTACTGGGCGAAGGACATCCAGGAGCTCTTCCGGCTGGAGCGGCGAGCGTCCTTCCAGCGATTGGTCGAGCTGGTGGCAACGCAGAGTGGAGGCATTTTCGAAGCGACGCGATTTGCCGGACCGTGCGAGATCAGCCGTCAGACGGTGACCAACTACCTCTCGGTTCTCGAAGCCACTCTGGTGGCGCACGTCGTGCGGCCTTACAGCACCCGCCGGTCGACTGAACTCGTTTCGGCGCCGAAGGTCTACGCCTTTGACACGGGCTTCGTCTGCTTTGCGCTGGGAAGACGAGAGCTTCGCCCGGAGGATCTCGGTCTTCTGTGGGAGCACTTTGTGCTCAACGAACTCCAGGCATCACTACAGGCGCAGCAGATCCACTACTGGAGAGACAAGAACCGGCACGAGATTGACTTCGTCATCCGAAGCCGAGGAACTGCTCCGAATGCCATCGAATGCAAGTGGTCGGCTGGGGACTTCAATCCAAGGAATCTTCTTGCTTTTCGCCGCCAGTATCCGCAGGGCATGAATTGGGTTGTCTCGACGGATGTCGATCGAGGACTTACACGTCAGGTGAACGGTGTAGAGGTTCGATACGTGGGCCTGCGGGAACTGATCGGCGAGCTTGGGAGTGTCATCTGATTGGCCTCTCATGAAGAAGGAAGAAGCCATAACGATGCGGATGCCGACGCCGCCTCAGATGCTGGAAGACCCAATAGCGATGGCGATCCCGCCTTTGATGGGTAGCTGGATCACGCTGCGCCCATCCGGCGACCAAGTGAAAACGCAAACAGGTTTGCATCTGGTGGTACCAAAGGCCAAACGACTTGCACATCACCTTGCGACCGGAGTCGAATCAGCGCTCCTCTTACCCAGCGTGCCCTGCGCTCAGAAAAGCCCGATCTGGCCGTTGCCGAGCAGGTGCTCTGGGATGTCGACCAGGCCGGCGAGCGATTGCGCGATCGGCCGGAGCTGTTTCTCCACGATGTGACCGTAGTCCATCGGGGCGTTGACGCAGCTGACGGGCCGGGGTCCACGCACGGTGATCACGTAGCGAATCACATCGCCCGGGATGGGAGCTTCGGGAAGCCGTGCGGCCGCTTGCACGTGCGGAGGCTGTGTTTTCGTGTACTCCTCGATCGGCTTGCGCAGTGACTTTTGGTAAACCAGCTCGCGATCGAGCTTACCGGAACGAAGCTGTCGGAGCGTGCTGACGACATGCGTCTCGAGCTTTTCCATCGATGCATCGTGGAAGGCGAGATCGAGCAATTCTCGTTGGAACCGGCGCGCCAGGGCGGTCCAATCCCGGCGTACAGCCTCCATGCCCACGACGTCCAGATGATCCCCCTCCGGCCCGGCGATCAGCCCGGCATAACCCTTGGCCCGGCCGCGCTCTTCCCCACGGACGGTTGGCAGGAAGAAACGGGTGTAGACCTTCTCCATCTCCAGCTCCAGCTGAGACTCCACGCCGTAGGTGAGCCGTAGATGTGCTGACAGCCGGTCGTTGACGTAGGCTGCGATGTCGCGCCCCTTTTCGTAGGCCCTCTCCGGTGCTGTGGTGCCGGGCAGCGCTGCATCGACGAACAGCGAGTCGGTGTCGCCGTAGATGACGTTTAGACCTTCTTCTTGTAGCAGATCCCGCGTCCAGCGAAGCAGGTGCTGGCCGAAGGACGTGATAGCCCCCGAGATGCTCTGCGATGCGAAGCGGCAGCTGGATGTGCCGAGCACTCCATAGAACGAGTTCATGATGATCTTGTAGGCGTACGAAGCCACGGTATCGCCGCGTGCCTTGGCACGATCGCGGCTGTCGAAGAAGCGGTCGAGGATCTCCGGCAGGATCCCGGGGTGGCGTGTGAAGGCGGCGCCATTGGGGGCCACGATGACATCCTCTCCGTCGGCGGGATCGATCACCTGGGCGACGGGATCGATGTTGAACGTCCGGATGATGGACGGGTAGAGGCTCTTGAAGTCGAGCACCAGGATGTTCCGGGCGGAGCCGGCGCGTGGAGAGAGAATGAGCCCTCCGGGAGCGGGGGAGCCGCCGAGACGATCGATGTCGCGGGTTGGCGCGACGAGGCCGCGTTGGTGTAGCTCGCTCAGGTAAAGGAAGTCGAATGCCTGCACCGAGGTCCAGGCGTGCTGCAACGGAATCCCGATCAACAGGCTTCTCCGTACCGTGAGCTGGACGAGGTTGTCGGCCTCGAGAATGTCGAGTATGGCACACGCCTGGTCTTGAAGGGTGTCGGGAATGCGACCGAGGATCTTCTGAGCGACCGTGGCCAGACTGAGATCTTCGAACCGTTGCTGCCCGGTCCGGATGATGCCACGCGCATCAAGAACCTGTCGCCCCTCGAGAATGGCCTGTCCCCCGCCGTGCCACCGGCGGCCTGAAGAGGGCTCGGCGACCCTTGAGAGGCGGTCTGAGCGGCCGAGGTTGAATGGAATGCCGCAGGCAACCATCCGCGTTTTCAGCGGAGCAAGAACGCTCGCTACAACGTCCCAGCCGGTGATCAAATCCGGATCGAGATCGCACAATGACTTTCGCAGTGTAATCAAGAGATCGCGTTCGCTCGGCAGGGCCTCTGTCGCTCCCGAGGGATCATCCCCCTCCACGGTCAAGTTGACTCTCACTTTTGGAGCGGTTTGCGCACCGGATCTTGCCAAGGCGGCGGCGCGAATGGTTCCCGTCTGTGGATCAAGCGTGAGGGCGAGTGCGGCCACCACCAGTTGCGGGTCTTCTTGGCATGCTTTCAACACCGGATTTCGATAGATCCGATCGACGTGGCTCTCTCTGTGCCAGGAGCCGCGGATCTCCACCGCGCCGCGGAGGTGCCGGTCGATCAAGTACATCCAGGCAAACGGCACGTCGGCCTCGTAGGTGCGAACATCGGCTTCGGCCAGGGCTAGACGGAGCGGACCGAGCCTGCCTGGGGCGCTGACGGAGACCTGACTTGTCTGTTCGCCATCCATTGTTCGCCGGCTGCTTGGACCGAGCTTGCCGCCGAAGCGTTGCACAATGTTGCGTGCGGGAACGGCTTCGCTGGTCCTCACGTAGAACCTCGGCTGGGAGCGGGTGTCAATTGCCAGAAACGTCTCTCCCGTGGCAAGCCTCCCATAGAGGTGAATCTCCGGAGTGCGGTTCTGTATACGCCAAGTTGCGTGAACGATGAACCCAATCGCGGCAGCTTCTTCACGATCCTTACCGATGTGTGAGCCGAACTCGTTCTTGGTGGTCATCGATCCTTTCAATCGGAACCCTCCATGTTCTCGCCGCGGATGCCGTTGAGCGGCACCGTATCGGATGAAGCCGCCGGCCTTCGCCGTGTCGGTCGGTTGTCTGACAAGTACCACCGCCTCGCAGCCTGTGTGGCGTTGTCTTGTAGCTTGTACCATCCACGGCAAGACGATCGAATCAGGAAGCGGCAGGGGTCTCGTTTCTTTGTAGAGTATAAGGAGAACCTCGCATGGGCGTTGTGCGTGAGCTGTTGGTGAATCGCGTTGTAATTTCTGTCGAGCATCCGGCTGATGAGACCGGGTGTGGCTGAGGCGGAGCGGCTCCTTGATGTGCTCGATGGAGGGGAAGCGCGCTTTTTGTGGGACTCGTTCTGGCAAGCGGAGCGTCTGTTGGGCCGCAAAGGTCTTCCGCGCCAGCGACAGAGAGCCGGACCCTTGCCGGCACTGTTCGATCACAGTCCAGGACGCGTTTAGGGGGGGGATGTCCCGAGTAACCGATCTATATGGCAATCCGGCTGCGCTGACGTGGCAGGCGAAGGACGAAGGGTTGAAAGAGACGTAGGGCTGCCGCCGGAAGCTCTCGGATCAGGAATCCGGTACTGACTAGGAGTGGGATGACGATCTTCTATCTGATTCGGCATGCGCATGCCGATTGGACGCCCGATGAACAGAGGCCCTTGTCTCCTCGGGGACTGCGTGATGCACACCGTCTTGCCGAGGTGTTGGACGACAGGCCGATTTCCCGAATCTACGCGAGTCCGTTCCTCCGGGCACGCCAGACGGTGGCACCCTTGGCTGAGCGCCTGGGACTTGGAATCGAGGTTGTGGAGGACCTGCGCGAGCGTCGGTTGAACGATGGAACGCAGGTGGACGATTTCCTGGCTGCGGCGAGGCGGACATGGTGCGATCCGTCTCTTGCGCATCCTGGCGGCGAATCCAATGCGGCGGCGCAAGCACGGGGATGCAGTCAACTTCGTTGCCTAGCGCGCAGGCATCGCGATGAACATATCGTTGTCTCCACTCACGGCACCCTACTGGCGTTGATCCTGCAATGCTACAGGCCCGGGATCGACTACGGTTTCTGGGAGAAGCTCACGATGCCCGACGCATACGAGCTGCACCTCGAACACGAGCGCGCGCTGTTGAGGCGGCTTTGGCCGGCGGGGGAGTGAGACATCGCCAAGAGTGCATTAACGGCGAGCTTCGCGGCGCGCGATCAATCCCCTGGCATCACGAAGGCTGGCGAGCGCCTTGTCGATTTCCTCGTCTGTTGGTTTGCGGTGCAGGCGTTTCTCGAGTTGCTTAACCACCCGCTCACGTTCGCGCTTCTCTTCACGTCCCATGGTTTCACCCTTTCGTGCCGGTTCTGGTACCGGATTGGCTCGATTCAAACAAGTATATCCTCAGGCGCAGATGCGGAGAGAATCCAACAAGGAGCACGCATTGACCAGCGGGAAGAGATCGACTCCGACATGGCCGACGTGCAGCAGACTCGGTGAGGATTCCCTGCGAAAAGCAGAGGTACTCCGATGTGCAGTAGGTACTCCGGCTCCTGGCGACAATCCACGAGGCGCTTGAGAGAAAGGGCTGCAGTCGCTGTGTTGCGATCCCTTCCTCTGAATGGTGTCACTTCTATCGCAGGTGGAATAGATGCTCGATGTTGCCGTTGGCGCCCTCGACTGGGGACTTCATCTTGGCTTGTACAGTCCACGGCGTTTCGGTTTCGATGAACGTGCGCAGGGTCTCCAGTACGGCTTCGCGGTCGGCGGCATCTTTTACCACCCCGTCATTTGGGAGTCTGTCTTTGCCGACTTCGAACTGCGGCTTGACCAAGACGATCAGCTGGCCGCCGGGATTTAGGATCTCGATCAGGGGCGGCAGGATGAGCTTCAGCGAGATGAAGGAGACGTCGATCGTCACGAGCTCGATTGGTTCGTCGATGTCCTTGGGTTCGAGATAGCGTGCGTTCAATCCTTCACGAACGACGACGCGAGGATCGCGCCGCAGATTCGGATGCAACTGGTCGTGTCCTACGTCGATGGCGTAGACCTTTGCCGCGCCGTACTGCAGGAGGCAATCGGTGAAGCCGCCGGTCGAGGCGCCGATGTCAAGACACACGAGCGCCTTGGGATTGATCCTGAAGGCCTCCAGTGCAGCCTCGAGCTTCTCTCCTCCGCGGCCGACGTACTTCTCGTACGACAGGATCTCGATCTCGGCTTCCGGATCGATCGGATGACCCGGACGGGTGATGACGTTGCCGTCCACTTTCACCCGCCCGGCTTCAATCATCCGTTGCGCACGCGAGCGGCTGCGGATGAGCCGCCGCTGCTTGATGACCTTGTCAAGGCGTTCGCGGGATGGCGCTTCGTTATGATTCTCGGTCATTTCGCCATCCCCTTGGTCTGCTTCAGCCCTTGGCCGCGACAGCCTGTTGCTGTTTGACGAAGGCGGCGAGGCCGGCCTTGAGAATCTCTACGGCGCGAACCAGCTTCGGCTCCTCCAGTACGTAGGCAATTCGTACTTCGTCGTTCCCGACCCCCGGCGTGGCGTAGAACCCGGCGCCCGGAGCAACCATCGTGGTTTCGCCATCGAGATCGAAGTCGTTCAGCATGAACTTCACGAACTCTTCGGAGTTCTCGATCTGCGGGAACTTCACGAACACGTAGAATGCGCCTTCCGGCTTGCGGCAGATAGCTCCTGGAATGCTTTCCAATGCCTCGCACAGGGTGTCGCGGCGCGAATGGAACTTCTTCCGCATCGTTTCGATCTCAGCCTTGTAGTTCGGATCGTTGAGGAACGAGATCAGGCCGAGCTGCTCGAAGGTCGGTGCGGACAAGCGGATCTGGCAGAGCTTGTCAATCGCGGCCATGAACTGCTTGTTCCGGCAGACCAGGCACCCGATGCGGGCCCCGCAGGCCGACAGCCGCTTGGAGATGGAATCCACGAGGATCGCCTGCTCTCGGAGCTCGGGGAACTCGAGGATGCTGATGGCGGTGCCGTCATACATCAGCTCACGGTACGGTTCATCGGAGATCACGAACAGGTCGTGCTTGACCGCCAGATCCGCCAATTTCTGGAGTTCGTCGCGGGTGTACCCGACGCCGGTGGGGTTCCCCGGGTTCGAGAACAACACGGCCTTGGTTCGCGACGTGATTGCGGCTTCGATCTCCTCGATCGGTGGGAAGTGGAATCCGGTCTCGATCTTTGTCGTGATCGGCACCACCTTGATTCCGTTCATCAGGGCGTGTCCGGCGTAGTTGGGGTAGAACGGCTCGGGGATCAGGACCTCATCACCCACATCGCACGTGGCTTGCAGCGCAAACGCAAACGCCTCGCTACCACCGATGGTTACCCGGATATCCTCTTCGTTGACCTCGAACCCCGTGTCGCCGTAGAAACGGCTCAACGCGGCGATCGTCTCCGGGATGCCGGGCGCCGGCGCATAGGACAACACATCGATCGATGCATTGCGGACACCGTCCATGAACGATTGCGGTGTCGGGATGTCCGGCTGTCCGATGTTGAGATGATACACGTGCACGCCACGTTTCTTGGCTGCAACGGCCAGTGGAACGAGTCGCCGAATGGGCGAGCCTTTGAGTGTTCGGGTACGTACGGATACATCACGCATGATCGAGAATCCACACCTCCGTCAACTGCGGGAGCGTCTCTTTCTTCACGGACACTTCCGCGCTTCCGATATGCCGTGTATTGTCCATCATCTGAGCGAACGGCTCCACTGTCTCGATCGGCCAATCGGCGATTCGGCCGGTCTTGAAATGCATCGGAATCACGGCCTTGACGCTGGGCAGGGAGCGAACGATCTGGGCGGCTGTTGCTGGGTCGATGGTGAAGTGTCCGCCGACCGGAATGAGGAGGATCTCGACGCCGCTGAGGGCGGTTCGTTGTGCTTCGGTGAGGTTCGTGCCGAGGTCTCCGAGGTGGGCGATGCGGAGTCCTTCGATATCGAATACGTACAGGATGTTCTCCCCTCGTTCCGCACCGCGGTGTTTATCGTGGTACGATGCGATCCCGGTAACGGGAGTCCCGAGGATTCGGAACGATCCGACGGTCTCGAGCACCGCCGGATCTCCGGTGACGCGATGGACGGCATTGTGGTCGAAGTGGCTGTGACTCACGGTGACCAGATCGGCCGAAGTATCGGGGAAGTCATACGGCACATCTTCGTTGAACGGATCGGTGATGATGGTCTTGCCGTCGGCTTCGATTCGGAAACAGGCATGGCCAAGCCAGGTGATCTTCACGGTTCATCCTTTCTTGCGGTTGCCAACATCCGCGCAACCAGTGCTTCGAAATCGATACCAGCGGCGGCAGCGGCTCGCGGGAGGTCGCTCATTTGCGTCATGCCCGGTGACGTGTTGGCTTCCAAGACGTAGGCGATCCCATCGTGACCAAGGCGGATGTCGACGCGGGAGTACCCGGTGCAGCCGAGCACTTCGTGCGCACGAACGCCCACGGTCTGAACGTAGTCGGCGACCTGTTCATCGAGTGGGGCTGGGACGATGAATTCCGCGACACCGTCGGTGTATTTCGCTTGGTAGTCGAATAGCTCGTTGGGCATTCGGATCTCCACGACGGGAAGCGCCACCGGTTGCCCGTTGTCATCGAGCACGCCGACCGTCAGCTCTCGTCCGGGGACGAAGGTCTCGACCAAGGCGTCGCCGTATCGAGTGAATACGGCTTGGACCCCATCGTCCAGAGCCGCGGCATCATGGACGATGCGTACGCCGAGGGTTGATCCAGCCGCATTGGGCTTGACCACAAGTGGAAAGGACATCTCCTCGAGTATCTGTGCATGTGACGTCTCCAGGCCATGGCTTGGCTCCAATCGAACGCCAATTGGCGTGGAAACGTTCATCAGTTCGAACAAGGCTTTGCTCCGTGACTTGTCCATCGCGCGGGCGCATGCTTGCGCACTCGAACCGGTACACGGGACCTCCATCACATCGAGAAGAAGCCGAACCGTTCCGTCTTCTCCCGCGCCACCGTGGAGGACGTTGAAGACCCGGTCGATGCCGGCAAGCTGTTCAACGAGACGATCAAGATCGTCAACTCGGATCAGCTGGGCGTTGTGGCCGAGACGCATGAGCGCGGCGTGCACGTGCTCTCCGGACACAAGGGACACGTCGCGTTCCGGCGACACGCCGCCGCAGAGAACACCGATTCGTGGTTGCTTCATGGTGGTCTGATGCTATCGGGAAGCACGGAACGCGACAACACGACATGTCCCACAACAGATCGCCCGATCCGAGTTGGATGACGAGATGGGTTGCCACCCCCTGATCCATCAGCACGAGATGACGTGTTCCTGCCACCAGCGCGTGCAAGAGGTTCTTCGACTGAGCGGCGGTGGGTCTTGGTCTGTTCGACTTCTACCAAGGTGAGTCGAGAGGTGGTGTCGGGATTTCGTTGCGGATCTTGCACGATCGGTTGGCTTGCGCGGGAATTGGTGGAACGACTCGGCAAAGAACGTAGCGCTGCGACTTGCCTTCTACAGCGGAGCGTGATAAGATGGTTGCCATCTGGGAAGACGCGAGCCGGTAACACTGTCTCCAAGGGAGGTAGCGCGAGTTCCTCGCTTTCGCTTGACACGGCGAGGTAGGGTTCGTATACTTCCCGCCGTTGGTCCTTGAAAAGTGGATAGTGCAGAAATTAGTGTTCTTCGGAACACCCTGATGCTACACAAACTCGTATCGAAGATTTGAAACCGAGAGAGTTTGATCCCAGCTCAGGATGAACGCTAGCGGTGCGCTTAATACATGCAAGTCGTGCGATCGAGCCGAACAGATTCCCCTTCGGGGGTTGACGATCGGTGACGGAGCGGCGGACTGGTGAGTAACGCGTAGCTAACCTACCTTCTTGACGGGGACAACCATTCGAAAGGATGGCTAATACCCGATGTTGCTGGTTGCTCTAAGGCAGCCAGCCAAAGGCGGTTCTGCCGTCGCAAGGAGATGGGGCTGCGTCCTATTAGCTTGTTGGTAAGGTAATGGCTTACCAAGGCAATGATGGGTAGCTGGTTTGAGAGGATGACCAGCCACATTGGGACTGAGATACGGCCCAGACTCCTACGGGAGGCAGCAGTAGGGAATCTTGGACAATGGACGAAAGTCTGATCCAGCGACACCGCGTGGGGGATGAAGGCTTTCGGGTCGTAAACCCCTTTTCTGGGGGAAGAATAAGGGCGAGAGGAAATGCTCGTCCGATGACGGTACTCCAGGAATAAGCATCGGCAAACTTCGTGCCAGCAGCCGCGGTAAGACGAAGGATGCAAGCGTTATCCGGAATTACTGGGCGTAAAGGGCGTCTAGGCGGTCTTGCAAGTCACCTGTGAAAGCCCACGGCTCAACCGTGGAAGGTCGGGTGATACTGCTTGACTTGGGTGTGGGAGAGGAGAGTGGAACTCACAGAGTAGCGGTGGAATGCGTAGATACTGTGAGGTACCCCGATGGCGAAGGCAACTCTCTGGCCTACTACCGACGCTGAAGCGCGAAAGCGTGGGGAGCGAAGGGGATTAGATACCCCCGTAGTCCACGCCCCAAACGATGTTCACTTGGTGTCGGCCTCTTATAGCGGGTCGGTGCCGGAGCTAACGCGTTAAGTGAACCGCCTGAGGATTACGGCCGCAAGGCTAAAACTCAAGAGAATTGACGGGCCCCCGCACAAGCGGTGGAGCACGTGGTTTAATTCGATGGTAAGCGAAGAACCTCACCTGGGCTTGACATACTAGTGGTAGGAACCTGAAAGGGGGACGACCCTGCCTTCGGGTAGGGAGCTAGTACAGGTGATGCATGGCTGTCGTCAGCTCGTGTCGTGGGATGTAGGGTTAAGTCCCGAAACGAGCGCAACCCTTGTCGTTAGTTGCCAGCGGGTAATGCCGGGGACTCTAACGAGACTGCTGGTGAATAGCCGGAGGAAGGCGGGGATGACGTCAAGTCATCATGTCCCTTACGCCCAGGGCGACACACATGCTACAATGGGAGGTACAAAGGGTCGCGAAGCCGTAAGGTGGAGCCAATCTCAGAAAACCTCCCTCAGTTCGGATTGAGGTCTGCAACTCGACCTCATGAAGCCGGAATCGCTAGTAATCGTAGGTCAGCCACACTACGGTGAATATGTACTCGGGGGTTGTACACACCGCCCGTCACACCAACCGAGTGGGGGGTACCTGAAGTCGCCCTTCTGAGGGCGCCGAGGGTAACCTTCGCGAGAGGGGTGAAGTCGTAACAAGGTAGCCGTAGGAGAACCTGCGGCTGGATCACCTCCTTTCTAGGGAGTATCGGACCAACGCGACACTGAGGATCAGGAACTGCGCTATCCCTTTTCTTTCCATCCTTTCCGCACGCCAGGCATTCTTGTCATGTTGCGCCGGATTCGCCGGCGTAATGCGTATCACTGACCGCGCGGCGAACCTGATAGCGTCGCTTCGTGCACAGGATGTTCGCATGGTCCGGTCTCGTGTCTCCCCGTTCTTATTCCCGGGTGACGCGCGTCCCCTGCACTCGTGCGAAGCTCTGCGACTGGCGATGTCCCCCGTCCTGCTGGATTCGCTACACGTTGGATAGCCTTTCCTTCGGATGAGAAAGGGAGGGCGGATGATTCCTAGCGTCAGCGACAAAGTGCACTTCTCCAAGCTCGTGGCCGATCGAGGAGACCTGCTCAACTGTGATCGCGGCGAGACAATCTACCACCCGGGGACTCTGAGTACGTCGGTCTACCTTGTCGAGAAGGGACGCGTGAAGCTTGCCTACCTGGACGAGAGTGGGAAGAAGCTCACGCTCTCGATTCTCGATGCGGGGGAGATCTTCGGTGAGATGTGTCTGGTCGGCGAAACGCACCGCCGCCATCTGGCAACGGCGATCGAAGAAGCCGTCGTTCGCTGCGTGCCGAAGAAGGTCTTCTCGGAAGTGATCAACTCCGATCCAACGAACGTTGCGATGCTCGTCCGCCATTTCGCGCATCGAATGCACGAGTACGAGGAAACGCTCGAGGATCTGGCGTTCCGAGACATTCAGGCGCGGCTCTCGCGGCAGCTGCTCAAGTTGTCCGACGAGTACGGTGTTGAGACCAAGGAAGGGATCCTGATCGGTTTCCCAGTGACCCACAAGGATCTTGCCGATATGATCGGTTCGGCGCGCGAGAACACGACGCTTGCTCTGAACCGGTTCGCCCGCGAGGGGATTCTCGACAAGAGCCGCTACCGAATCGTGATCAAGAATGAGGCAGGCTTGCGGAAGAAGATCACGACTCTCTAGGGGCTGGCGAGAGGGTTCGCGAACGACTGCACGTTCGCCGCGAGGCAAGATCAGATGATCCTGGAGGGCTAGCGAGAGGGGACGGCATATGCCGTCCCCTCTCGCTTTGGTTCGCTCGGTGTGGAGCAATGCGGTAGGATGCTCATTCCGGTTGAATCGACGCGGACCAACAGAGAGGGAGTCATGTCAGAGACCATCAAGCAAGAGCTTTTCGCGGCGGAGTTGATGGAGATTCTCGAGGAGGTCTTCGACACGCACCACGGGGTCCTACTCGATGAGGGGACTTCGCTCTACGCCACGTTGGGTGGAATCACGGCCGAGGAAGCATCTGCGGCAATTGCCGAGGAAACGGTGTCCATTGCAGCCCATGTGGAGCACGTCATCTTCTACCTCGACGTCCTTGGACGTCACATTGCTGGAGACGAGATCGGCGAGCTCGACTGGAGCGAGATCTGGGAGCGCGTCGGAGTCGTAACGAAAGCTGAGTGGGATGATCTTCGGGGTCGTCTTCAGGCGAAGTACAGATGGCTCGTCGAGATCCTCGAGGGGATCGATGACTGGCAGACGAACGACGCAGTCGGCGCGTCGATCGCCATTCTCGCGCATACGGCCTGCCACCTCGGCGTGATTCGACAGGCTGTTACGGGCATTCGGCGATCCTAGCAGTCACGGGCCAAGTGGGTACGACCCGTGCAGGGTCGCAGGAGGTGCAGAACGTGAGCATTCACATCGGAGCGGAGAAGGGGCAGATCGCCCCGAGCATCCTTCTGCCCGGCGATCCGAGACGGGCGCAGTTCATCGCAGAGACGCTCCTGGAGGACGTTGTCTGCTTCAGCGAAGTGCGCGGGATGCTCGGGTTCACCGGCCGGTACGGCGGGAAGCCTGTGTCCGTGATGGGAACGGGAATGGGTATTCCATCCCACTCGATCTACGTTCACGAGCTGATCGCGGAGTACGGCGTGAAGACGCTGATTCGCGTCGGCACGTGCGGAGCGCTCCAGGCCGATCTTGCGATCGGCGATCTCGTTTTGGCGATGGCCGCCTCGACCGATTCACACGTCAACAGGCTTCGGTTCGGCGGATGCGACTACGCGCCGACGGCGAGTTTCCCGCTTCTTCTCGCGGCGTACGAAACGGCGAGGAAGTGTGAGATGGACATCCACGTGGGCGGAATTCTCTCTACCGATACGTTCTACCACGACGATCCGGACTCGTGGCGGCAGTGGGCTGCGTTCGGGGTCCTGGTGGTGGAGATGGAAACGGCTGGCCTGTACACGGAGGCGGCGAAGTTCGGCGCCGAAGCGCTGGCGATCCTGTCCGTCAGCGACAACCTGGTCGGCGGCGACAGGGTTTCGTCCGAGCAGCGAGAACGCGGCTTCTCGCAGATGGCAGAACTCGCGCTGGGGATCGTCTGATTCCGGATAGGCCTTCGGTTCCTTCGGCGTTCTTCGCAATCGGCTCGAACGTGGGCTGAGAGGCGGCGCGACGCGCTACGTGTCGTCCGCGGTCGCGTCACTGGGTTGCGGCGAAGAAGGCGGCGAGAAAGTCGTACCAGCAAGTCTCCGCCAGCAGGTCAAGGCCGTACTCGCGGTAGGTGCTCCCCGCGCGCTCGAAGCTGACCTCGAATTGGTCATCGGAAGGGTTCGGCCCGAACCAGGGGAAGTAGACTGAGAGGCCGTGCGCGTCCGGATGGTCATCCGGATTGACAACCTGGGCAACGACTGAGGCGTCCAAAGCTTCGGTGAGTGCGCTCGCGGCCTCTGCGACGCTCGGGATGGCTTCGCAGTTCAGCGCGAAGTCGCAGAGATCGACCAGTTCGCGGAAGGCGAAATCCTCCGATCGATCTCGTGCATCCGCAATCGCCTGCGCGTGCGAAGCGAGACTCCGAATCAGCGCTTCGGCGAACCGGTCCAAAGTGTGAGCAACGTCTGCCAACTCGGCCGTGAGCGTGGCGGCGATCGTGGGCCAGCGACTCGTCAGTGGATTGCCGAGATCGATGCTGGCTTGCGTGGCGAACTCGATCGCGCCGATCGTCAGTGGACCCAGCGCGGCAGCGTCAGCCGATGGATTCGCAGAGATTGCTTTCGCGATCGGCCCAACGCTGAGCTTCCACGGAGTGTAGTCGCTCAGCTCTTCAGCGGCCACGAAGAGATCGACGACGTCCCGTAACTGGTAGGCGAACTCGAGCGCCGACGTGGCACACGGCGCGGCGAACATGATGGCATCGACGCCGCCCACGGCGCGTAATGCCGACTGGATCTCGGGGGGCGTCAGCCAATCCCTCGTAGTCGTTCCATCGATGAAGGCCCCGTTGGTGTGGTCGATGCAGGCGCCCCACCACCCGTGGCCGTGGCCGTACACATAAAGAAGCGTTCGCTCAGCCGGGAACCAGTGTTGCGCGTACTCCAGGAAATCCGTCAGCGTCGCGGGCTCGGCTGTGTCCGTCTCTCCCAGGCTCCGAATCGGCGTGATGTCGACAAGGCTCCCCGAGCATGTAGAACTCAAGATCGACGCGTCGTGCTCGTAGGAGTCGTCGAAGATCAGGACGTTGATCTGCTCGTTAGCGTAGACACATGTTGCGAACTCCTCCAGCGGTCTGTATGCATTCTCGAAGTCGCTTGCGGCATACATGAGCACGTTCCATGGCTTCTCCCGTTCCGGCGAAACCGGGGGTGTGAGAGATGCGAATCGGACCTGCAGTGGGCGCATGGTATCCACGCTGACGGGATCGAGCGCGTTGACGGGATCGACCGCCTCGGTGTCTCCGTCGCTTCGTGGCCTATCATGCGGCTCGCTTCTGAGCACATCGAAGATGACCAGGGCGGCCAGCGCCGCGAGTACGACACCACAGGCAAGCCCGATCCAAACGCTTCTTGAGATGTGAGTGAGGAAGACTCTTCGCATGGTGATCCATCCTCCTGGACATCGCCTATGGCGTGGTGGCCGGGCCTTCAAGCCGGCGTCCCCGTCGGAGACACTGCGCTTGCAGCGTCTTCGCATCGTCTTGTCATGGTGGCGGTGCCTGCAGGTCGGCGCACGCCTCGCCGCATTGGCGTGGACTTGGCACCTATTGTGGCTCGGTGGCTTCGGACGTGGTAGTCTGCCGGGGACTCGGAGGGAGGTCAGAGATGAACATCGGTCTTGTCGTCTACTCGTGGTCGGGGCACACGCAGTCAGTTGCCGAGAAGCTTGCGGAGAGGATCACGGCGAGCGGCCATTCGGCGACGCCGGTTCCCGTCAAGGTCGTCGGCGAGCGAGCACAGGGAGCGCGGCAGTTTGAACTCGACGCGCTGCCGAATCTCTCGTGTTACGACGGGCTCGTCTTCGGAGCGGCGGTCGAGGCGTTTTCGCTCTCGCCGGTTCTGTCCGCGTATCTGAAGCAAATCGATCCGCTGAACGGGAAGAAGGTCGCATGTCTCGTCAGCCAGCAGTTCCCGTACGCCTGGATGGGCGGGAACCGTGCGATCCGCCAGATGAAGAAGCTTCTTGAGGCGAAGGGGGCCGAGATTGTCGGGTCGGCGGTCGTGCACTGGGCACAGTCGAAGCGCGAGAAGACGACAGCATCGGCAGTCGAGAAGCTGAGCAGCATCTTCTAAATGGCGCACACCACCTGGGCCCCGCGGCAAGTCGCGACGGCTATGGTGTTGACTGCTCCCCGAGGAGGGAGCTCACGAACTCGTCCCAGTCGGTGTCTGCGGTGAACGACAAACCGTAGTTCACGTATATGTTTTCGCTCCCCTCGGGGTCCGCGGCCCACGCGAATCCGGCCGGATGCGGGTAGAAGATCGAGAGGCCGTGGGATTCGCCGTAGGGCGAGATGTTGGACGCGACCTGGCCGATGATGGCTTGGTCAACGGCGGCCACGACTGCAGAAGCCTCGGTTGAGATGCCCGCGATTTGCTCGCACGACTTGGCGAGCGCCAGCAAGTCGATCAGTTCCGGCGAGAACGAGGGACAGCGCAAGCGAGCATCAGTGAGTGCACCTCGATCCTCGGGAGACAGAGCGAGCGCAGCCCCCGCAAGCGCATCGACGGCTGCGGCGACGGTGGACAGCGCGGAGCTTCGAATCGCGGAGATGTTCGGCAAGTACGTGACCAAGTACGCCCAGTACCCGTCTTCCAGAACCTCTTCCATCGTCGAGCGGATGATGTCGATGGTGTTCCGCGCGACATCATCGATGTCCTGCCGCGGATCTTCCTCGAGAGACGCAACGATCGGACCGACGGCGTTCGACCAGTAGAGGTAGCCGCTCCCTTCCTCGGATGCGACGTAGATGTCCGTGACCTCACGGAGCTCGTAGGCGACCTCCAGTGATGCCATGACACACGGAGCGGAGAACATCAGCGCATCGACCCCGCCGACCGCCTCGAGAGCGAGCCTCATCTCAACGGGTGTCAGCCAGTCGCACCTGGTCTCGCCGCACATCGTCGTGCCGTTTGACTCGTCCGTGCAGGCGCCTAGCCAGGCTCCCCCATGGCCGTACAGGAAGAGGAGCGTCCGCTCTGCAGGGAACCACTTGGCGGCAAACCGCAGGAACGCCTCCAGGGCGCCCGCTTCGTCCGTCGCCGGCTCACCGAGATTCAGGATCGGCTTCAGGCACCTGCTGCACGTCTGATGCTCGACCCAATAGACGTAGTCGTCTTCGGTCGGCGAATACGCGTCGTCGAGGATCAAGACATTCACGTGAGGGCCGGAACCTACGTGGTCGGCGAACGCGAACCACGGATCGAATCCCTCCCCACCGCCGAAGTCCGCCGCCGAGTAGAAGAGAACGTTCCACGGCTTGGTCTGGCACGGAGATGTCGGCGCCGCGAACGGCAGTGCCTCGAATCGGGGCACGTCTTCACATGCCTCATCGCGGGGTGCCATCTGCGCGATCGCACCTCCGGAAGTTGCGAGAATCGCGAAACCGACGAGGACGACGAACGCGTGCCTGAACCGAGGTGTAGCGTGGGCGTGCAACGGAACCTCCTGTGTCGCAGCCGAGGGATGCGAACGAATGAAGCTGCGTACACGAGACAGACTCACGCTCGCCGTCTCTCTCACGTCTCCTGACGGCGAACGAACCCGATGGCGCCCGACGGGCACGTTGTGACGCACAGGCCGCAGCCGAAGCAGCGCCGCGGGTCGAATGACGCCCTATCGGCTCCGTTCGGCATGGTGAAGGCTGCGAACGAACAGCGGCTCGCGCAGATCCCACAGCCAACGCAAGCCTCCGTGTTGAAGGTGGCGGCGAAGGCGGACTCCGTGATCGCGTCGCGGTAGTCGTACTGCCGCAAGCCGTTGAGTGGCACGCAGCAGCAGGTGCAGCAGGAGCAGACGAAGCTGATTTCGCGTGGCGCCGGATCGCCGGAGAAGGCGCGCCGGTAGGCCATGTGGACGAGGCCGCGTCGATGCGTCTTCTCGAGAAGGCTCATCGCCTCCTCGAGCGGGATCTCGCGCCAGCCGTCGTCCGAGATCTTCGTGCGCGCCTCCTCGTCGAGTGCGAGGCACACTTCGAGCGGGTTGTCGCACCTTCGCTCCGCCTCCCGGCAGACGCAGTTCCCGACCGCGATGATGTTGGCTCCGGAGAGGAGGGAGCGCATCTCCGGTTGGGAGAGGACGACTTGCATCGAGTGAAGCTCGATGTGGACGGGTATCGTCTCTCCCGTGAGATTGCCCGTCGCTGCAAGGATCTCGTCTCGCGTGTGGGGCATGCCACCTCCCGAGCTCTACGATTCATACGCGGTTGGCGGGGCGCAAGCAAGCTTCCACGGGCCGATCCACTTGCCCGCCGGGGGCAACGAAGGTACGGTTTGAGCGTCGGCGTCAGCCGGCGAATCGAGGGGGACATGCCTACGAAGAGGTCAGAAGGAACTGGATCGACTGTTCATCCGGGAGACGTCATCAACATGGCGCTCTTCTGCGATTTCGAAAACATCGCGCTCGGCGTCCGCGAAGAGGAACTGCCCAAGTTCGATATCAAGAAGATCCTCGAGCGCCTTCTGCTCAAAGGGAACATCGTCGTCAAGAAGGCCTACTGCGACTGGGAGCGGTACAAGAACTTCAAGAAGCCGATGCACGAGGCGTCGTTCGAGCTGATCGAGATTCCGCACGTACGGCAGTCGGGCAAGAACTCGGCTGACATTCGGATGGTCGTCGACGCGCTCGATCTCTGCTACACGAAGGAACACGTCGACACATTCGTGATCATCTCCGGTGACTCCGATTTCTCGCCTCTCGTCAGCAAGCTGCGCGAGAACAACAAGACCGTGATCGGTGTCGGCGTCAAGAGCTCGACGTCGGACCTCCTGATTGTCAACTGCGACGAGTTTATCTACTACGACGACCTTGCCCGCCGAGCCAAACCGAAGCCGAAGGCGAAGAAGCCAGCGACGAAGAAGCCGGCGGCGAAGAAGGGGAAGAAAGCGTCGCCATCCGTGGACGAGAAGAAACAGGAGGCGTGGGAACTCGTCGTCGAGACCTACGATGCGCTCGTCGAGGAGCGCGGTCTGGGAGAGAACATCTGGGGCTCGATGATCAAGCAAACCCTCAAGCGGCGGAAGCCCGGCTTCAGCGAGTCGTACTACGGATTCAAGTCGTTCGGCCAGCTTCTCGAGGAGGCGGGCAAGGCTGGGATTCTCAAGCTCGAGAAGGACGAACGCTCCGGCGGGTTCATCATCAAGAGCGCCCAGACGTCCTGGTAGGCGAGTCGGAGTGACCGAACCGAGTGACGTGAAACTCACCCCTCGCGAGATGGTCGTTCTCGTCGATGACTTCGACGCGACGGTCTCCTGGTACGTCGATGTCCTGGGTTTCCGCGTGACGGCGAGATTCACCGAGGAGTATCGCTACGCGAATCTCGAGACCGAGTCAGGAATCCGAATCGGCATCGCTCCGGCGGCGGAGATGGGCGTAGAGCCGACGGACCGGGCGAATAACAACGTCATCCTGCAGATGGGCACACCCGACGTGAAGGCTCTCTTGTGCCGTGTCCAGGAGAACGGTGGCGCGATTCTGTTAGGACCTTCGTTCGATCAAGGCGGAGGATTCTGGTATGGCGCCTTCGCCGATCTCGAGGGGAACCCGATCTGGGTCGTCGACGAGAATTGCCCGTAGTCGCTCGATCAGCCGGAGACGTGCTCGAAGATGTGCCGGATCGTCGCTGAGAGGTGGAGATCGAGAACGTCCCCGCTCCGAAGGGATTCTGGGCGACGGAGCGGCAGGGTCGGCCGCGGCCTAGAGGTGGATGACGAGAATCGGGAGGGCGTCGAGATCTCCGTCGACGTCCATCCCCTCGGCCTGGATCCAGCCCCGCTCATCGAGCATCAGCCAGGAGCCCGACGCATCGCGTGCGATCGCGTTTGCGGTCTCGCCTGCGTCGAGCGTGCCCAACGAGTCGAATGCCTCATCCGGGCCGAACCGCGTCGTCGCAGCGGCGTCCGACGGGTTCCGAACGGTGACATCCGGGCTCGGCGGAGTCGAGAGCGTCGCTACTGAGACCGGCAGTCCATCGATGTCTCCCGTCACCTCGACGGCTCCGATGGAAACCCAGCCTTCGGGCTCGTCAAGAAGGAGCCATCCGCCCGCGCTGTCCCGTGCGACAGCATCGGCCGCGAAGCCCGGTCCGAGGAAGCCGATTCGCTCGTAGTCCCTGCCGGGGCCTCCTTTGAGGACGACCAGCGCGTAAGGGAGTCCGGGTGGATCGTAGTTGTGAACTGCGACGACCGCACCGCTCCCTCCGACGAGTCCTCCGAGTATCAGCCACAGACCGGCCGCCAGCGCTGCTGCAGCCGCCACCAGTAGGAGCGATTTCGATGCCACGTGTCTTCTCCTCTCCTTCCGCTTTCCCTCTCTCTACGGGCTCGAAAGCAACACAGCCAAACCGAGCAGACCGAGCAGCGCGAGGCCGAGACCGAGCCAGAGCCTGGTCCAAAGAGGCAACGCCAGGATCTCCGCCTCCGGATCTGGCGATTCGCGGAACGGGACCATGAACCCCGGCAAGTGATGAAAGGCCGGTTCCTCGGAGATCCTCTCCGACGGGACCTCAAAGAGCGTCCCGTCCGGTCCGGCGATCGAGAGCGTCGCCCCATCGACATTCCTGGTCTCGCTACGCCGGAACACCACGTCGAAGTCGGATTCCGCGTTCATGCTTGCGGCTCGGAAGCGGTCATCCCCGAGCGGGAAGAGCTCGAACGAGAGCCCCTCCGGGCAGGCCACGAGGCAGAGTCGATCGCCAGACCGTTCGATGCTTACCGAGTCGAGCGCGAGGGGAGGGCGGCTGAAGGGAACTTCCGCGGTGGCGGCGTAGTGTCCGACGTAGTCGTCGTAGGTCGAGGGGAGGACAGCGTCGTCCCGGAAGGAGGCGATCTGCCGTGCCAGCGTATCGATCTCGCTCGATCGCCACGTTTCGTACGTCGGGTTCACGGGGAAGAGCGATCGGAAACCGATCGCGCGTGGCCCACGGGGAAGCTCCTCGGCCAGATCGAGCGTGACGGGGTTCTCGAAATCGTGGTAGAGGTAGCAGGTGACCGTTACTGCGCGCTGATCGTAGACGG